>Ga0207906_1000136_pt1 | contig 49655 bp, 38 predicted proteins | sample LinPmetageLP37_FD_184050 | JGI IMG/M metagenome (GOLD analysis project Ga0207906, IMG submission 184050) | Marine viral communities from the Pacific Ocean - LP-37 (SPAdes) | ecosystem: Environmental > Aquatic > Marine > Oceanic | place: Pacific Ocean | collected 2010-06-16 | reverse complement strand
ATTGACTATTAAGATACTGAATATCAATAACTTAAACAAGTTTAAGGCGTTGTTTTTTCAACAAATTAAGCTTGTTTTTTACTATGGTTCAACCCTTGATTCGCATTATTAATAAAACCTTTCGACTATGCTCAAAGTGAGATTTCAATTTTAATTTAAGAGATGTGTTCACCACCATCTACAGGAATTACGCTTCCATTAATCCAACTCGCTTCATCTTTACTTAATAAATAAACCACATTTGCCACATCTTCTGGGGTTGTTAATCGCTCAAATGGGTTTCGTAATGCCGTGTGTTCTTTCATTTTTTCGTTTCCTGAAATCAGTCGCAATGAGGCTGTATCGGTGACTCCTGCTTGAATACAATTAGCTCTAATACCATAGGGAGCAAATTCTAAAGCAATATTTCTGGTAATGGCTTCCAAAGTTACTTTTGCTGCTGAAACCGCTGCGTAATGTTTCCATGCTTTGGTATTTCCTTCACTTGTAAAACTCATAATTCTAGCATCTTTAGCAAATAGCTTTGCTTCAAAAATAGCTTGTGTCCAATCGTATAAACTGATGGCCATAGCATTAATGGTCAAGATAAAATCATCATTCTTCAAGATAGGGTTTTCATCATGTATCATGGGTTTTAAATTGCCTTTTGCAATACTATGTACCAATGTTCTAATCTTCCCATCTTTCCCCAAATGTTGTTGCAATTCTGTAATAATTTCATTTCTCTTTTCAGCATTTGTAGCGTCCATATTAAACGATACAAACTGAATTCCTTCTGCTTTAATTTTATTAAATTCAAAAGTAACCTCGGTTTCTTGAAATCTAGAATTTCTATGAACTACACAAACATTCATGCCGTGTTTAGCCAATTTTTTGGCTGTGGCTAAACCCAGTCCGCTTGAGGCACCCAACACTAGTGCCCAATAATTTTTCTCTTTAAATTCTTTTACCATTCCAATAATATACGTTGTGCTGAAAACCCAGGACCGAAACTTAACATGAGGCCTTTATCTCCTTTTGGTAATTTTTTATCCATAAATCGCTCTAATACATATAGTACGGTTGCACTACTCATATTACCATACAATTTAAGAACATCTTTGGTATCCGCAATATTTTTTCCAAGGGAACCAAATAAATCTTCCACAGTTTGGACAATTTTTTTTCCACCCGGGTGAAAAATAAGATGATCTATGTCTTGTATGGTTAAACCATTTCGTTCTAGAAAAGGATGTACTATCTTTGGAAAATGGTCCGAAATAGTTTCTGGAACCGATATATCCAAAATCATTTGCAAACCAGTGTTTACCAATTTAAATCCCATCAGATGTTCTGCATCATAAAAATGATACATAGCTTCGTCTTTAATTTCTGGACCTTCCTCATTCTCATAAGAGGATAAAATAACGCTCGCAGCGCCATCTCCAAAAATAGCAGCGCTAACAATATTTGCCATCGAATAATCTTCTAACTGAAATGTTGCCGTTGGTGATTCCACCGCAATAACAACAGCACGCTTGTTTGGATTTGCTTTTAGAAAATTCTTCGCATAAATAATGCCTGAAACACCTGCGGCACAACCCATTTCAGTAACAGGTAATCGCACAATATCCTGTTTCATTTTAAGGCGATTTATTAAGTAAGCATCCAAACTCGGAATCATAATCCCCGTACAACTAACTGTAATAATATAGTCGATATCTTCCGGTTGAAGGTTGGCTTTTTCGAGCGATTTTAAAAGGGCGCCTTCAGCGAGTTTAATGACTTCTCTAACATAAATATCGTTTTTTTCTTCAAAAGACGTGTTTAAAAAAACGGTTTCAGCGTCCATAATGGAATAGCGTCTATCTACCCCGGCGTTTTCAAAAATCTTGAGAACTTTCCGCTTAAAACGTTCTTCTTGACCTGACAACCAAACTTCTAAGTAGGGCAATATATCGGCTGTTGACCGTGTATATTTAGGAAGCTGTTTTGCTACTGATATTATTTTTACGCGCATTATTTTTGAATTATCCATTGATAGCGAAATGCCCATTTCCACTTAATTTGAGGCGCAACTTGTAATTTTTTTGAAAAATTCTCTAACTCTTTACGTTTAAACCCTCGTAAAATAGAAGTTAGTCCATCTTCAATAATCATTTTGTTTCTTATGGTTAAACATACCAATTTAAATAAGTAATATGCCATAGGGTTTCTATGTAAATCATTAATAACAATGCCTAGTTTTGCCTTCTTTTTTGCTGCAGATAGGATGTTAATAATTTGGCCTTCTGTAAAATGATGTAAAAACAAGGTTGTTAAAACCACATCATATTGCAAGGATTCATATTTATCTGAAAAAATATCACAATCTGTAAAACTAATTTCAGGATAATTTTTTGACAACTGTCTTGCATAAACTATGGCATCTTTATTCGCATCAATCCCAATAAGCTTAAATCTATAGCCTTCTTTTTTTCCGAAATTAGCAACTTTACGCAGCATATCACCACCACCACAACCTAAATCTATAATAGTTAAAGGTTCTTTTTTTGGATGATATTTCAGTACTTTTTTCAAGCCATTAAGAGTCACTTTATTTCCACCAAGCCATTTATTTATGTTCGCCAAAGTATCCAAAGTACGATGCAAAATTTTCCCGTTAATGGAAAAATCATCCATAATCTCACTAGCATCGGTTCTCTGTTTTGTATTAATTAAAAGGCTCATTTTATAATCATTGGTTTTCCGTGGGTTTGTTTTATTATTTTTGGTAAAAGCATTGGAAACCATTTTACAACCGCTATTAGTACTTCAGATAATTGGTTTTTGCTAAATAATTTTGCTACAAAATGGCCCATTTTTAATCGTGTTCTAAACTCGCTATTCCAAGATTTTTGATAGGCTTTTTCTAATGCGAGACGCGATGTAATTTTTCCTTGAAGATAATCAATAATTAATTGTGAAGCCATTTGCGCACTCCTTATTGCCATACTCATTCCATTTCCACATAACGGGTTAATCATACCTGCCGTATCGCCACACATGATGATATGATTTTCCACCGGACTTTTATTTGAAAATGAAATTTGACTTATCGTTAATGGTCTTTCAAAAACTGAAATAGAATTATTAAAAATTGATTTTAAGTAAGTATTTTTAAAAACAACTTTCTCTTGAAACTCATCAATATCTTTATACGCTTTAAAAGACTCAAAATCTGTGATATAACACAAATTAATAATCTCGTTTTCAACTTTTGATACACCGCAATAACCCCCTTTAAAATTATGAAGTGCCACTAAATCGTTCGGAAAATCGCCCTTGACATGTGTTTTTATCGCTAAGAAAGGTGCTTTTTCTTTAATGAAATTTCGATCTAAAGTGACATCGAGTGAGGAACGCTTTCCATAAGCACCTATAACTACTCTCGATTTATAAGTCTTATTATTTTTTGTGGTCACTAAAAACTCATCATTAAAAAACTGAATATCTATAACTGAATCTTGAAGTGTTTGAACGTTGCTGCTCTTTGCCCTTTTATATAAAGCATTATCTATGGCGTAACGGCTGATGCCAAAACCACCTAAAACTAAATCGCATTTTAAAATGTTGCTTTTAGTTGTAGATAACTCGAACTTATTGATTTTTTGTGCTCCTAAATCGAAAACTTCGATACCTAAATACTCTAAATAAGGCAACACTTCATTAGAAATATATTCTCCGCAAACTTTATGTTTTGGATAGGTATTCTTCTCAATAAGCAAGACATTGATATTATATTTTGATAGATGAATAGCACTAGATAAACCTGCTAAACCACCACCAATTATAATAACATCAAGCATTTGAGGAATTTGATTCACGCACTATTTTTCTAAAACAATTTTTATTAAAGATAAGCGTATTATATGTAAGATTGAAATTATATAAGTTCAGTAATTGTAAATATTTTGTCCCTGAAAACACATTCATCGCCAACTTTTTTCCCCATTAATAACATTCCAATGGGCGTATCTGTGGCAATTGCGTAAAATTGCTGATCTTTAATAGAAATATTCCCTGCACTAATAGCTATAAAATAATTAGATTTTGAAGTAAAAACAACACTTCCTAAACGTACAGTTTCTGAAGATTTATTGACGTCAACCATTCTTAAAATATCTTTTATTTTTTGAATTTCTGATAATTGATATAGCGCCTTTTCTAAATCAATTTGCAACATGGCCCTACCTGTTTCATGCTTATCTCCAGCAGAACTTTTGGTTTCAGAATCAAAAGATTCCTGAATATCATGTATTGTATTCTTAATAATTTTTAGCCTTTTTTCAACGAATTGACTGCAGTCATTAAATAAGTGTTGTTTTAATTCAATGCTGTTTTTCATTCTAATCGTCATAATTTAAAGGTCCGTAGAAATTCATTTGACGAACAATCCAATTTTTTCTTCTTTGTATATAATTAGTTGCAGGATTCGCCTTAAATCTTAAAGGATTAGGTAGAATGGCAGCAATGGCAGCGGCTTCATTTCTGTTGAGTTTAATAGCCGGTTTTTTAAACCAGTATTTTGATGCTTCTTCTACGCCATAAATACCATTTCCCATTTCAATACTATTTAAATAAACTTCCATGATGCGTTCTTTAGACCAAAATAATTCTATTAAAAATGTAAAATAGACTTCAAGCCCTTTACGAAACCAACTGCGCTGCGGCCATAAAAAGACGTTTTTAGCCGTTTGCTGACTTATTGAACTAGCACCTCTTATACGTTTGCCTTTTTTATTATGGTCTATTGCTTTTTCAATAGCTTCCACATCAAATCCATTATGGATTAAAAAATTTTGGTCTTCACTACAAATCACGGCGATTTGTAAGTTTTTAGAAATTTCTTCTATGGGCACCCAATCATGTTTTAAAATAATCTTTTTATTACTCTGTATTTGTTCAACATTTCTAATAAGCATGAGTGGTGTTATTGGAACAGGAACCCACTTATACAGAATAACAATGGCAATTGAAAACACAACTAACCAAAAAACAATTTTGATAATAAATTTAAAAAAGCGCTTTATCATTTTTAATCCATTCATTATAATAGGTTATTATATTTTACTTCTCAAATTATAAGACCTAGGCATATCCCTTCAAGTGGGCTAAGTTCACTCCTTATATTTTAAATACGCCTTCAAGCTTCTTATGAATTAAACCTGCTTAAGCATTAATTATTCTTGTAGTTTTATTATAAATAATATTGCGCTCTTTAAGATGATTTATTATGTAGTTAAAACAATCTTCCTGTTTTCCAACTAATTCTGGAGGAAACACGCCTTTTTTATTATAAAGCCCTTTTAAAATTAAATTAACTGCGGCTGTAGCCGTATATCCTGTTGTTCTTGCCATTGACGATGTACTTGTGTCTTTACAAAACACATCATGCAAATTATAAACAACCTCTTCTATATTATTGTCTTTGTTAATGCCTTTTAAGGTTATTCTCATGACTGTTAGTTCTTCTTCCAAACTATCTAGCTTCCATTCGTTAAACAAAATTTTACTTGTAAAATCGATAGGTTTTATGTCTATCCCATTCACTTTTATTGGTGACTCATTAAAAAAACCGCTTTCCTTTAACACTTTGATATATTCAACATGCCCTGGATAGCGTAGTGTTTTTTCTTTCATATTTGGAATATGCGACATGGTGTATATTATAGAACGTAATCCATCTGAATTAAAAGATTCTAAAGTTCCAATATTGTCAAATTCAACATACTCACAATCCGTAAGAGGTTCTCTAATAATTTCTTTATGATTTTCAACATATCGAGCAGGTCTGGTATATTCTTCTATCACATCTATTGGCGAAAAAGGGGCCTTATAACAAAATGGCCATTTTTTAATTTTGGGCAATCCTCCAACTAAACATTCAAAATCTGTTAATTTTAGTTTTTCATTATAATATCCTAAAATTATATTATCCATGCCAGGTGCAACGCCACAATCTACAATAGCTGTTACATTTTTTTCTTTTGCCAAAGCATCTAATTCTAAAGCATTTTCTGGAAAAAACGAAATATCAACAACATTTTTACCAGATTCAATAATTGTCTTTAAGGTTTCAAACCCTAAAAACCCAGGAACGGCACAAACAACCAAATTAAAATCTTTCAAGGTGTTTTTCAGAACGATTTTATTGGTAACATCCATTTGAATAATTGAAATATTATTATGCTTATTCTTGGTTTTTTCCAATGCTTTTATATTAAAATCGGCTAAAGTAATGTGATTCGTTTTTGCCAAATCTATTGCAATGGCACTTCCAACCATTCCAGCTCCTAATACTATAATATTATTCATCAAATTATTTTAAATTAAGTTAATGCAAAGTAAATGTATTAAATAATTAAGTCAAACGAATGGATAGATTATAAAGAAAAAACTCCGAAAAAATTCCGGAGCTTCATATATTTATTCTTCTATTTGTGGCTGCATAACAAAATCTTCCATAAACTTTGTAGTATAATTTCCAGCTAAATAATCTGGATGTTCCATGAGTTGTCTGTGAAAAGGAATCGTGGTTTTTATTCCTTCAATGACAAACTCATCTAAGGCGCGTTTCATTTTATTAATAGCTTCCTCTCGGGTTTGAGCGGTTGTAATTAACTTAGCTATCATGGAATCATAATTTGGCGGAATGGTATAACCTGCGTAAACATGTGTGTCTAAGCGCACCCCATGGCCTCCCGGAGCATGTAAGGTGGTTATTTTTCCTGGTGATGGTCTAAACCCGTTATAAGGGTCTTCAGCATTTATCCTGCATTCGATAGCATGCAGTTTTGGAAGATAATTTTTTCCTGAAATAGGCACACCTGCAGCAACTAATATTTGCTCTCTTATTAAATCAAAATCAATAACTTGCTCTGTAATTGGATGCTCCACCTGAATACGCGTATTCATTTCCATGAAATAAAAATTCCTGTCTTTATCAACAAGAAATTCAATGGTTCCTGCACCTTCATATTTAATAAATTCAGCAGCTTTTACGGCAGCGTCACCCATTTTTTTACGAAGGGCATCCGTCATAAATGGAGAAGGTACTTCTTCCGTTAACTTTTGATGGCGTCTTTGGATGGAACAATCCCTTTCAGATAAATGGCATGCTTTTCCTGTAGAATCTCCCACAATTTGAATTTCAATATGTCTGGGTTCAACAATGAGTTTTTCCATGTACATACCGTCATTACCAAAGGCCGCTTTTGCTTCTTGGCGCGCTGAATCCCAAGCATCTCTAAGCTTTTCTGGTTTAAAAACACCTCGCATGCCTTTTCCGCCTCCACCTGCAGTTGCCTTTAACATCACCGGATATCCAACCTCTAAAGCTAATTTTTCACAAGATTCAAAATTCTCAATGATTCCTTCGCTACCAGGTACACATGGTACGCCAGCTGCTTTCATTGTTTCTTTTGCGGATGCTTTGTCGCCCATTCTGTCAATCATTTCTGGAGAAGCACCAATAAACTTGATACCATGTTCTCCACAAATTTTTGAAAATTTAGAGTTTTCTGATAAAAATCCGTATCCCGGATGAATAGCATCTGCATTTGTAATTTCAGCAGCAGCTATAATATTTGACATTTTTAAATAGGATTCACTGCTTGATGGCGGACCAATACAAACCGCTTCATCGGCAAATTTAACATGTAAACTTTCTGCATCTGCTGTAGAATAAACAGCAACTGTTTTTATGCCCATTTCTTTACAGGTTCGAATAATACGAAGGGCTATTTCTCCTCTGTTGGCAATTAATATTTTTTTAAACATAAATTCTTCAAATATTCAATATTCAAAAAACAAATTCCAATTGGTTTTTGGGATTTGGTGATTGAAAATTGGGATTTATATTAAGACGGATCTACTAAAAATAAAGGTTGATCAAATTCTACCGGAGAAGAATCATCAACTAATATTTTAATAACTTTCCCTGAAACTTCAGATTCAATTTCATTGAAAAGTTTCATAGCTTCAATAATACATAACACATCACCTTCAGCAATAGTTTGCCCTACTTCAACAAATAAAGGTTTGTCAGGTGACGGTTTTCTATAAAACGTTCCTATGATTGGTGATTTTATAGTAATATATTTAGAATTTTCTTCTGTTGCAGCAACAGGCGCAACAGGCGCTTGACCTTCCGAAATAGGATGTGGTTCTTGAGTCATTGCTACTGTACTTTGCGGTACAGGTGATTCAGAGACATATCTAACAGCTACGGCATCTGGATCCGAACCTGTTCTGATGGTAATTTTTATGTCTTCCATTTCAAGTTTAACTTCGCTTGCACCTGATTTAGCTACAAACTTAATTAAGTTTTGAATCTCTTTTAAATCCATAATTTATGTGTTTAGTTAATTAGTTTTTTGAATTATAAGCCCATTTTAAATAAATAGAACCCCAAGTGAATCCGCCTCCAAAAGCAGCAAAAATTAAATTATCCCCTTTTTTAAGTAATGATTCATAGTCACTTAATAACAACGGCAAGGTGGCCGAAGTCGTATTTCCATACCTTTGAATGTTCATCATGACCTTGTTAGGATCTAAATCCATTCTGCTCGCGGTAGCATCTACAATGCGTTTATTTGCCTGGTGTGCTACTAACCAAGATACATCTTGTTTTGTAAGGTTATTGCGATCTAAAATTTCAACAGCCGCATCAGCCATTCGTGAAACGGCATTTTTAAAAACCGTTTTCCCATCTTGAAACACATAGTGTCTTCCATCTGCAACGGCTTCTGGTGTAATAGGAAAAGAAGACCCTCCATAAGTGGCTTGAAGAAATTCACGGCCTGCCCCATCACTTCTTAAATATTCATCTTGCAGTCCTAAATTATCTGTATTTGGTTCAAACAAAACAGCACCCGCTCCATCTCCAAAAATAATACAGGTCGCTCTATCTTCATAATTAATCATTGAAGAATTTTTATCAGCCCCTATAAGTAATACTTTTTTATACTTTCCTGATTCAATATATCTGGCCGCTACAGACATCCCATATAAAAAACTGGAACATGCTGCTTCTAAATCAAAGGCAAAGGCATTTTTAGCACCAATACTGGTTGCAGTAAATACGGCAGTTGCGGCGGCTTTCATGTCTGGTGTAGCGGTAGCTACAATAACAAGGTCGATATCTTTTGGGTTAATTCCTGTTTTATTTATGAGGTCTTGAGCTGCTTTAATGGCTAAGAAAGAGGTTCCTTTGCCAACGTCTTTTAGAATTCGTCGTTCTTTAATTCCTGTTCTGGAAGTAATCCATTCATCATTTGTATCAACCATGGTCTCAAGAATTTGGTTGGTTAATACATAATCTGGTACATATGCACCTACAGCGGTTATTGCTGCTGATATTTTACTCATACCTATATAGTTAATTCGGCAAAAAAATCAATAAAATGACCAAAATATTCAAAAATTTGTTCAAAATACTCATTTTTGACCTAATATCACGCAAATTAAGTTGTTTTTGGCTCTTAGAAAAACTTATCGTATAAAAAAAACGCTCACATGTGAGCGCTTTATCTATTTAAGTTTAAATTTTAAGCTACATTTTCAACTGCTTCGGAGTTGTCAATTAAAACTTGACCTCTATAATATAGTTTTCCATCATGCCAATGTGCTCTATGGTATAAATGAGCTTCGCCAGTTGTTGGGCATGTTGCAATCTGTGGCGCAGTTGCTTTATAATGAGTTCTTCTTTTATCTCTTCTGGTTTTAGAGATTTTTCTTTTAGGATGTGCCATTTTCTATTTTTTATTTATCCGTTAATAGTTTCTTTAATATATTCCAACGAGGATCTATGTCCTTATTATCTTCTTTTTCGTCATCAAGCTTTGGGCTTAATTTATTTAATTTTTCAAGTATATCAGAATCTAATGTTCCATCTTCAACCCCTGGATGAATGCGTTTAATGGGCACTGCTAATACAATTAATTCATAAATGTATTGCTGAATATTGATTTCATAAGCACCATGAGGTAGAATAAGAATATCAATATTTTCATCATTATATGCGTCACCAAAATTTACTACCAAATCAAATTCATTGGTTATGATTTGATCAAATGGTTCATTGGTTACATCACAATTCACATTGACTGTTCCTGAAATTTTAAAATTCAATTCCAGTAATGTGCTGTTTTTAACTAATACAACATCTACCTTGATGTTTGTATCATTAAAATCTTCATACTCAAAATAATCAAAGAACGATTTCTCAATTTTAAAATCGTAATGATGCGTCCCAATTTTTAACCCTACAAAAGGAATTGTAAACTCTTTCAGTGGTTTCATTATCACTTCCAATTTGAGCCTGCAAATATATAACTTTTTAATTTATGCCACAGCACTTATAAACATTTTTTTGTTTATAATTTTTTTTCTGTTTACTTTAATGAATTAGCCGTAAGCTGTTCATAATCAAACCGGTTTTTAAATATCTGTATCGCGGTGAAAACAGCTTCTTTAAATGAGTTTTCATCAGCTATTCCTTTTCCAGCAATTTCATAGGCCGTTCCGTGATCTGGTGATGTTCTTATTTTACTCAACCCCGCAGTAAAATTAACACCTTGCCCAAAAGAAAGGGTTTTAAAAGGAATCAATCCTTGATCATGATAAGATGCTATGATGGCATCAAAATTTTTATAATTATTGGACCCAAAAAAACTATCAGCAGCATAAGGCCCAAACACTAATTTACCACTTTCCTTAATTTTATTAAGCGCCGGTCTCATGATGACATCATCTTCATTACCAATAACACCGTTGTCTCCAGTATGAGGATTAATCCCTAAAACTGCAATTTTAGGCTTATTTATTTTAAAATCTTTAAGAAGAGATTCATATACTGTATTTATTTTCTTCTCAATTAAGCTTTCAGATATTTTTATCGCGACATCTTTTACTGGCACATGATCTGTTAACAACCCAACCCGTAAGGTTTCAGTTACCATAAACATTAAACTTTCTCCTCCAAGCTCCTGTGCTAAATAATCAGTATGTCCCGGAAAATTAAACGTGTCAGATTGTATATTATGTTTATTTATTGGTGCCGTCACCAACACATCAATGGTGCCTTTTTTTAATGCCTTGGTGGCTGCCTGCAATGACTTTATAGCATATTTACCAATTTTAATATCTTCTTTTCCGAAGTCAATAATTACCGGTTCATTCCAACAATTAAGAACATTGACCTTTCCAAAAACCAATTGATTGATGTTGTTTATATCAGAAAAATTGATTTCAGATTTAAAATGGTTCTTTAAAAAAGCCATCGCTTTTGAAGATGCAAATATTATGGGCGTACAAAACTCTAAAATCCTGGAGTCTTCAAATGTTTTTAAAACAACTTCTCCACCAATCCCGTTTAAGTCTCCTATAGATATCCCTACAATTATATTTTCTGCTTTCTTCATTAAGAGTAATCCCTTTTGTTCGTAATTTTGTAATTGCAAATTTAACCAAATAAACAGACAATAATATGTTTACCGGAATAATTGAAGATATGGGGATTGTAACCAATTTAAAAAAGGAGTTAAACAATCTTCACATATCTATTAAAAGTCATTTAACTTCTGAGTTGAAAATTGATCAAAGTATGGCGCACAATGGTGTTTGCTTAACTATCATTGATATTAACAAAGACACCTATACCGTTACGGCCATTCAAGAAACCTTGGACAAATCAAATCTTGGATTATTAAAAATTAATGATAAAGTCAATTTAGAAAGAGCGATGAAACTTGGCGACAGACTTGATGGGCATATGGTGCAAGGTCACGTTGACCAGACCGCTATTTGCACCAAAGTTGAAGAAGTCAATGGCAGTTGGGTGTTTACTTTTAGTTATGATTCTGAATTACAAAATATAACTATTGAAAAAGGGTCCATTACTGTTAATGGCACTAGTTTAACGGTAGTGAACTCAAAAAAGGACAGCTTTAGTGTGGCCATTATACCATATACGTATGAGCACACAAATTTCTCTTCTTTTAAAAATGGCACTAAAGTTAATTTAGAATTTGACGTTATAGGTAAGTATGTTGCTAGGCTAATTGAAGGCAATAACTGATTATTTATTTGCTAATAATTTTTTAGCACCGTAAAACAATGCAACACATACACCCATTAGGATGCCGCCATCAATTGGGAATCCTGGTGGTGGTGGAATCCCTGGCGGTGGTGGTGGTGGACCTTGCGCAGCACATACAAAACTTATTAATACCAATAAGATTGAGGCAAATATTCTTTTATTTTGTATCATCATACGATCACAAATGTATAGAAAAAAGAGCTTAAATAATATTCATGAAACATATTTTTACAAAAAAACATCCATAAAGCGTATAAAATCATCGATGAAACGTCGAATTATTTTTTCTAATACCTTTATAAAAACGTATTTAATGGTAAAAAATTATGTTTGCTTGAAAAAAGTTATCCCTCAAATTTTTCATTACCCGACAAATATAAAAAATTATTCATGAAACGAGCTTAGTAACTTGTTTGTTATTTATAACTGATTTTTAAACAAATGGTTAGTCATTTAAATTGATATGTCTGTTACAATAATATTTGACTGAAGACAAAAGTGCATGACCGAAAGTCACGCGCTTTGACTAATCAATTTTAACTAAACTTATTAAGCTTTATGATATAAATCACTCATTACCAATTTTGGAGTTCTGTCTGCTTTAAAAAGTCCCCAGTGTTTTTCGGGTTCCAGTGCTTCATCAGACCCTTTCCAAGGCTCATCAAACGCTTCAAAAACAAAGGTGAGAATCTCATTTTCTTCACACCAATCTACTAAATCATTATAATAAATTTGTTGATGTTCTTCACTCACATTACTTGGGCAAATACCTCTTCCGTTAGAAAAAGTGGTCCAGCCAGCCTCAGTTATTACCACTAATTTATCAGGATACCTATCCGCTACGGAATAATAATTGTGTTTGGTATATTCCATCGCTTCATGAAGGTTTTTGTATTCCCAAACCGGATACGTGTGAATGGATACAAAATCGACCACCTCAACCAAATCCTTTAATTTATCAAGCCATGGCAGGTAATTTTCACAAAAGGTAACAGGTTGTTTGGCCCCTTTTTTAATCATCTTTACATAATTAATAACACTTTCAACAGGCACATAATGATCTGTCCAGTCCACACAGGCCTCATTCCCCGCCGATAGACAACATATAATATCCGGGTACTTATTGGCTAATGAAATTAATTTTTTAATCTGAGTAACATTATTGTTTTTGTTTATTTCTAATTGCTCTTCAGAATAAGTCCCGCCCCAAGGACAGCCATAATTATTAACCTCAGCAACTATATAGGCCCCCAACATGACTTTAAAGTTTAGCTTTTCTTTTTCAATAACCTCTAAAACAATTTCAGAATGTGGGTCACAATCATATAAACGCAGATATTTCCAGTAGTTATGCAATATTAAAAGGTCTTCTTTAATCTCATCATAACTGGGAACAATGCCTCCTGGTTGTTGCCCTTCTCTAAATCCAGAATAGCAAATGGCTTTTCCGGGTTCTATATTTAATGCTTTAGAATACTTCATTCTATTTTGGTTGATTTCAAATTTCGGCTTTTGGTCTTTAAAATTTTAATTTTTCATGTTTATCCCAAAGCCCCCAATAGGCTCCTACTTCGCCTTCCGGACCCACTTTCCATGATTCATCAAATGATGAAAAATAGAACATCTCAATATCATTTTTCGCCGACCATACCTGGGAATTAATGAAATATTTCATGGCATTTTCTTCAGAAGGACATGCGTCATTCAAATTAGCGCCCTTACTTGGCCAACCTGTTTCCGTTATAATTACTTTCTTACCTTTTCCAGCGTCAGCCGCCTGTGCAAACATTTGTTTCATATGCAATAATGAATAGTCCATGTGGCAACTTTCCCAAAAAGGATAACAATTTGCCAAAATAACATCACATGCTTCTGTGATTCGAGGATGAACAGAAAATTCATAATACGCATCCACATATCCCACAGGTATATCATCTGGCAATGCTTTTTTAACCTGATTTATGAAGGCCAATAATTCTTCTTCATTCAAATCTTTTCTATACAAGACTTCATTGCCAACCGCCGCTATATCAACATAACCCTCTTTAGCCAATTCAATGAGTCCAGCTATTTCACGTTCATTGATTTCTGGGTCATCACCAAGCCATGCACCAACCAAGGTTTTTATACCATATTCACGCGCAATCCTGGGAATAAACTCATTACCGTCAGTACATGAAAAAGAACGAATCCATTTTGTATATGGTTTTATGATTTCCATTCGTCTTCTCACTTGCTCTTCAGTAACAATATCCCCTGGTCTTTGCCCATCTTCATATAAGCTAAAGCATAAACCATGCATCCCGTTTTTTAGCGTTTTTCTCCACAGCTCTTTTAAATTTTTGTCTGAATACTTACTGAAATCCACACCACTGTGCTCGGTAAGATCGATTCCCTCAAGGGAAAACTGGTGTCCTTCTCTGTATGACATGATATTACTGTTTTATAATTAATTACTAAATTTAAATTTTTCATTTTTATCCCACAAGCCCCAAGAGGTTCCTGCCCAACCTTCAAAATGTATTTTCCAAGATTCATCAAATGATGAAAAATAAAACACATCTACTTCTTCATATTGAGCCCATAATTGTGTTTTAATAAAATAGGTCATTACGTTTTCTTTTGATGGCTCAGCTCCTCCAACTTTATTTCCAATACTAGGCCAACCTGTTTCAGTAATAATTACCTTTTTACCTTGAGCTGCTTCCACTGTTTTGCGATACATTTCTTGAAGATAGAATCCCGCAATTTTTATATCGGCACCTTCCCAAAATGGATAACAGTTTGCAAGAATCACATCACACGCTGCAACTAATTGAGGCCTGTTTGTAAATTCATAATACGCATCTACATAGCCAACTGGTGTGTTTTTTGATGCTTTTTTAACAAGATTAATAGAATTTATAATGGTCTGTTCGCTTAATTCGCCTCTGTAAAGTACTTCATTACCTACTACTGCAATATCTACAAGGTCTTCTTTTATTAATTTTATAAGCGATTGAACTTCTAAATAATTTTTCTCTATGTCGTTATCTAACCAAGCACCTACCATAGTCTTTATCCCCATTTCTTTGGCAATTTTAGGAATTTTTTCGTGCCCCCTGGTACAAGAAAAAACTCGGATCCATTTTGTATGTGGTTTCAAAACCTCTAATCGTTTTCGTATTTGCTCTTCAGTAATAAGATCTCCAGGTTCTTGTCCTTTTTCGTAGGCACTAAAACAGATGCCTGGCATTCCTTTTTGAAAGATATTCATAAATTCTGTTTGAATATCTTCTTTTGATAAAGAAGAAAAATCGAGTGTAGTAGCAAAAAACTGTGGAAATTTTTCTTTTAGTTCTTTTTCTGAGATGGTCTCAATATTAATTTCAGAAAGCAACTTCATATTCGCATAACCAGAAGGTTTGAATGCCTTTCTCTTCTTCAATTCTGCAGAAATTTCATGAGCTCTATCCTCCGTCAAGTTATAATTACGCATTATCCACATTGCTGCAAGTGTGCCCAGAATTGGCAAACCTGAATAGAATAATCTTATGCCTGTAATTGACGCTTCAGTATTTACGGTATCTGGTACAAAACCTACTACTGTCATAATAGCACCTGTTAATAATCCTGCTATTGCAAAACCAAACTTTACCATCCACCAATAGATAGCTCCAAAAACACCTTCTCTTCGTTTTCCTGTATTTAATTCATCAATATCTATAACATCAGATGTCATTGACATCATTAATGTAAATAAACTTCCAATTCCGAAAGAGAAGAAAGGTAATGCGAATAAAAATGCATATGGCTTACCGGGAATAAATAAAAACCAAAGCATAATATATCCTAAAATAGAAATTCCTTGTGAAGCCAAAAAGGCTTTCTTTTTACCTATGGCTTTAGACATCCAAGCTACAATAGGTATTACCAAAAAGGTAGTTCCTAAGGCTCCTACGCTGCCTAACAGTGTTGGCCAAAGACCTGCTGCTGAAGCATCACCATCAAACAAATAATAGACGACAATAAAAAATGAAAAACCAGCAACTACGTTATAAGCATTAAAAATCAAAAATGTTGAAAAACACAATTTTCTAAACTGTTCGATTTTGAATGCTTCTTTAAAATTTTCTATAATTTGTTTTAGACTACCTCCAATAGTTTTTAATGTTAATGGCGTCAAACTTTCATCATTTTTAGTTGACTTGCTTTTAATGAAAATAGCAGGTGCCATTGCTAAAAGAGCAAAAATAACACCAACCCAAATACCTAAAGTTCTTGTTGTTTCAGTTGTTTGTCCAAACCAATTATCATCATACATGACTACCCAAAACCAAGGCGCGATAACCCAAGCCCATTGTCCTATAAATTGCGCTATAGCCATGATGCTGGTGCGTTCATGAAAATCATCACTCATCTCATAACCCATAGCAACGTAAGGCACAGAAAAAATAGTAAGTCCTAAATAAAACACTAAAGACCATATCAAGAAATATGTAAAATTATAGCTTACACTATCTGTTAAATATATTTGCCATAACAACGCAAAAGAAACCCCCATAATCAACGCTCCTATAAGCACATACTGCCTACGTCTACCCCAAACAGATCTTGTATTGTCAGAAATAAAACCCATAATTGGATCAGTTACTGAATCAAAAACACGAGGAACAAAAAATAAAATTCCCCACATCCATGTTGGAAAGGCATAATCTTGAACTAGCACTACCATGAAAATAGCTAAAGCAGCAGGAAACATTTGATTGGAAAGCATGCCTATACCAAATGCTATTTTTTGTCCAAATGGCACCTTGTGTTTTGTTAGTGTATTATTATTCGACATCGTTTTGGTTTAGTTAGTATTTCTAGAATATTATATTACTTAAAAATTTAATACATATCAATTATTTAATCGAAACCTCTTTTGCAGTTGGCGGTACTAAAACATCTTTCAATAAAGCATTTTTGTCTCCATTATAGGTTTTAGTAATAGGGTTTCCATTTCTGGTTAATCCTTTAAAAACGCCTTGATCAACCACGTTCCAAAGCACATATTTTGCATGACCATCTACTGTAAACAAGCCAAAATGATTTTCTTCATTTAAAGGGTTTGATGCCGCTTTCCATGGCTCATCAAATCCTTCAAAAAAGAAACAAGACATCCCCTGTTTATTCGTCCAATCTCTCATGTATTTATAATACGAAGCTTGTTTGTATTCATCAGCTGCTCTAGATCCTTCATTTCCAAAAAAACCATCAGCATAACTAGCCCACCCAGTTTCGCCTATATGAATGGGTTTGTTTACCCCTAAACTTTTCATATAATGATATACACTATCATATTGCGATTTAGCAAATTCTTTAGCTCTTTGCATAGCCACATTAATTTTTTCAATATCAGATAAATTGTTTTCATTTTCCGGGACTCCCCAAAATGAAGCATTATAATGTGTGTCAAGAAACGGATAGGTGTGCATGGAAATATAATCAACAGCTTTTATAAGTTTTTCCAAATCTTTAACATGATATTCTGCACCAGCGCCACCCCAAGAAGCAAAATTATCGGAACTTGTAATCCATAAATCTTTATTAAGCTTTCCAGATTTCTTTAAATCCTGTAAATAAGTAACCCATTTTAAAATCACCCCCGGTTGTACATAATAAGGGGTCGCCCATTTTACCATGGCTTCATTACCAACAGCAAGTATTTTTACGATATCCGGATACTGATTTGCCAGAGAGACGGCTTTTGCAATTTCTGGTGCATTAGCTTCACTTTCCACATTGTGATTTGGAACTTTATCAGTCCATGCATTTTTACAATCAATCCATGCCCCAAGCATGACATACATTTCAAAATCAGGGTCTTCTTTTTTTAATTCAGCTATTGCTTTTAATACGTTTGAGGCATGTGGCAAATAAACTTTATAGGTGCGTATAATTTTAATTCCCATGGCAGATAATAGTTTCATATCTTCCTTGAGTTCATCTAATGTAGGCTCTATATTATGGTCAACATGTCTGTAGCCTCCATAGGACATGGCCAAATACTTTGGATTGCCTAAAATGTCTTTTGCACTTAAACTTGATTGTTCTTTCACTGTATTTATATGGCTTTCTTTTTTGCTAGTGTTTTTACATGAAAACGCAACGATTACTGCAAATAATAAAGCGACTATTTTCGTAAACCTTTTCAACTGTTTATTTGATTATTTTTTTACTGATACAATAATTCGATGTATCTCTCCTGTTCTACTAAAAACCTTTTTACTTGTTTCGACATCTAAGCTCAAATTTTTAAATTCAACTGTTAACCCAGAATTATAAACGACTTCTAAATGTTCCTTTTCTGCTTTTTTATAAATTATTGGGATTTGACAATAGGTAAAGGCAAGTGTGTTTTTTGCTAATTCAATTTGTTTTGTCTCTTTGTTTATATCCGTATATGTGAAAATAACAGCTTCCTTTAAAAATTCATCATTTCTCAATAAACGTGCATTAAATAACAGCTTTCCGTTATTTACATAAACGCCCAATTCACCAAAACGGCTCAAAATATCTTCTTTTACCTGCCCAGTCATACCCGGTTGTTGTGCTCCTTTTCCGAAAGGTGTATGAGAATAAGGGTCTGTTGGAAACGCACCATATAATTCAGGTGATTTATGAACACCAATGCCTTCATTGATTTCATAATAATGCTCAAGCAATTTACCAATGGTTACGTCACTTTCTTTGTGTTCTACAGCCAGCAAACAGGTTTCTTGAACGCTTAACAATAATTTTGATACCATATGCCAATAAATAGATCCTAACCCTTCATATCCATAAAAGGTTCCTGAACGACCTGTAAAGGCTTTATGATTAAAAATTTCTTCAAACACATCTAATAATAAGTCTCTCTCTTTTTTAACAAGAGATTGATGTTTCTCAGGTAATTCAGCTAAAGCTTTCTTTAAACTTCCGGCGTTATTGAAATTTCCATTGAAGTGATAATGGCCTTGGATGTCTTTTTCTACAATCTGAGAGTTGCCTTCTTTTAAAAGTTGCTGTAATAAGGCCGAAGCTTCTACTTTTTTAGCAGGAATATTGTTCTTTTTAAAGAACCGTGGAAGTTCTTTGTTTGGGTATAAAATATAGCTGTATTGGTCTGGTCTGAACAACGCACTGCTTCTTAAAGCATTCAATAATTCCAAAGAGGCTTTGCCTGAAATATATCCTGAACTTAAAACCGCTACCTGACCTTCCAGCATTTCAGGCAGATAGGAGATGGATACTTCAGTATCACTTTGAATGGTTATTAAATTGTATGCATGAAATAAATTATCAGCACGTTTGTTAGCATTAATGGTATGATCAAGATACGCTTTGGTTATCTTGAAAAATTGCATTAACTCCTTTTTAGGAATGACTGCCTTATTGCTTGTATAACCGTTTTCATAAATGGAAGTTCTGTATTCACTTCCTGCATTTCCAAGTCCGTCCAATACTTTTTTTCTATCGGTGTTAGAAACTTTTCCAGAAAGAATATGACTATTAGTATTTAAGGTGTTTACAGTTTTATTGAAAAACAGTGCCAATTCCTCTGAAATTTTACTTTTTACCTCTGGCGTATTTTCAACCATACCTTCAAAGAAATTGATGAATCGTCTAAGGTAATACAGGGTAACCATGGACAGCCCATTTCCAACCAAAGCATTATTGGCATCATTCCATTCCGGTCTTTGCGTATTCATCCAAATGCCTCCTTCAGGCACAAAGTTTGAGATTTTTGCGAGTACGGTTGCTAATAATTTTTCAATTAAATTAACCTTATAAATAAAGTAGTTGATATCTCTCAATAAGGCACCATCAACGCCCAATTCCAATCTTTTTTGAGCAATCTTTTCATCGGCTTCATGATCAAATTCTATGGTGTCTTTAGGATTGGCCAGAATGTCTTTATATTTTTTTATTCGATAGGGTACATTGGCATAAACAAAAATGTCCTGATTAAAATACGTTGCTAATTTATTTGGGTAATGGTGCTCACTAAATTCCAAAAACTTTAATAAATAAATAATTTGATGATCGCCCCAATACCCAATGTACGACCACGGATTGTCTGGTTCAATGGTTTCCCAATCAAAACCACCCTTTGTAACCCGGTACGGATTGTAGCCATCAAATGTTGTAGCATTCAGGAATTTATGAATCATGCTATCAATAAATTCTGGATATGAATGTGCTAATGCTTCCCAGTTTTGAAAAATATCACGCCAGTTTCCTTCATAATCCAATATTTTTGAACCATCAATTTCACTTGTGGTATTGATGGAAAATTTGTTCCAAGGACGACTTGGATCTCCATGTCTTCGGCTAAATTTTAAAGGCATGTATTCAAAAGACAATCTTTTGAAATTTTTATCGTCATCTTTTTCAGCCAATTCTTTTAAATGACTTAATGAAAAGACTTCGGGTAGATTTTTTAAAAGGTCTTCTTTTTTCTTAAATACTTTTTTATTGGCAGCCTCCATATATTTTACAAAATCTTTTTTTTCAATTTGATAATTATCATCAAAAATGCCACCTCTCATGATATTAAAAAGCGTATTTGAAAAATGTCTGGTATTCCGTAAGTTATCAGCCGTAAGTTGAATCCCGTCTGAAGCACTGTTCAATTCCAACAGATTTTTTGAACCTAATGCTATATCGTCCTGAACCAAGTTTAAAAGCGACTTTTCATTTTTTATTTTTTCTGAAATTTCAACAATCCCAACCATGGATTGATTCACGTTGGCAATGATCATCCAGCTCTTTTCAATTTCTGGCTTTAAGGTTAAGTCCGCACAAATAAAATAAGCCCCTTTTTCGGCTTTTACATCTACTTCCTGTTTAATTTTTTCTCCTTTTCTGAACTTGTCAAGCTGTCTTGAAGACACCAAATAGGTGGGTTTATCAACTCCAATTGACCAGGCTATGGTTGCTTTTAAAGCCTCACTGGGTTCTGCTTTATCAACAATAATGGCACTAAGTGCATAAATACCTATGCCTACTTCAGCTTCCAATTCATTTTTCTTATAAGCATCCACTAAGTTGCTACGTGTGGCCTGTAAATCTTCAAAGACGCCAAAAGGAAGAATGTTTTGAATGCCATCCAATACGGTTACCTTTATATCCGTTTTTGTATGGTTTGCTACAGTAGATTTTTTTACAAACCCGAACTTATTACTTGAACTCCATTGATATCTAAATGTGAGACCTAAATCATTATTGATTTCTTCAAAAACAACTTTATTGCCAAGTGCATTTTTATACAGATTTCTTTGAATATCATAAACACACTCATATTTTTCAGAGAAAGGTTCCCATAAATGAATTTTATCTTTTGAATGTACTTGAAGAATGGTTTTACTTCCGGTGATTTCGGCAGATTCCGTGATCTTATCATCTGTATAATAAGGAAATAAAGAAGACCCGCTGTCCTTCCTTCCTGCCGTTAACCCTCCGTTGCTTGAAATAAACATCCAATGATTTGAATCGCTCACAATGCTCATAAAGAACGGTCTCATGGCGTCATTATTCTGGATTTTATAATAATTTTCGTTATCAAAACTTACCAATTTTCCTGTAATGTCTTTTGTTTTAAAGGAAGCTTCGTTATTTCCTATGTATATTTTACTGTGATTCATTTATCTAACTTTTACTAATTTCTAACAAATTCGTTTTCAATTTGCTCTAATGATTTTCCTTTGGTTTCCGGTAATATTTTTAAAAGGATGAAGAATCCTATAAACGCAATAGCTCCAAATATGAAAAAACTCATGGCATTTCCCAAATTTGATAATTCCCATGGAAAAATAAGTTGTACTACCGAACTGATAAACGAATTTACAAACGCAATCACCCCAATAGCCAAACCTCTATATTTAATAGGGTACAATTCAGAAAGCAGCACCCACATAACGGGTCCTAAAGAAAATGCAAAACAGGCTATAAACCCCAAAATACCAATTAATACAAGGGTTGCATTCATACTTGTTGCGGCTTCCAAAATGGCGCCATCATTTTTACTGTACACCTGATTTCCCAAAGCTTGTTTCATGTTGTTTTTAAAGTCTACATCATTTTCAAATATTTGATTTGCATAAGGCTGTAACTTTTTTGCATCAGCAAACTGAAATGTGGCAATTTTTTCAGAAGTTAATGTATAGGTTGCCTGCTTAAAACCATAGGCACATAATAATAAACTCAGTGCAATTCCGGCGGTGCCAACCAATAACAAAGGACGTCTTCCGGTTCTATCTATTAAATACATGGCAACAAACGTGAAAATTACGGTCACAGTACTGAGTAACACCCCAGATGAAAACGAAGCATCTGTACCAATTCCCGTTTGTTTAAAAATAGATGTGGCATAAAAATAAACCGCGTTAATACCTGTAATTTGTTGAAGTATCCCTACAATGAGTCCAACTACTAATATATACCTCAAGGAACGTTTTAGTAAATCTTTAATAGCAACTTTTTCTGTGTTTTTTTCGGTATGTAAATTTTTCTCAATGGCTTCAATTTCTGATTCACCCTTTTCTTTACCATGTAAATCATTAAGTATCTTTTTTGCCTCTTCAAACTTGTTTTTTAGACATAACCAACGCGGACTTCTTGGTACAAAAAATAAGGCGAGAAAATATAATACGGCAGGAATTAATTCTACCCCTAGCATCCATCGCCAAACATTGTCATCATTTAAAAATGAACTGTCTGGTGTATTGTATTTGTTAAAAAAATAATTGCTTAAAAACGCCACAAAAAAACCAAGCACAATATTTAATTGCTGAATGGCAACTAATTTCCCCCTGTTTTCAGCCGTTGACACCTCAGCGATATACATAGGTGCTAAAACAAGTGCGGCACCAAATGCAAGTCCACCAACCATTCTTGCTATATAAAGCATCTCATAAGAGGTCGCATAAGCAGAAAATAGTGCGGACACTGCATATAAAAAAGCAACAACCAACAGTATTTTTTTTCGCCCGATCATGTCACTTAAGCGACCTGAAAAAAGCATGGCTAACATGGCGGCAAAGGATGGCGAGCTTACAACCCAACCAACTTGTCCTTCACTTAAATTAAACTCCGGTCCGGCATAGGACATCACACCCGAAATAATACCTGCATCAAACCCAAATAAAAACCCTCCTAAAGAAACTACGAATGCTATAAAAATTAATTTTTTTGACATAATTAAAAGGCCCTAATCTATTATGAATTGGTTAAAACAATGGTTTGAATGGAATGTGGCAAGGCCTTTAATTGGGCGGTTTTAGACTGCATGGTTATGCTATAACTTATTTCTTTATCACTTTGGTTCATAACCACAATGATTACACTACCGTCATTATTTTCAAATCCTGTTGTTATTAAATCATTAGAGCTAGAGACGCTGATAATTCTTTTGGCACCCGGACGGATGAATTTTGAAAAATGACCCATATAATAGTATGAATTGGTAAACGTTAATGCTCCTGTTTGAGTATTGCCATGAACCGGAGAAAAGCAAAAATTACCAACATGGTTTGGGCCACCTGTTTCATCCAGTAAAATGTTCCAATCGGTCCAGGCAACCGTACCATTATTGAAATCGTTTATCATGGATTTTCCATAACGTTCAGCCAATTTAGGGTCTTCGTTTACTATTCTCTCCAAATTATAGTTTTCATTGGTGCCTTCGGTAAAAATCAGGTTTTTATCGGGATAGGCTTCGTTAACAGCACGGACATTATTGAACATCGGGATTCCGTCTTTCCAGTCTTCATACCAATGAAAGCCTATTCCCCAAACATATTTAGCAGCTTCGGGGTCATTCAGAATAGTACTGGCTCGTTGAAATAATAAATCACGGTTATGGTCCCAAACAATAATGTTTTTATCACCCAGTCCTTCTTTTTTCAAGGTTGGCCCTAAATAATTCTTTAAAAAATCGCGTTCTTCTTCAGCTGTATAAATACATGATTCCCATCGCTGTACTGCCATAGGTTCATTTTGAATGGTCAAGCCCCAAATGGGAATCCCTTCAGCCTCATATGCTTTTATAAACTTAGCGTAATAGTTTGCCCAAGGTTGATAAAATTCCGGTTTTAGTTTACCGCCTTGCAACATATTATTGTTGGTTTTCATAAATGCCGGTGGGCTCCAAGGACTGGCAAACATAGTCAGTTTTCCTCCTGCAGCTTCTATGGCCTTTTTGGTAAATGGAATCCGGTATTTTCTATCGTGTTCAATATTGAAGGTTTTCAGTTCTGTATCGCCTTCGTCAACATATGTATAACTTTCACTTGAAAAATCGCAGCTATTAATATGGGTTCTGGCCAATGAATAGCCAATGCCTTTATCAACATTAAAATAGGCCTCCATAAATCGTTCTTGATTTTCTTTTGGGAGCTTATAAAATGTTTCGGCAGAAGCATCAGTTAAAGCCGCGCCAATCCCTACTAAGGTTTGAAATTGTTTACTTTCATCAACAATTATGGAAGCATCCGTTTCTTTTGGTTGTTCAAATTCATTAAACTGAAGAGCGTCTGTAAGTGAAAGTTTTAAATTGGTGTGATGCGCCGTTGTAAATACTTGGCTTTTCATATTGGATACATTAAAAACCGGTTTGTTAATTTCAATAATTTTTTCGCCTTTTTTATTATTTAAACAACTTGACAGTAACACTAGTAGCATAATAGCACTAATATTTGAAATCACTTGATTCATTTTAGTTTTCATTTGATTCATTTTAAGTTAATTTTCAAATCTAACATTTTTATCTTATTGCAACTTACATCATATTTATTATTGTAACCTATAAATCCAATAACTATGGTTTAAGATTAATAGAAATTTTTTCAAAATAATTATCAACATAATCAAGCGTAACGCCATCTTCATAAGGATTTAATTGGTGTGCTTCTTTTAAGGCATAATAAGCTGCACGAGGATAAAGGTCATATAATCCTCTTGCATTTGTTGGTCCTTTTGCGCAAATTCCAAACCACTCTTCATTCATGTTATTTTCTCCCAAAACATAATCACTGGTGTATCCTCCGTTACTCCAAGAGGCATTATCATCATGAATATCCAGGTTTTTAGTTTGACCATATTTCCACCAGCCATCACTAAACTGAAATGTGAACCCACCTATAGCATTTTCTGCCTTTCCTAAACCTGCTGTATTTTCGTAGATTTCCTTCCAGTTGCCTAAGTCAAATTGAGCTTGAGATTTTTGATCTTCGGCCTTTTCTATTTCATTAAACGCATCTGAACCAAACTCTGTAAATAAAATGGGTTTATTAATTTCTTTTTTAACTCTATCAAAAGCATCTCCAAAAGAGATCCCTCTATACATATTAACCCCTAAAATATCTATGTCTTTACATTCTTCTTTAATAAGGTCTAAAAAAAGCAAATCACCATTACAGATAGCAATAGGATGTGACTTATCCAAAGCTTTCATTTCCACTACCGCTTCATTGAACAGTGCGTATAAATGACGCGCACGAACAGTAGATTTTCTGTCTTCAAGCGGTATATCTTCAGTTTCAGCACCATCCCAGAAAAGACCGTAGTTATTTTCATTTCCTAATAAGTAAAGCAATACGCCCGGGGTGTTTTCATATTCTTGAACCATGGCCTTTACTTCCTTTAAAAGTAATTCCCTGGTTTTGGCATCTGAGTATTCGGTATTTGGAGTCCATGCACCATCCAAAGTCAATCCATATCGACCAAAAGCATGGTTAAGCATGGTGTAAATGCCATAATTTTTATAAATGTATGTAATCCATTTTGGCGGGATTCCAGTATATACTCTTATGGTATTTACTCCCATATTTTTTAATAGGCCCATTTCTGCATCCAGAGCCGCTTTGATAAAATCATCAGGCTGTTTCCATAAACTGTAATTGAAATTAGTCCCAATAGGAAAATAATCCCAGTTCATCCCGTTAATCATAAATTCCTTTCCATTGACAGAAAGTGACATTCCTTTATCATTATTTACAACAACTACTTGATCTGCTTGAGCAAATACCCCTGTTGTAAACAAAAACAAAGCTAATTTTAGAATTATTTTTCTCATTGTTTTATTAATTTAACTAGTCATTTATTTTAAATCTGTTGCCTGTATATGGGGTTAATTGCATTACTGATATGTGTTATGAATCAATAATTGGATTGCTAATTTTAAGGATGTATAAATAAAACCCTATATAAATATCTCATGAAGATAAAAAGGCCGGCAAGTTTATTTACCGACCTTCTTAAAGAAAAATTCAAACGAACAATTCAACTATTATTGATATACTCTTACATAATCTATTTCCATGGTGTCTTGTGTAAATGCTGGTTCGATTGTTCCTCCTAAAGTACCTCCCATGGCCACATTTAATATAAGAAAGAAATCCTTGTTAAATGGTAGGTCTAAGGTATTTGGCACTGTTTGATAAACAGTATCATCTACTAAAATTTTAACAAATTCGGGAGTCCATTCTACAGAATAATTATGGAATGCAGATGTAGAATCATCTACGCTTGTTGATGCCGTTGGGCCATTACCACCAGAATTACCAGGATAATGCAAGGTACCTGAAACCGATGTTTTATCTTGACCCGTTTGTTCCATGATATCAATTTCTCCACTTTCCGGCCAACCAACCGTATCAAAATTTGCACCCAACATCCAAATAGCGGGCCAAGTCCCTAGGGCTGCCGGTAATTTGGCCCTTACTTCAACTCTTCCGTAAGTGAACTCAAATAGTTTTTCAGATTTCAACCTTGCTGATGTATAACCTCCGCTACCATCGGCTTTTGCCGTGATTTTGAGTAATCCGTCTTCAACAATAACATTATCGGTGCTATTGGTATAGGTTTGCAACTCACCGTTGCCCCAACCGCCGGCACCAAGGTCATAACCCCAGTTGGCAGCATCGGGTGCACCATTGGCATCAAATTCATCCGACCAAACCAAATTGGTGTATTGTGTTTCAAAAGAACTTCCCGGTTTGCTTGAAGTAAGTAGTTGGTACCATGCAAAACCTCCTCCAGCTTGAATTATTCTTACTTGAAGTAAATTTTCACTAATAGCAATAATATCGTAGGTGCTTTCGCCAACATACCAACCCAAAAAGCCACCGTCAGAAATAGTGAAACTGGTGCCTCTGTAAGGGTTCCCATTATAAGAGCCTTCAAGTGCCGCTTTTGATGAAGAAGGTGCAAACGACACGTTTTTAACTCCAAACATTGTAGTGGCTACATCTGCTCCCTGGCAAACGTCTCCATCAACACCAATTACGCCCGCATAAGCTCCAGGAACAAATGCTGGACCTACGGTTTGTTCAAAGGTTATCCCATTGGCCGTTTTTGTAAACACAAATTCATTATCATACATACAAGATTTTTCAGAATCAAACGGTTGAATGCCATTCCACCAAGCTTCATAGGCAAATTCTCCATTACCATAATCATCGGTTACAGGGCCCAAACCTACATGGAGTGGCTTATCAAAAGCCCAATACCATGTTTTGCTATCGCCCACTAAGGTGCCACTTAAAAGCTCTTCGGCTTCTTTATCTTCAAATGAGCTATATACTTCCACTTCCATGGAAGTGCTTGAAGAAACACCGCCAGTGCCAATCGCATTTACAACTACTGTAAAGGTGTTGACCCCAACCACGCTGTAACGATGCATAATCTCTCCCGAAGGGGCGACGCTGCTTAAGCCATCACCAAAATCGAATTTATAGCTTATAACATTATCGGCCGATGCCGTAATATTTACAAACCCGCTACCATCTCCATATGGGTTTTCTGTATCTACACCAACAACTTCAGCCGAAATTGAAACATTATTGGGTGCAACAATGTCTCCTATGGAATTACTGTCATCCTGACAGCTGAAAAGTAATAATGCCAGCGAAAGAAAAATACTTATTAATTTAATGTTTTTCATTTTTTATATTTTTAATTATAATAGTTAAAATCATCAATGTATGCTATTACAGTATCGGTGTTGTTTTCTGAATTCACCTGCAAAACAACTCTATTAAAGTCTGTTCGATTTAAAGGACCTGATGCCCCTACGGTTGTATCATTTGCAAAATCAAAGGTAATTTCTTGCCATTGGTCTAGCACAACCGGTTTGATAATCTCTGTTTGTTGTGCCCATGGTTCTGCGACAGTACCGTCTTGTAATTTTAATGAAATTTGGTTGGGTTGCGTTCCGGAAATACTTGATGAAGGCACATAAATTTTTAGCGTAAACTTGCTTTTAGCCATTAAATCAAAATTTGGTGTTACATCAAAACGAACATTGGCATATTGCCCCCCTGTATCATTATATTGTAAAACGGTACTTGAAGTGTTTATTCCTTCTTGGTATGGGTTTACAAAAGCACTATCCATTCCAGCGGCATCTCCAAACCAAGTAGTAATGGTTCCGTTTCCTTCGAAATCATCTGTTACATATGGGGCTGAATCCCCAATAGTAGCTTCACCATAAGCTATATCATCAAAATATGCTATTACCGTATCGGTATTATTCTCTGAATTTACCTGTAAAACAACTCTATTAAAGTCTGTACGGCTTAAAGGATTTGAAGCTCCCACAATTGCGTCATTTGCAAAATCAAAGAATATTTCCTGCCATTGATCTAAAACAATAGGTTTTATAATCTCTGTTTGTTGTGCCCAAGGTTCTGCTACGGTACCATCTTGTAATTTTAATGAAATTTGATTGGGTTGCGTTCCAGAAATACTAGATGAAGGCACATAAATTTTTAATGAAAATGTAGAATTGTTTGCCATATCAAAATTTGGCACCACATCAAAACGAACATTGGCATATTGTCCTCCTGTATCATTATACTGTAAAACGGTACTTGAAGTGTTTATTCCTTCTTGGTATGGGTTAGCAAAAGCATTATCCATTCCAGCGGCATCTCCAAACCAAGTTGTAATGTTTCCATTTCCTTCAAAATCATCAAAAATAAGTGGGCTGCCAGTTGTTGATGGCGCTTTATAGAAATATAGGTTATCTACAAATATAGTCCCCGCACCAGATGGTACGCCGTCGAATTTAAATTGAAAGATACTGCTAAAATCTAAAGATGCATTTAAATCTGTAAAATAAGATATAGGAATATCAAACGAGTTCCATTGATCTGCTGTTAGGATTAAATCATAAGCAGCTTCATTAGGTCCTGGACTAATAGGGGAGATTTTTGCGTCAAAAGCATCCGCTGTCCAAATGTCAACATGCAGATACTCCATTGCCGAAGCATCCACGGGAACTGTATTAAAATCAATCCCTTGATAGGTTAACCCACCATATTGAATCATATTGTTTCCATTAACCGCTATTTGGGTATAGGTGGTTGTTTGCCCCCAATTTGGATAATAATCTATCGGGTCTGGGTCTGTATAAGAATCACTATATATAGAAACAACATCACTTTGTGCTTTTGTAGGTGTTGGTGCCGGTGCTAATGGTTGTAATATAGCCGTTACCAAAAACGCTTCAGAGTATTCTGTGGTTTCTACGGCAGCACTCATGGAGACCACCCTAATGGTATAAGTTCCTGCCTGTTGATATTGATAAGACACGGTGTCCCCGTTGTTACCTACAATTGGTTCATCGTTACCGGGTTCACCAAAATACACTTCGTAAGAGAGCGCAAAATCGGCCGTGGCCGTAACATTTACTTGTTTGGAAATAGCTGGGTCGTTTTCAATGATAACCACTAAATTTTCCGGTGCTTTAAACGATACTACAATGTTTTGTACCGCTGTAGTTGTCAATCCATTTAAACCGGTTGCGACAATGATTGCTTCATAAGTTCCTTCGGCATATACGTGTTCTAGGCTTTTTCCTGAATTTATTGGCTGGGAAATTTCAGAACCGTCCCCAAAGTTTACAGTAAAACTTACCACGCCTTCACCTAAAGGGGTAATGGTTACAAGCCCAGTATTGTCTTGTGTAACCCTCACTGCTGCCGAAACATTAGTAGGCGCCGCTATGCTTTTTACATAATCTGTATTATCGTCTTCCGTACAGCTAATGATTGTTAGCGCGATAAGACATAATCTCAATGTATATTTAATAATCTTCATAGTATTATTTTTAAATTAATAGTTAGGATTTTGTTCCCAATTGCCATTGGCAAATTGAATTTCTTCAATAGGGATTGGAAACACTTCATTTTTACCTGTGGTAAACCCAGGGATTAGTGTTCCTCTACCCGTTCTAACCAAATCAAAAAACCGATGGCCTTCCCCAACCAGTTCCATACGTCTTTCATGTGCTATGGCATCTGTAAGCGCTGCTCCAGTTGAGGTTACATTATTAGGGGTTCCAAAGGCCCTTTCACGCACTCTGTTTAGATATCCCTGCGCTTTCATATCGTCAATGTCTCCTCTATTATACGCCTCTGCCGCCATTAACAACACATCGGCAAATCGTATGGCCCTGTAGTTGTTTGGGTTGGTTAAATTGGGGTCGCCTGTATTTAAATCACCTTTACGGGCAATATATTTTCTATTGTAATATCCTGTATGCTCATTTCCTTTAGTAAACGTAGCTCCTGTTTGTGTCGCCCAGGCATCAATGTCCAAAATGGCCACATCTTTACGCAAATCGCCAACTTCAAACTCATCAACCACATCTTGTGTAGGCACGTTAAAACTAAAGCCTGAATCAAACACGGGACCGGAATAATTCCTTATGCCATTAAACCCTACGGCCACGTTTCCTTCACTACACTGTAAACAATCAAACCCAGCGCCTTCTTGATCTGAATACTGCACTTCGAAAACCGATTCGATACCGTTCTCACCTTCATTTTCAAAAATGGTATTATAATCTGTTACCAAATCATACGGGCCATTTTGAATTAAATTATCCAAAACAGTGGCTGCTTCTGAAAATTTGTTTTGATATAAATATGCCTTTCCCAATAAAGCCTGAGCGGCTCCTTTGGTAACCCTACCAACTTGTGGCGCAGTATAAGACAAATTGTTGACTGCGTACTGCAAATCTTGCTCAATTAGCGCATAGACTTCAGATACTGGTGATCTTGGTAATGTGGCTTCATCTCCTAAATTAAATCTAGATTCTTTCAATGGAATGGGTCCAAACCATTTTACCAATTCAAAGTAATAATATGCCCTTAAAAAACGGGCTTCTCCTATGAGAACCTCTCTACCGACAAAATCTGTTTTGTCCTGAAACTCCAAAATAAAATTGGCCCTGTTTACGCCGGCATACATCCAGTTCCAGATATCCCTTAGGTTACTGTTTACAGGGGTATGGATCATATCATCAATTTGTTGAAAACCAACAACGTCCGTGGCACTTTCGCCACCTGCCAAGGTATTGTCTGAAGCAATTTCTCCCAACATGACATTTACATAGGTTGCCTGCAATAAATCATAAGCTCCGATTAAAGCATTGTAATAATCGGATTCTGAATTAAAGTAGCTTTCAGAATCTATACTGTATATATTAACTTCTTCTAAATAAGCATCGCCACAAGAATTAGCCCCAAACAGAATCAATAAGGTTAAGAGCGTTTTTGTTATTTTATTTATATAATTTTTCATCCTTTTATATTTGTTTTTTTTAATGGTTCCATGTCATTCGCATAATAAAACCCGTGTTAATTTTGGAAATTTATTGTTATGCTCATTTCATTTCGCAGATTTTTTATATGGATAGGTTTAAACCTAGAATGAACTGTCTGGAAATTGGGTAAAAACCATAATCTATACCGCCACTAAAAACATCTAATTTTTGGTTTTGATTTACACCTCTAGCCGCAGGATCATACCCTCTATATTTGGTGAATGTGAATGGATTGTTCACCGTTGCATATAAACGGAACTTGCTTATTCCCAGTTTTTCAACGACGTCTTGTGATAAGGAGTAGCCTATTTGAATGTTTTGCACTCTTAGGAATGAAGACTCTTCCACATAAAAATCTGAAAACAGTTTGTTGCTTGTTGCGCCAATAGTTGTTCTTGGCACACTATTGCTGGTCCCTTCACCGGTCCATCTGTTTAAATATAAATTCAACCTGTTCACATTGGGTTGGTCGCGCTCATAGTTACGAACGGTTTCCTTGCCTATTTCTGCATACATATAGGATACAAAATCAAAGTTTTTATATTTAAAGGTTAAATTCAGCCCCATGATGTAATCTGCTTGCGGCTTGCCCAAATAGGTTCTGTCATCAATGGTTATAACACCATCGCCATTAATATCCTGAAAACGGAAATCGCCCGGAGCTGTTGCTGCGCCCAATTCCGTTTGGGATGGAGCGGCATCTATTTCAGCCTGGTTTTGGAAAATACCGTCTGTTTTAAGACCGTAAAAATACCCAATAGGCTGCCCAACTTCTAACCTTGAAATAGCAGGTTGCCCCACACTAAAGGATCCTCCTTCTGAAAAAATATCGTCTTTAACGGCGGTAACTTCACCATCTATTTTGGTAACGTTATAACTGATGCCCATTGACAGGTTATCAGAGAGTTCTTCTTTGTAGTTTATAAAAAGTTCTATCCCTTTATTTCTTGTAGAACCCGCATTGGTTGTTGGCAATCCGGCCCCTGGGGCATAGCCGCCCAGTATTCCGGAGACCGGTAGATTTGGTATTAACAATCTATTTCGGTCTTCAACAAAATAATCGGTGGTTATTTCTATTTTATTATTGAATAGGTTTATGTCCAACCCTATATCCAGTTTTTCGGCCGATTCCCAAACCGATTCCGGCGTTGGGATTCTTCCTGTTGCCACACCCGATATTAATGACCCATCAAAAACATAGGTTGCCTCGCCATCAAGAAGTGCCCTATAAAGATCCTTTCCGGCATTGTTGTTCCCCAGTGTTCCGTAACTGGCCCTTAATTTAAGGAAATTTATGGTTTCTGAATCTGCCATAAAGGGTTCATCAGAAATTTTCCAACCGGCGGTTGCAGACTTAAAGTAATCAATCCGGTTTTTAGCAGCAAAATCTGAACTGCCATCCCTACGGATCAGTGCAGATATCAAATACTTGCCTTTAAAATCGTATTGCCCTCTTGCAAAATACGATGATTGTCTGCTATCATATATATAGGACCCTGCGGATTTGGCTTCACTTATGCCGGGCGCCAATGAAATATCGGCAAATTCCCAGGAGTTGTTTGGCACATCGTAGCCTGTTCCGCTTAAATTATCTCCCCAAGCTCTTTGGGCCGTGGTTCCTAAGGTAAACGTTGTATTATGCTTTTCTGAAAAAGTCTTATTGTATGTCGCAAAGGTATCCCATGTATAGTTGTTATTGGTATTACGGTATTGATTTACACTGCTTCTATCAGTATTAAACACTTTTCCAGAACCATAATTTATTATAGGGCTAAAAGTTTTGCCTTTGTCGTTATATGCCTTGACCCCTATACGGGAGGTTATTGTTAGCCCCTCTATGGGTTTATAGTCCAATTGAAAAGTACCCTCAATGGAATTACCCGTGTATTCATTATATGTGTTGGCTATTTGAGATAATGGGTTAATGACTTCGTTCCCTAAAAAGCCCGATAGATCCTCTTGATCTAAACTATAGGTAGGAGCGTAATTAAGCGCGTTGAACAAAGGGGTTCCCAACGCATTTTCGCCGATTGTTTTTCTATTGGTATTAAAATAATTGGCAGATGTGGTGAATTTTAATTTTTCGGTAATGTCAAAGGCTAATTTAACTTTCATGTTAGCTCTTTGAAAGTTCGATTTATCGCTGGCAATAATACCATCCTGTTCCAAAATGGAGCCTCCAACATAATAGGTGCTTTTATCTCCGCCACCAGTTACGGTCACATTGTGGCTTGTAATGGGCGCTGTTTTAAAAAGCTCCTTTTGCCAATCGATTCCAGTACCTAAACCACTCACGTTTGGAAATGGCAAGGCATTGCCATTGGCGGCATAACTTTCGTTAAGCAAAAGCGCATATTCGGTGGCGTTTAAATAAGGAAGTTCGCGGGTGGTTTGTTGAATCCCGGTATAACCATCATAACTGATTTTAGCCGCCATGTTTTTCTTACCGGATTTTGTGGTAACCAAAATAACACCGTTGGCCCCTTCAATACCATAAATAGCAGCTTGTGCATCTTTTAATATTGAAAACGTTTCAATATCACTAGGGTTTATGGTGTTCAAATCTCCTTTATAGCCATCAATAACCACTAAAGGACCGTTATCGCCATTGGAGCTGACCCCTCTGATTAAGATGTTAAACCCGCCACCCGGTGACCCGGAAGGTGCCGTTACAGAGACTCCCGCTGATGTGCCTTGTAAGGCCTGCGCTGCATCAATAGGCCTCAACTCCTCAATGGCCTCGGCACTAACAATGGATACCGCACCGGTGACATCCTTCTTTTTTTGTGAGCCATACCCTATGACCACCACTTCATCAAGCTTAGCAATGTCTTCTTGAAGTGTAATTGTTAAATTTGAACCATCAGTTACAATAACTTCTTTGGTTACATAACCTATATAACTGATTGTAAGAGTTGAACCTGTTTCAACATCTTTGATAGTAAAATTACCATCAAAATCGGATACGGCTCCTTTTGTGGTGTTTTTTACTAAAACATTAACTCCAGGGATTGGTATTCCGCTTTCGTCCTGAATTGTTCCGCTCACTTCTACATTTTGTGCACTTGAGTATGCCATGAAAAATAAAGCCAGAATTTTAAAGAGAGTGTGTCTCATATGAAATTAGTTTTTTTGAGTTTTTGTAAATCTAATTATTGAATTTAAAGAATCCATATTTTTTACCTCAACAAAAAACATACATCATAAAAAAAAGACATATTGTTAACAAAACGTTAATAATGGCATGGGTTTATTGCGAAGTCCTTTTTATGAACAAATCAAAAAAAAAGAACAATGTTGTGGTTTTGTATGGGTAATTATAAGGATTGTTGGGGTATTAAAATTCTAAAATATAGTCAGTTAGTCCAGCTTCATGCATTAATCCTAACTTTTTGCGCAAACGATAGCGCTTTACTTCTACACTTCTTGGTGATATATTAAGTAGGGGGGCTATTTCTTTTGACGATAAATTAAGGCGAAGATAGGCGCATAATTTTAAATCGTTTGGAGTAAGTGTTGGATGATCATTCTTTATCCTTTTCAAAAAATCTTTGTCTGCATTATTAAAAGCTTCTTCAAATAAATTCCAATCATCTAAATTGTTTATATTTCTATCAATAATTTTAACAACTTGCTTTAAGTTCTTGATATCCTCAATATTTTTAATCTCATTTTTAACATTATTTAAAAAGTCATTCTTTTTAATTAAACTCATTGTTGAGATTCCCAGTTCCCTGGTTTTATTTTCTATATCCTGACGCAGCTTATCATTATTAAACTTCATGAGCTGTTTTTGATTTTCCAATTCCTTTAATTCAAGCTCTTGTTTTGTATGGTAAAGTAGTTTTTCCCTTTGTTTCCTGTAATATCGTTTATAAATATTATGAATGATGAAGAATACTAACCACAGTAAAACCAAATACACCCCTATCATGACATTTGATAACAGCCAGGGTCTTTCAATTTGAAAACCATAAGATGCTATGTTATTTGAAACTGTATTTCCCACTTTAGCCTTCACGTTAAACACGTAATCCCCAAATGGCAAATATTTAAAAGATGCATTACCATTTTTTGACCAAACACTCCAATGATCATCAATTCCAACCAGCTGATATTGGTATTCTGTATCTAAATATTTATTAAATTCAGGCACACTAAACGTGAATTCTATACTATTGTTTTTATTTTTAAAAACACCGTTCTCAACTGTTTTTACAGGTTTTGAAATAGCATTTAAATCACTCACGATAATAGAATTAATGTATATGCTATAAGGTTTTTCTTTAACCTTATTTAAATTAACAACCTGAAAACCTAAATCAGTGCCTATCAAAAATTTATTGTTTTCTAAATGGGAGATGTTTTCATATCCGGTTAGCCCTCTTGACAATGATTCAGGATATGGGATTTTATTGACTTTGGGTACATTATTAAATTTCCCAGGAGCCATATAATTTATGTCATTGGCAGAAAAGCTCCAAAGCGTATTAGTTTCTTTATCATATACCAATTTTCCTGATGCAAACTCCTCCTTAATAATAAGATTGCTCAATAGCGTGTCTTTTACAAATTTTTGCTCTTGGGGCTTATATTTAAAAACACCTTCTTTATAGGAATAATATATACCATTGTTATATTGAATAAGACTAGAGGCCGCACCTTTTTCTATAGAAGAATCCCGTACTACTTCAATGGCTTTAGCCATACTTTGGTTTACCTTAATTTTAAAAACACCTTTATATTCATGGCTTACAATAATTTCATTATTTTCTGGCATCTCAAAAAACTTGCTTGACATATCAAAACCTTCAATTTTATTTCTAAACTTCCAATTTCCGTCTAGTTTTTCAAGAATATATAGCCCATCATAATTTCCTTGTAGCAATAAATCGTCATGGTTTTTAACGGGAATAAAGTTCCAAGTGCCTTGAACATCACTTATCAAGATGGCCTTCCCGTTAGCGATTATAAAGGTTCCGGTGTTATGACCACAAAATAAGGTGTTATCATATGCTACCAAGCTCCAAACCTGACCTTGAGTTCCTTCAATAAAAGTAAAATCTTCTTTAGAATTATAGGCTTTATAAAACAACCCACGATTGGTTCCAACATACAGGATATTATTAAAAATTTTTGAGGTATATACAGTTCCCAGTTTTCCATTTTTTTCGTTATAAACCATAAAAGGAGAATCGGCATTCACACAATTAATCCCGTTGTTCAACCCAAGCCATATATTTTTATCAATATCTTCAAATATGGCTTGTACCGTATTATTACTTAAACCATTGCTTTCATTAATTTGATAATCTATATCACCGTTTGGCAATACGTGCAACATACCATCAGATATGGTCCCCAAAATAAAACTGTTGTCTTTTAATTGAATGCTTCTATAAACGCTTACTTTTGAAAGTAGCTCATTTGCAGCAATATTCCATTTTTCAAGCTTGTTGTCGTTTAAAGTATAAAAACCATTATCTTCAGTTTCCAATAGGAGTTTCCCGTTTTGATAAAAAATATTAACCAATAAATTTTCCCTAACTATTTTATCATTGGAAACTAAAACTGAATTTCCTTTTTCAATTTTAAAAATGCCCTCTTTTGTCTTCTGAAAATAGATGCCATCGCTGACTTTAAATATTTTATAAATAGTATTGTTTGAATCAATAATGGAAAAAGATGATGCCTCTACATTATAAACATAAATCCGTTTTAACGACTGAAACAAGACCCATTCATCTATGCTGATGATATTCCATATTTCTTCATCTTCCAAAAAAGGAATTTGAAGTTTTTGAGAAATCGAGGTATAATTTAATGTGCCATAGTCGTTTCTTTTCCAAAATCCAAATTCTTTATAACACCCTGTATAAATCAAATCGTCAATCACATTAACCGATCTTATTATGGTTTCATTTGGAGATGGATACAATGTCCAGTCAGCCCCATTAAACTCCAGTAACCCTTTGCTATTTGCGATATAAATATTTCTGTCTTTAGATTGTGAAATACCCCAATTTTGATTTTCAGCCCCATAGTCTTTAGGCGTATAGACCTCAATCAACGGTAATTCTTGCGAAAATAAATGGAATGTGCTAAGCAACAACATAACAACAAGCCATTTATAACTAAATACTTTATGATAGACCATTGTAATACTATGTTTGGGTGCTAATGTACTTAAAATCAATTAAAAATAGAACTTTATTGTAAAATTGTTGCAATGCTGTATGGGTAAAAAATAGATATTTCTGTTTCAAGTTTATTGCAACATTGTGAAATAGAAAGCCATTCTAGTTTAGAGTATATATTGTATTTATTTAACCTAACGCACTCAAATCCCAAAGAAGAGGAAGTATATAATAAACAAAAAGTGTCACTAGAATGATAGAAAGAATATTCATGAAGAATCCTTTTTTTACCATGTCTTCAATTTTTAAATACCCCGACCCAAAAACCACGGCATTAGGTGGTGTTGCAACGGGAAGCATAAAGGCACAAGAGGCTGCTAAAGTAGCGCCTACCAATAAAAAATACGGATGTACTCCCACGGCTGTGGCTAATGACACCAATACAGGCAATAACATGGCCGTGGTTGCTAAATTTGATGTTATTTCAGTTAAAAAATTAACCGATGCTATTAAAATTAATAACAATAAAATAAGCGGCACAGATTCTAGCGCTGTCATTTGACTCCCAATCCAAACCGCTAGTCCGCTGGACTCAAACCCAAGCGCTAAGGCCATGCCTCCTCCAAACAATATCACAATGCCCCAAGGTAATTTTACGGCATCTTCCCAATTCATAATGGGTATGCCTTTTTCTTTGGCGGGCAGTATAAACAAAATCACAGCAAAGAATACAGCAATTATGGTGTCGTCAATTCCGGGAATGAATTGTTTTATCAGGAATGATCCGGTAATCCAAGCAAAAGCAGTTAATAAAAAAACCACAAAAACTGTTTTCTCTTCGTATGAGATTTTACCCAATGCCTGTAACTGTCTCTTAATTTCCTGACTTCCGCCCGGAAATTCCTTCTGTTTAAACTTGAACGCAAATCGCGTTAAATACACCCAACATATAAATAAAAGGATAATAGATATGGGGAATCCAAACATAAACCATTGAGAGAAAGAAATTTCTATGTTATAGGTTTGTTTTATAACCCCTGCCAACACCAGATTTGGCGGTGTCCCAATAAGAGTTGCCATGCCTCCAATGGATGCGCTGTACGCAATGGACAACATCAGCGCCTTTCCAAAAATTAAATTTTCGTTTTCAATGGTGTCCGGATTATCTCTTAATTGGGATACAATGGCCATTCCTACAGGTAAAATCATGACCGCAGAGGCAGTATTGGAGATCCACATGGATAAAAATGCCGTAGCAATCATAAATCCAAGAATTATATTGATCACATTGGTTCCTACAATGTTAATAATGGTTAACGCTATTCTTTTATGAAGCTTCCATTTTTCAATGGCTATGGCCAAAATAAAACCCCCAATATAAAGAAACACATATTTATGCCCATAAGACGCTGTGGTTTCGGTCAAACCCATGCCTCCCGTCAACGGAAAAAGAATAATGGGCAATAACGCCGTAACGGCAATGGGAAGCGCTTCCGTTATCCACCAAATAGCAACCCAAATAGCTGATGCCAACACAGCATTGGCGGCATCATTAAGGCCTTTAGGATGAAATAATAATAAAATCATCAAAAATGCAAATGGCCCCAAAAACAAACCAATCCGTTTTTTAGAAATATTCATTTATGGTGTTAAGGTGGTATATTTTTTGTTCTTTAACAGTCTAAATTTAAGGATATATTTAATGATACCAAATTTCATTTTATCCGTATTCAAAAGACGATTCAAAAACTATTAGATTTGTATACACAGATATTAAAAATGGATGCGCAACAAAAATCAATAAAAACCTGGGATAAAATTGCCAAATTGTATCAGGATACGTTTATGAGTTTAGACTTGTATAATGACACCTACGATGTTTTTTCAGGGCTCATAAATAAACCAAAAGCAAAGATTCTGGAAATTGGTTGCGGTCCAGGAAATATTACCAAATATCTACTTAATAAAAATCCTCAATATCAAATTAAGGCTATTGATGTGTCTCCAATTATGGTGGAATTAGCAAAAAACAATAACCCTGCTGCTGAATGTATTGTGATGGATTGCAGACATGTAGAAAACTTAAATGAAACTTTTGATGCTATTATTTGTGGTTTCAGTATACCATATTTATCAAAATCAGACTGCTTAAAACTCATCTCAGATTCCAGGAAATTACTTTACCCTTCCGGAATATTATACTTAAGTTTTGTTGAAGGCGCGTATGAAAATAGTGGGTATCAAACAGGAAGCACCGGAGATAAACTCTATTTTTATTATCATGATTTAGAAACCATATCCCATAGTTTAGACCTGAACTCCTTCAAAAGGGAAAAAATAATTCATAAAAAACATGTAAAAAATGACAAAACCGAAGAAAAACATACTATCATTTTATCAAAAAAAATATCTTTAAAATAGGTGTTTAATGTGAGTTCAATATAAAAAACAAATATTGTTTTAAAAATCAACAAGCCGAGTCATTGCGAGCGTAACGCAGTGAAGCGCGGCAATCTCATAATAAAGAACACAAATTAAACAGATTGCTTCGACCAAAGAGCCTCGCAATGACAAACAACAACAAATAGATTGCCACAAACCAAATCGTTAAACGCTCTGATTTTTAACAATTTATATTAAGTTCTTCATTTAGAATCCCATTATTTAAAGATTAAACCAAGCAGACGTAATCTGTTGCTCCGTATTGTTATTGCCTACATGTAAAAACTCATTTTTTACTGGGTCATACTTATAATCTGCTTCCCATTTTTTGAAGTTTTTTGCAACCAGTTCAATAGCATCACAAATAAATTCAATGTCTGCGTTGGTCATGGTAGGATGTATGGACATTCTAACCCAACCCGGGCGTTCCATCAAACAGCCTTCCAGAATTTTTTTCTCAATGGCTTTTGAGGTCAGTTGGTCCACGTGCAATAAATAATGACCATAGGTTCCGGCGCAGGAACAACCCCCTCTGGTTTGAATCCCAAAACGGTCATTTAGCATTTTAACAACTAAATTAAAGTGGGCATTTTCAATATAGAAAGAAAACACCCCCAATCTATCGGTATGTTCAGGAGCCAGTATGTTTAAGTTACTTATTTTAGAAAGTCTGTTAAAAATAATGGCGTTCAGTTCATGCTCCCTTTTTAATATGTTATCCACACCCATTTGCTCCTTTAATTTTACGGAAAGGGCAATTTTAATGGCTTGAATAAATCCTGGCGTGCCACCATCTTCCCGGGTTTCAATATCATCAATATAGTCATGATCTCCCCATGGGTTGGTATAAGATACCGTGCCGCCTCCCGGATTGTCCGGTACCACGTTTTTATATAGTTTTTTGTTGAAGATCAATACGCCTGAAGATCCTGGTCCGCCTAAAAATTTGTGTGGTGAAAACGTAATGGCATCTATATAGGCATCTTCATCATCTGGATGCATATCAATTTCAACATACGGTGCTGAACATGCAAAATCCACAAAACACAAGCCATTATTTTGATGCATGAGTTTCGCTATTTCATGATAATTGGTTCTGATACCGGTAACATTGGAACAGCCAGTTATCGCAGCTATTTTTATTGGAACATCAGCGTATGTATCTAAAAGGGCCTGAAGACTTTTTAAACAGGGCAACCCCTGCGCATTGGACGGAATCACTTCCACTTTTGCAATGGTTTCCAACCAGGAAGTTTGATTGGAATGATGCTCCATATGAGACACCAATATAATAGGCCTTAAAGAATCTGGAACCTCTGTGTGCATTTTTAAGTTCTCATTGACCTTTAACCCAAGAATACGTTGAAATTTATTGATGGCCCCGGTCATGCCAGTCCCAACAGTTATCAATACATCATCCTTTGTGGCATTTACATGCTTTTTGATAATGTTTCGCGCTTCATGATATGCCATGGTCATGGCTGAGCCGGTTACAGAAGTTTCTGTATGGGTATTCGCCACAAAAGGCCCAATGTCATTCAGTAGTTTTTCTTCAATGGGTTTATAAAGCCTTCCACTAGCTGTCCAGTCCGCATAAATTATTTTTTGGGTTCCATAGGGCGATTCAAAGGTCTGGTTTAAACCTACAATATTATCCCTGAAAACCTTAAAATAGGCTTCTAGATTTGAGTCTATGGTTTTAGTGTTACTTCGATTCATGCTATTTTCTTCAGACTTCATCAAAACATAAGAATAATCCAATTTTATTTAAATTTTGAAAGACCTTCTTTTAACCAATTAAAGTATGCATCAACATCGGGGGTATAACCCACAGGGTCAATAAGGTTTTCTTCATTAAGATCCATAAGCACATAAAAGGGCTGCGAATTTGTTTCATATTTAATGGTTTGAAGCTCACTCCATTTTTGTCCAATGTATTTTAATTTTTTTCCAGGTTTCAATTTAGAGTCTACCACGTCACCAGGTGCTAATTTGCGCTTATCATCCACATATAATGAAATAAGTACCACATCATTTTTCAAGATGTCCAGCACCTTGGGTTTTATCCATACATTTTGTTCCATCTTTCTGCAATTCACACAAGCATGTCCGGTAAAATCAAGCATCACGGGTTTGCCTACTTTTTTAGCATACGCCAAACCTTTGTCATAATCATTAAAAGCCAGAATGTTATGAGGTGCCATTAAATGAGCCCCATCCGGAATATCTACATGGCTGCTTGGATTTGAATTATTGGTAAACCCAACGCCATATGGCGATTCACTATAATGTTGTGGAGGCGGAAAAGCACTTATCAAATTTAGTGGAGCGCCCCAAAGCCCCGGAATCATGTACAGCGCAAATGCCAGTGACAACATGCCTAAACTTAATCTACCTACCGAAATATGTTTGATGGGTGAATCATGTGGCAACTGTATTTTTCCGAACAGATAAAACGCCAAAGTTCCAAATATGGCAATCCAAATAGCTATAAAAACCTCGCGTTCCAACCAATGTAATTGTAATACTAAATCGGCATTCGACAAGAATTTAAAGGCCAGCGCCAATTCCAAAAACCCTAAAAACACTTTAACCGTATTTAGCCAACCTCCGGATTTTGGTAGTGAATTTAACCATCCTGGAAATGCGGCAAAAAGCGCGAAAGGTAATGCAATGGCTAAAGAAAAACCAAGCATCCCAACAATGGGCCCAATCTGACTTCCACCGGCAGCGGCCTGCACTAATAAGGTTCCCACGATAGGGCCTGTACATGAAAACGACACAATAGCAAGTGCCAATGCCATAAAAAAGATACCAATTAAACCCCCTCTATCGGCTTGTTTATCTACTTTGTTTGCCCATGAATTAGGCAGCATAATTTCAAAGGCTCCTAAGAATGACGCCGCAAATACCAATAGCAATATAAAAAATGCCAAATTAAACCACACGTTGGTGGATAAAGCATTCAAGGCATTGGGTCCAAAAATAAAACTTACAAAAATCCCTAAGAGCACATAAATCACAATGATGGATAACCCATAAATAATGGCATTTTTTATGCCTGCCGCTTTGGTTTTACTTTGTTTGGTAAAGAAACTGACCGTCATGGGAATCATAGGAAACACACAAGGCGTTAATAGTGCTGCAAAACCTGAAAAGAACGCAATTATGAAAATGCCCCAAAGTCCTTTTTTAGACTTTGATTTGGATTTATGAGTGTTTGAACCTGCCGATACCTCATTGTTTTTTGAAGCTGTCACTATAGATGCCACTTCAGTTTTAGAAAGATTAAACACTAAATCCACTTCTGTTGGTGGCAAGCATCTGGTATCATCACATACCATAAATTCTACAAAACCATTTATGGTTTTGGTGTCTCCAAGTATTTCAATTTTTTGTTTAAAAACGGCATTGTTTTCAAAAAACTTAATCTTCATTTGAAAAACAGGATCATCAATGGTATGCCCTTCTTCTTCTGATGTGGTCCCTATTATTTTAAAGGTAGTATCGCTAGCATCATAAGTAAAACTTGTTGGGATGGGGCCATCTTCCGGTACATGTTGAGAATACAAATGCCAATTTGTTTCTATGGACGCTTTTGAAACTAAATAATACTCTGTATCTGAAATTTTTTCAACAGAAGTCGTCCATGTTACTGGCTTAAGAACCTGTGATTGTCCAAATAAAACAGTTAGAAGGATTATTGATAACGCAATTTTTTTCATTTTTTACTCTTTAATGCATCAAAAATAAAGGTTTAAGCTGTTAATATGAAGTATTTAAGACAGTTTTAATAAAACCTGAGAGATATTATGTTTGTGGTTTATAAAAAACCTGATGCGTATCTAAAAAAATGGCTGGTAACCGTAAAAAACCCTTAAAAAAAATATTTCTATTTAAATAAGTATATTAGCTTTGTCTTGAAACAACTAACCACTATTCAGTAAACAATGCCAAACAGCGCTTTATTTTCAACCATCCGTTCTGTTTTTACAAACAAAAAAATCAAAGGAAAGGCACATCAACCTTTTATAGACCGTTTCATTGGAAACGCCATACTCCTTCATTCTTTATTCTCGCAACTGTATTCAAAAAGAGCAGATTTTGAAACACGATTTATGGAGATGATTGAATTAATTTCAGATGCTTATTTAGAAAGAAATTCCACACTGGTTAAAAGAGATAAAGAAAAAGAAAAACAAGGCATTTGGTTTTTAAGCAACAACATGGCAGGCATGAGTTTATATGTGGATCGATTTGTAGGGAGTTTAAAAGCTATGCCTGAAAAGTTGGACTATTTACAGGAACTTGGTTTAAATTTAGTGCACCTGATGCCACTTTTTGAAAGTCCGGAAGACGCCAGTGATGGTGGTTATGCGGTGTCAAATTATCGGGTTATTGATAAACGTTTTGGTACGCTTGATGATTTAAAATCCCTGCAAAAATCACTACAGGAAAAGAACATGAATTTAATGATTGATATTGTACTCAATCATACCTCCAACCAACATGAGTGGGCACAAAAAGCACGCGAAGGTGATTCCTTTTATCAGGACTTTTATTACCTGTATGATGACCGGACCATTCCAAACCAAATGGAACAATCGATGCCAGAAGTATTCCCAGAGAGTTCTCCCGGAAATTTTTCTTATGACAAAAAGACCAACAAATGGGTCATGTCTGTGTTCCACAATTACCAGTGGGATTTAAATTTCACCAATCCGCATGTGTTACACGCCATGTTGGACAATGTGTTCTTTTATGCCAATTTAGGAATCGATATTTTAAGGGTGGATGCGCCCGCTTTTATTTGGAAACAAATGGGAACCAGCTGCCAGAATCTTCCTGAAGCGCATATCATATTACAATTTATAAAAATAGCTTTAGAAACTGCGACACCGGGAATGGCCATATTGGGCGAATCCATTGTTGCGCCTAAGCAAATCATGGACTATTTTGGGAAAGGTATTATGACCACGCATGAATGTGACCTGGCTTATAATGCCACACAAATGGCACTTCAGTGGGATGCTTTAGCAACAGCAGATACCCGGAATATGCTGGCAAATCAACCGGTTATTCTTCAAAAACCATTGGGATGCACCTGGATTAATTACACACGCTGCCATGATGATATTGGTCTGGGGTTTGAGGATTCTTATATTGAAGCCGTTGGATATACGCCATATCTCCACAGAGACTATTTAAAAAATTATTTAGGGGGCAGGTTGGTAACCAGCCCGTCATCAGGTGATTTATTTGGCGTAAACCCAAAAACGAATGACGCCCGTATTTCAGGCACCTTAGCTTCCTTATGTGGTTTGGAAAAAGCCATAAATAAAAAGGATGCCAAGGCTATTCAAACATCCATAGATAAAATTTTACTCATGCAGGCAAACAGTGTGTTGCTTGGTGGCATTCCCATGGTTTTTTATGGGGATGAATTTGGTTGTACAAATGACTACTCCTATTTAAAAGACCCATCAAAAAGTTATGATAACCGCTGGATGCATCGCCCGGTGATTGATTGGAAAAAAAATGCCAAAATCAGGAAAAAGGGGACTGTTGAAAATCAAATTTTTAAAGGGATACAACATATTTTAAATATTAGAAAAAGTAACAACATCTTCTCCGATACAAACAATCTGGAGTGGTTGGAATCGCATAACCCATCGGTTGTAGGTTTTAAAAGAACCTTAGGAAACCAACAGGTGTTTTGTTTATTTAATTATAGCGCAGAAACACAGGGACTGACGTATTATGTATTCAATTCGGTTAGAAAACAAACTCAAAAACTATTGAACTTAAGTGATAAATCCGTTATAAAAATTGGAAAGGACCATGAGCATCTTATGTTCAAACCTTATCAATTTTATGTGTTGTTGGCGGAGTCCCACCATAGCAATCTACTCACAATACAACAGCGGTAGTGCCTTTGACCTTATCGCTCAAGACCAAGTCGTGAAAACTAAGCCCCATAAGGCGGTTTGACTGATTTGCCTATACATCCCAGCCGAGAGACCATAGTCCTCATAAAACTATCCTCTCATCTCAATTACAGTTTTGTTACTTGTTCAAAGAACTAATGGGTCACATAAAAAAGTTGGGGAGTAATGATATATTTGCTTAAAAAAAAGTAAGTGGATATATCTATGTTATCGTTGTTTTTGCCAGAAGGATTGCTGGCTCATTTCGAGGTTGTTTCTTTACATATACTTGGGGATGTCCGGACCAAGAAGGATTGCTTTTACATCTATCTGGACGAGAGGAATAAACTACCGGAATTTTATAGCCCAAAAGATTACGAGTCCAAAGGGTTTTACGATCGGACTATTGTTCAGGACTTTCCTATCCGGGGCAAAGCGGCCTATTTATGTATCAAAAGTGTCCTAGCATGGCAGAAATAGCCAATAAAGGAACATCTTGAAGCATGGCTTGAGTTGCAAAACTATGGCGAGACACATAAGATGTCACACGTTGTTCAATATGACATTTTTCTGCAATTTGCTTTAGTCCCCTATTATAAACTTTACGAGCCCATAGTACATCTTTGTATTGAAGTTCGTAGGTGTCTCTTTTTATAATTGGAAATATAAAATCGGATTTTTCTTTTGTGTAAAAATCAAGTATCTCTTTCAATGGAGCAGTGATTTTAATATCATACGGTTTAGATGTTTTACTTCTAAAAAATTTTATGCGATTATCTATAATGTTTTCAAGTTTTAAAAATGCCATATCAATAAATGAAACCCCATAAAGCATGTAGGATGCTAAAAAGTAATTTCGAAAATGAAAAAGATTGTCCGATTCATCCAATTGCAATAGCATGATTGATTTTATACTTTTAATATCAAGAGCTCTTTTTTCGGTAGGCGTTGTTTTTATCTTATAATTCACAAAGGGATAAGCTTCTTTTGCAATAATCCCAGATTTGATGGCTTTATTAAATATAGCCCTTATGGTCTTCATAATAAACAGCTAATCCATTGGTGGAATTTCCCCGGGAATAATGAAATTGCTCAAACTTTTTAAGAAACTCGTAATTAACTTCGTTAAATTTTAAATCATTGCCCTTATTGAATCGTTTTTAGGGTTCAATTCTCCGACGCTCTGCGTCGAAATAAAAAGGAAAATTCAACTTGATACCTCGTACGCTCTGCGTCGAGGTAGTTCATTTCTTTTGGGGATTTAGACATACTTAATTGGTTATTATCTTACATGGATAAAAACAAAACTTTCATAAAATCACAAAACTAAAAAAGCCTCTCGAAGCTAGCTTCAAAAGGCTTTTTCAGTTATTTAAAGCGCCAACTAATTTAGATAGTATAAGTTTTCTCTAATTGAATTTGTTTAGAGGTATTATTATAATAACCCTATTTCAATATTAATTTTGAATTATGTTTTCTGCCATCAGCATCAATTTCTAATATATATAAACCAGAAGCTACATTGGATCTATTCCATGTTTGAACAAAATTACCCGCTGACTTTTCTTCATTTAATATTGTTTTAACTTTTTTGCCAGTTATATCGTAAACATTTATTTGAACTCTTGCGGCAGCCTTAAGACTTAAACTAATATTAACATATTCTGATGATGGATTAGGGTAAATATTTACCAAACCATTAATACCAAAACTTTTATTAGATAACGTTGTATCTGTTTTTGTCATTTCAATAGCTCCTATATAATAAAATCCATTAGGTGCAGTATTATTAGTGCCTGTTGTTGCTTCAATAGTAATATTATTACTCCCATCAGGTTGTACATTATTTATGGTAGCTACCTCAGTAGTATTATTAGTTGCATCTAAAGTAGCAGTTTGTGCAGCAGCTCCAGTTATGGTATATAGAGTTTCTCTATTTAAACCATCACCTATCATTCTTGATGCAAAAATTTTGAATGAATAATATTTTCCTGCTTCTAACCCAGAAAGTGTAAACCCTCCAGTAGGTTCATTACTTAATGTTGTATCAGTAAAATCGACATTTTCTCCAAAAAGATTATCTCGTGTGGCTTGAGCATCGGCCCATGTTGATGCTGGAGATCCAGGTGTTAATGTTCCCCAACCGTTTATATCATCGTCAAAAGCATCAGTTAAAGTAAGCACTTCACCGGTAGTTGCTCCTGTGTTATCAATTAAACCTAGTGGAGTAACTGAAGTACCGCTAGTAATGTTGTTCCAATTTCCTATGGTTGTAGGCTGTGAAGGGAGTCCAAAATCCATTAAGGTAATTTGTTGCCCATAGGTAATAGTACAAGCAAAGGTGGTTAATAGTAATAATTGAGTAATTTTCTTCATATTTATATTAATTTAAGATTAAATGTTTTTTGGATTGTATGTCCGCTTAATGTCCATTGGCTGTTATGCTAGCAATAATAAGCCTATCAAAGATTCGTTCTCCAAAATACCTACGGTTGAGCTTATAAACAAATTCGTTCAAATATAATTGCAGGTACTTCTTCTTTATTTTATGATAGGTCCCTGCAAAGTTTCTTTTAGCGTTGCTTATTGCTATATGCACCCATTTGAGCGTTTCTTTTGTGGTCTGCTCATTTGACTTCTCTGTCATATGTATTTCCACATAGTCTGCAATATTTACATATGAAGTACTCTTATCTGTGAATATAATGGTTTGCTCAGCGTCAATAGCGTCTTTGAAGCTTTGGTCTGTTCCACCTGCCTTGTGGTCTTCCAATACCTTAGCTTTAAAATAACGGCACTGTCTATCCACTTTCCCTGTATCTATATCCTCCAATATAGTGCTTTCTGCCATAATCATGACATTGGATTTGGTTTTGCTCCCTCGTCCCGCTTTTTGAGTTTTGTGTGCTTGTTCCGAGGCTTCTATGGAAAAATAGCCTTCATCCATTTCTATCATTCCCTCCAGTGTATATCTATCATCACGATCACCCATTGCTTTACGCAGTTTATGGACCATTGCCCAAACCGGCTCATAACGTTTTAGCCCTAACTGGCGTTGTATCTCTTTGCTGGAAAATCCTTTTTTTGTCGTGCTCATCAAAAAAATGGTTTTGTACCAAACCAGAAATGACAACTTAGAGCTTTCCATTATTGTTCCGCTCCGCAATGATATTCTTGAGTTACAGGATCTGCATTGGTAGCTCCATTTATTGATCAGCCAATAGTGGTCTGTACATCCGCAACGCTTGCAGACAACACCTTGCTTGTCTCTTTGCTCCTTGAAATGGAGCCTGCAACTCTTTTCATCTGTAAAATGAACCCCAAAAGAAAATATATCCATAGATAACTGTTTTAAAATCAAATAAATATACAAAATAAAAATTAATTTAGGGGTGTTTACGGATATACAA
>Ga0207906_1000135_pt1 | contig 50233 bp, 45 predicted proteins | sample LinPmetageLP37_FD_184050 | JGI IMG/M metagenome (GOLD analysis project Ga0207906, IMG submission 184050) | Marine viral communities from the Pacific Ocean - LP-37 (SPAdes) | ecosystem: Environmental > Aquatic > Marine > Oceanic | place: Pacific Ocean | collected 2010-06-16 | reverse complement strand
GCTGTCTAAAAAGTATATATTAACCGTCATTACGAGAAATTTTTATTTCGAAGTAATCTGTAAATCAACAACTTGCAATTTACAGATTGCTTCATTTCATTCGCAATGACGACTTTTTAGACAGCCTTATTTATTTATGGTATATTCAAATATTTATGGGTTTGTTCAATAATCTTTCATATTTTTAATCCAAACACGTTGGTTGACTAAGTGTATTTTGGAATCATCAAAGACATAAATGATTATAAACAACATAAATGATTATAAACAAATTGACGAAAGTGTTATAAGAATTGATTTGGCTTGATTATTGTAAAATATAACAAAATCAATAAGTTTCACACTTAGTAAAACCCTCAAATAACCTGAATAATGAATATACGAAAACCTAATTTATGACATTATGAAAAAAAAATACCCCAAAACGACCGGAATACTAGTATTTCTAAGCATTCTTATATTTTCTTGTGGTGCTACCAATGAACTTACCATTCCTATAACCAATCCAGCACCTGTTTTTGTCCCAGTAAACATTCAAACTATTGGCATTCTTGACAGGAGCTTGCCTTCAACAAAAAATACAGCGGCAGATGACATTGATAAAATATTATCTGTAGAAGGAAAAAATCTGGACAAAGACGGAGCATATGAAGCCGTAACCGGCCTAAATGATGAGTTAAGCGCCAACAATCGCTTCACAAAAGTTAAATCCATTGATAATGCTGATGTACGTAGTCCGGGAATGGGAATCTATCCCGCAGCATTATCATGGGAAACCGTTGAGCAAATTTGTAATGAAAACAAGGTTGACGCCCTTTTCACCTTATCTTTTTATGATACGGATGCAGCTGTTGACTACAAAACAGTTCCTGTTACTATAGTAGGCCCTTTAGGCTTAAAAATTCCTGCTATAGAACATCACGCCAGTATTAGCACCTTGATAAAAACTGGTTGGCGCATCTATGATCCTGCTAATAAATACATATTCGATCAGTATGCAGAAAACAACACAGTAGTATCAAAAGGTGTAGGCATCAATCCAGTAAAAGCATTAGAGGCCGTGTTAAACCGTAAGGAGGCAGTTTTACAAATAAGCAAGGACCTTGGTCATAGATATGGTCAACGCTTATTACCTTATTATACTCGTGTTAGAAGACAGTATTTTGTAAAAGGAACGGCTAATTTTGAAATTGCTATGCGTAGAGCACGCACCGGAGATTGGGATGGCGCTGCCGATCTTTGGGAAAAGGAAGTAAATAACCCCAAAGGAAAAATAGCTGGTAGAGCTTGCTACAATATGGCGATAATTAATGAAATTAATGGTAATCTGGAGGATGCTATCACTTGGGCCTCAAAAGCCTATACCGATTACGAAATTAAAGAAGCCTTAAGTTATATCAAGGTTCTTAAATACCGTATTCAGAAAAATGAAGAATTGCGTCAGCAGTTAGAAGTATAGTTTTTTAAGCTGGCTTGTATTCATCAGTATAATTATATTAGAAATTAGAACAGCTCAGATTCACAATTGAAGCAAAGTATTTAACATGGAGTTATTACCCAGTAACTCATAAATTACCAACTATTTAATAGAAATTAAAAACGCCTTGTGAATTCAAGGCGTTTTATATTATGGAATATTTAAATACTTATGTGTTTGCAATGACACTTTCCATTTAGGATGTGCCATGACGTAATCTACAATTTCAGGAATGACTTTATCACGCTTACTCCACTCCGGTTGTAAGTATAAAATACAATTCTTATTAACTTTAGCAGCTTGCTCTTCAGCAAATCTAAAATCATCTTTATTGTAAACAATCACCTTAAGTTCATGTGCTTTTTCATAAACTTCTTTTGTTGGCAATTTTAATTTTTTTGGTGATAAACAAATCCAATCCCAAGTTCCTGTAAGTTTATAAGCCCCCGAAGTTTCTATATGAACATGCAATCCTTCAGCCTTTAATTGAGACGTCAAGGTAGTCATGTCCCACATTAATGGTTCACCACCGGTTACAACTACGGTATCACTATATTTTTTAGCATTTTCCACAATTTTTGATGTATTTGTTGGTGGATGTAAATCTGCATTCCAACTTTCTTTTACATCACACCAATGACACCCAACATCACAACCTCCAAGTCTTATAAAATAGGCAGCGGTTCCTTTATGAAACCCTTCTCCTTGAATGGTATAAAATTCTTCCATTAAAGGCAACATGACACCTTTATTAACTAACTCTAATATGTCTTGATTCATCTTTCAGCAATAAAGCCGCAAAGGTACATATATTTAAAGAAAGGGCGTCCTTAATACATATATAGAACATAAAATTTATATTATTTGTTTAGCTATAGATAAAATAAATTAAACGTTTATTAATTTACTAATTTGTTTTTTATAAATTCGTATAAATTTACAGGAAATGTAAATTGCTATAGATTCTCTTAGCATAATTGCAAAAGCAACGTCATGACGTTGCTTTTGTCTTTTTCACAATTCAAGCTGTTTCAAATCAACAACCCGAACGCTTCAAGAATATTACAAATAATAATATATCATAAAGCTTTTTCTTTATTAATCTTCTATTTTTTTCTTCTTCTATTTTCCTGTATTTTTATGCGAAATTATCACCAATGAGTAAGAAGGATGCATTTTTAAAATATATCAATGATGGCAATACCACCAAAGGAGATTTCATATCCGTTGGATCTGCAATTTTAGATAATGAAACAATAAAAGGTGCCTACGTAAAAATTCCGTTAAAAACACTTAACAGACATGGCTTAATAGCCGGTGCAACAGGTACCGGTAAAACGAAATCTTTACAGGTTTTAGCTGAAAATTTAAGCGAAAAAGGTATTCCTGTATTACTCATGGATATTAAAGGAGACTTAAGTGGTTTGGCAGAACCCAGTCCCGGTCATCCTAAAATTACAGAGCGCCATGAAAAAATTGGCATCCCTTTTGAATCAAAAAATTTTCCTGTTGAAATTTTAACCTTATCAGAGCAAGATGGCGTAAGGCTTAGAGCCACTGTAAGTGAATTTGGCCCGGTATTATTATCAAGAATTTTAGATTTATCTGATGCCCAATCTGGCATTGTAGCGGTTATCTTTAAATACTGTGACGATAATAAAATGCCCCTCCTTGATTTAAAGGATTTTAAAAAAATACTTCAATATGCAACGCAAGAAGGTAAAGAAGAATTTGAAGATGATTATGGTCGGATTTCTACCGCATCAACGGGAGCTATTCTACGGAAAGTAGTCGCACTTGAACAACAAGGAGCCGACAAATTTTTTGGTGAAACATCATTTGATGTTCAGGATTTATTGCGCATTGACAATCAGGGAAAAGGCTATATTAATATCATCAGGCTAACTGATATACAAGACAGACCAAAACTATTTTCAACCTTTATGTTGAGTTTATTGGCTGAAATTTATTCTACCTTTCCTGAGCAAGGTGATAGTGAACGCCCAGAGTTGGTTTTATTTATTGATGAAGCTCATTTAATATTTAACGAAGCTTCAAAAGCACTATTAAATCAAATTGAAAGTATTGTTAAGTTGATACGAAGCAAAGGCGTTGGGTTGTATTTTGTGACTCAAAATCCAACTGATGTTCCTGAAGCCGTGTTAAGTCAGTTAGGTTTAAAAATTCAACATGCCTTAAGAGCATTTACAGCAAATGATAGAAAAGCCATTAAACTAACGGCACAAAATTATCCGGATTCTGAGTATTATGATACTGCTGAAATTTTAACATCTTTAGGTATTGGTGAAGCTTTGGTTTCTGCACTTGATGAAAAAGGAAGGCCAACACCACTTGCGGCAACCATGATGCGTGCACCCATGAGCAGAATGGATATATTGACGGATTCTGAACTTAAAACCTTATTATCAAATTCAAAACTAGTCAAAAAATACAATGAAGAAATTGATAGGGAAAGTGCATATGAACTGCTAAATGAAAAAATAGATAGAGCTGAAGCAAGCGAAGCGAAAGAAAAAGCACTCAATGAAAAAGAAGCCCTTGAAAAAGCGCAATCAAGAGAAAGAACCTCATCAACCAGAAGCAGAAGAAGCACTGCAATGAATCCTATTGTTAAAGTTTTAACAAGCGCTACCTTTATAAGAAGCGTCTTTGGTATATTAACCAAAATCATGAAAAAATAATCAAATCCATTTTAATTTAAAACACATCAAATTTTTAATCTCATATGAAAAATTCATTTTTTTGCCTCATTTTTTTGTCATTTTTATTTACAGGTTGTAAACAAGAACAAAACCCTTTTCAAATTAGCAAACATCATGTTGGTTTATTAACTGATTCCACGCAAGTAAAAGACCTTAAAATTATTTATGCTAAAGATTCTATTGTAAAATCTGATGATAATGGGTTTTCTGGCTACAATAATGACATTGAAATTTTTGAAAAAGGCGGCAACAAATTATTAAGTCTTAGTCCTAGAAATCCTACCGATTCCACATCATATATTCAAAGCATACGGGTATTTGATTCAAGGTATAAAACAGATAAAAACGTTACAACAAATAGCACTTTCAAGGATATTACAAAAAATTATAAAATAACACGCATTGACAATTTAATAAATAGCGTTGTCATTTCTGTCAATGACATAAACGCTTCGTTTACCATTGATAAAAAAGAATTACCTGCCAATATGCGTTTTGACAGAAGTTTAAAAATTGAAGAAACTCATATTCCCGATGATGCGAAAATCAAATTTTATTTTATAACCTGGACTAAATAAATGAACCCATTCTTTTCAAAAATAATAGTTGATATTGTTCGTAAAAAATTAGAAGCGAAGGAAGGTAATAGTACTATTAGTGAAAAACAAATTGATCCAATAGTAAAAACAATACAAGTAGAAATCACTCATGCTATTAAAGATTATATTTTTATAATTATTGGGGTCTTTTCAGCTGGATTTGGGTTAAAGGGATTCTTATTACCAAATCAGTTTATTGATGGTGGCGCTACAGGTATATCCCTATTACTACAAAATATGACCTCTTTGGAATTGAGTTATTTTTTAATTCTGGTAAATCTTCCATTTTTAATTCTGGCTTCAAAAACAATTAGTTTAAAGTTTGCAATTAAAAGCATTGTAGCCATTGCATTATTAGCTCTTGTTGTTCATTTTATTAGCTATCCAACCATTACTGAAGACAAATTACTTATTGCTGTATTTGGTGGTTTCTTTTTAGGCTTAGGAATTGGAATGGCAATGCGAGGCGGCAGTGTAATTGATGGCACTGAAGTTTTAGCTATTTATTTAAGCAGAAAACTATCCCTTACTATTGGTGATGTTTTACTATTTATTAATATCATTATTTTTTCATTTGGTGCTTATATATTGTCTGTTGAAACGGCACTATACGCCATTCTTACCTATATGGCTGCCGCAAAAACTGTTGATTTTGTAGTTGATGGTGTTGAAGAATACGTGGGCGTTACTATTATTTCAAACCATCACCAAGCCATCAGAATAATGCTTATCGAAAAATTAAGAAGGGCCTGTACCATTTACGCCGGAAAAGGTGGTTATGGAAAACAAAAATACAGTTATGATAAAGATATAATTTACACGGTTGTAACGCGTCTAGAAATACCAAAACTCCAAACAGAAATAGATAAAATTGACAAAAATGCTTTTGTTATCATGGGTATTGTTAAAGATTTAAAAGGTGGAATGATTAAGAAAAAACCTTTGAAATAGGCAATAGGCAATAGGCAATAGGCAATAGGCAATAGGCAAAAATATAAATTATGACACAAAAAAGATATACCATTCAAAACAATCCATTTGTAGTTCCTACCTCGGATGGAAAAGTAATAAAAGAACATTTTGGAATGGCAACTGATGGCAATTCAAAAATTAGCATTGCCCACATGATTGCTCCGGCAGGCTGGAGTGAACCATTTCAAACACCTGAATTTGATGAACATACTTTTATTATTAAAGGAAAAAAACAATTTATTATTGATGATGAAGTTATTGTTTTAGAAGCTGGTCAATCTATAAAAATTAATAAAAACACCAGAGTGCAATACTCAAATCCGTTTACCATAGCTTGCGAATATATTGCCATTTGCACACCAGCTTTTTCTATGGATTTAGTGAATAGAGAAGCTTAAAATTTATGAGTAAACGTCTTTATTTGAGTATTGGTTTTCTTATTAATATTACCAGTTATTTTTCTTCTAAATTTGCCTCAAAACTTGCTATAAAATTGTTTTCTACACCTCAAAAAGGTAAAATTAATGATGCAGAAAACACCTATTTTAAGGCTTCAATTCAAGAAAAATTATTCTACAAAAACTTACCAATAGCCACGTATTACTGGAGTGGTGCAAAAGAAACTATTCTTTTGGTTCATGGTTGGGAAAGTAATTCATTCCGATGGAAGGATTTAATAGAAATATTAAAATCTGAAAATTATAACATTGTTTCATTAGATGCTCCAGCTCATGGCAATTCCGGAGGAAAAACTTTTAATGCGCTGTTGTATTCTGAATGTATTCATGCCGTAGCAAAAAAGTTCAACGCCCAAATTATTATCGGGCATTCTGTAGGGGGCATGACTACTATTTTTGCTCAAAACAAGTATCAATTAACTTCAGTTAAAAAATTGATCTTACTTGGTGCTCCAGCAAATTTTTCAGGTGTTTTTAATCGGTATTCAAAAATGATGGGTTATAATGATAAGGTTATAAATGCCATGAATCAATATGTTTTAAAACATTATAACCATTTACCTGACTATTTTTCTGCAGCCAATTTTTCAAAAACAATAGATGTTAAGGGTCTTATCGTTCATGATAAAAATGATAATATCATTCCTTACAAAGATGCCTTAAACTATAAAGCCCATTATAGAAACTCTGTGCTTATTACAACAACAAATCTAGGTCACGGATTAAAATCCAAAACAGTTTACAATCATATTTTAGACTTTTTAAACGCCTAGATTTATTGTACTTTTGAGGCATGGAAGAACCATTAAAACGCATCAATAAATTTTTAAGTGAAGTAGGCTATTGTTCACGTAGAGAAGCTGACAAACTCATTGAGGCAGGACGTGTAACTATTAATGGAATTATTCCAGAAATGGGAACCAAAATAAATTCAAGTGATGTTGTTGAAGTTGATGGCAAGACCATCATGAATTCAAATAAAGATTTTGTTTATCTGGCATTTAATAAACCGATAGACATAGTTTGCACAACAGATACTAGTGTTGAAAAAGATAATATCATAGACTTCATTAAATATCCAAAACGTATTTTTCCTATTGGAAGACTGGATAAGCCAAGTGAAGGCTTAATACTTTTAACCGATGATGGTGACATAGTTAACAAAATACTTAGAGCGAGTAATAATCATGAAAAAGAATACCTTGTAAAGGTTGATAAACCCATCTCGCAAACCTTTATTGAAAGAATGTCTGGTGGCATCCCTCTGACAGATTTAGATAGGGTTACTAAAGAATGTGTGGTTGAAAAAATGAGCACTTATGAATTCCGAATCATTTTAACGCAAGGCTTAAACAGACAAATACGACGCATGTGCGAGTATTTGAATTATGAGGTAGAAACCCTAAAACGTGTTAGGATTATGAATATAAAACTTGATATGCCTGTTGGAAAATATAGAGAACTAACGAAAGACGAATTAAAAGAACTAAATATTTTGATTGAGGATTCAACAAAAAATTATAATCCAATTCAAAAAAGGAAACAAAAACCTAGAAAAATTTAACTTATGACAAAAATCTCGCCTTTTCATCTGGCTATTCCTGTTTACAATTTAGAGGAGTGTAGAACTTTTTATAGAGATGTTTTAGGCTGTGAAGAAGGTAGAAGCAGTGACCATTGGGTTGATTTTAATTTCTTTGAGCATCAATTGGTTATTCATTACAAACCAAAATCAGATGAAGTTCTACACACAAATCCTGTAGATGGTAAAGACGTGCCCGTTCCTCATTTTGGTGTTGTTTTACCTTGGGAAACCTTTGAAACCTTTGCTGCAGATTTAAAACAAAAAAAGATTCAATTTATCATTGAACCTTATATCCGTTTTGAAGGAAAGGTTGGCGAACAAGCCACCATGTTTTTTTATGACCCGTCTGGGAATGCTTTAGAATTTAAAGCTTTTAAAGATGTTGGGCAATTGTTTGCTAAGTAATATTTTAAGTTTTTCACGCTTTCTTTCTACTAGAAAATAAAGAAATTTTAATATTAAATGGGAATAATGAAAATTTCATTTATAATCTTGTAACATCAATTCTTGAGATAACATTAATTTAGCCTCATAATTCATAAAAATATGATACGAGTATTAGCAATAATTTTAACTATAGGAGGCATGATAGCCTTAATATTAGGTGTTTTAGGCATCTTCGGAAATAATATGGTAACGCTGAGCCCTTGGGCTTTAACTATTTTAGGTGGAATATTTTTTATTTCTGGAGTATCTATGCTAAAATACCGAAAAGACGTTCCTACTTCAACTGAATAAAAAATTAATGAAAATCAAATAAGGTATTTTAAACCAGGTGTTGTTCTCTAGCTAACAAGGTGTTTTTAAGCAACATAGCAATAGTCATTGGGCCAACACCACCTGGAACTGGCGTTATAAAACTGGCTTTTTTACAAACATTTGCAAAATCTACATCGCCAACAATCTTATAACCTCTTGGAGCAGATTCATCGGTAACACGAGTAATTCCAACATCAATAATAACAGCACCATCTTTAACCATTTCAGCTTTCACAAAGTTAGGAACCCCTAATGCTGAAATAATAATATCAGCTTGTGATGTAATTTGCGTAATGTTTTTTGTGTGACTATGTGTCAAGGTTACCGTAGAATTACCAGGGAATCCCTTTCTGCCCATTAATATACTCATGGGCCTTCCCACAATATGTGAACGACCAATAACAACCGTATGTTTCCCTTTTGTTTCAACACCATAGCGATCTAATAATTCTAAAATACCGAAAGGAGTTGCAGGAATAAAAGTCGACATATCTAATGCCATTTTACCAAAGTTTGTTGGATGAAATCCATCTACATCTTTATCAGGATTTACGGCTAATAATACTTTTTGCGTATCTATTTGTGGTGGTAATGGCAACTGAACTATAAAGCCATCAATATCAGGATTTTCATTAAGCTCTTTAATTTTATCCAGTAATTCAATCTCACTTGTGGTATTAGACATTTGAACCAAAGTTGACTCAAAACCAACGCGTTCACATGCCTTCACTTTACTGCCAACATAAGTTAAACTAGCACCATCAGTTCCCACAATAATTGCTGCAAGGTGAGGCACTTTTTCACCTTTATCCTTCATCTTTTGAACTTCTAAGGCAATCTCATTTTTAATGTCGTTACTAACTTTCTTACCGTCTAAAATTGTCATATTTATTAGTTTTCAGTCACAGTTATCAGTCGCAGTTAACTCCGAATTTACCTGGATTATTTATCATATAATTTATTAATTTCCCAATCTCTTTACCTTCATTCACACATTTAGTATAACTCTCTTTTTGAATATAACTACATACCAGAGCAAAATCTAACCAAGTACTGGTTTCTGAATTTTCTCCATCCGCATCTGTGAGCTTACTTATGAAATGCTTAGGATATCTTCGCTTTCTATAAGCTTCAGCAATATTTGTTGATACAGATCGTGAACTTCTTCTTATTTGGTCTGATAAAGAATAGGTTTCTTCTTTTGGAAAGGATTTAGAAATTTCAAAAATAGACATCGCCAAATCAAATGATTTTTGATAAGCTATTAATTTCTTGAAATCCATATTATTTGTTTTTTGTTTTAAAAACTGTGACTGTTACTGAATACTGTTTACTGAATATTGAACTACTGCATACCCTTCATCATCTGCATCATTTTCTTTCCACCACCACCTTGCATCATTTTCATCATTTTACTCATTTGATTGAATTGTTTTAAAAGCTGGTTTACTTGTTGCACAGATGTTCCTGAACCTTTTCCAATTCTTATTTTTCTACTGGAGTTTATAATGGCAGGATTACTTCGTTCTTTTGGAGTCATGGAATGAATAATGGCTTCAATTCCTTTAAAAGCATCATCATCAATATCAACATCTTTCAGCATTTTTCCAGCACCGGGAATCATCCCCATAAGGTCTTTCATATTCCCCATTTTTTTGATTTGCTGAATCTGCTTTAAAAAATCATCAAACCCAAATTGGTTTTTTGCTATTTTCTTTTGCAGTTTTCTTGCTTCAACTTCATCAAATTGTTCCTGTGCTCTTTCTACCAATGACACTACATCACCCATACCGAGAATACGATCTGCCATACGTGATGGATAAAACACGTCAATAGCTTCCATCTTTTCACCCGTACCAATAAATTTAATGGGTTTATTAACAACAGATTTTATAGAAATGGCTGCACCACCGCGTGTATCACCATCTAATTTAGTCAGGATAACCCCGTCAAAATTCAAAACATCATTAAATGCTTTGGCAGTGTTTACAGCATCTTGACCTGTCATAGAATCTACAACAAACAAGGTTTCCTGTGGTTGAATGGCTTTATGAATGTTTGATATTTCGGTCATCATAACCTCATCAACTGCCAATCGACCAGCCGTATCAATAATAACTACATTATACCCATTGGCTTTGGCATGCGCAATACCGGCTTTTGCAATAGCTACCGGGTCATTATTTCCTTTATCACTATAAACCTCAACATTAATTTGTTCACCTACAATATGTAATTGATCAATGGCGGCTGGACGATACACATCACACGCAACCAATAATGGTTTTTTTGATTTTTTATTTTTTAGATAATTTGCCAGTTTTCCAGAAAAGGTTGTTTTACCAGAACCTTGTAACCCAGACATTAAAATAATGCTAGGAGTTCCTGATAAATTAATGCCTTCAGCATCGCCACCCATAAGTTCAGTCAGTTCATCCTTAACAATTTTAACCATTAATTGACCTGGTTGTAATGTTGTTAATACGTTTTGACCCAACGCTTTTTCCTTAACCCTTACTGTAAAATCTTTGGCTATTTTGAAGTTAACATCGGCATCTAAAAGGGCCCTACGTACTTCTTTTAAAGTTTCGGCAACATTAATTTCTGTAATATTTCCGTGTCCTTTTAGTACGTGTAAGGCTTTATCTAACTTTTCACTTAAATTATTAAACATATTTTCCTTTTAATTTTAAGAATGGCAAAGTTAATGATTTGAAGTGTATTAATAAAGCGTCGCAAAATAAAAGATGAGAATAAAAAAAAGACTGCCAAACTTTTAATTTGACAGCCTTTATAAAGGAAATATAAATAATAATTAACCTAACTAACCGAATATTTCAGAATCTCCTTTTTTCAAATCTATTTTTTTTCCAAAACCAATATTCTTTCTACAGTACCCGATGAACCAAGATCTTTTAATTCAATTCTTGTTTGGGTTACCGAAACGATTCTCCATCTATAAGTCAGTTCATTAAACGGTGGATCATTACTAAATTGCAATCCTAAGAACAACCCATTATTTCTATATGCTAACCATGAACCAGAGGTTACGCCAAAATTTGGATCTGTAACTTTAATTCTTCCGCTTTCCAAAAAGTCAATAGTGTACATATAAAAATTTACTGTTGGATCTACAACATGTACCAAACCATCATCATATTTGGCTACTTGCCATGTGCTGCTGATTAGCACATCTTCAACAAAATTTAAATCGTTATCAGAATTAGGACAATGTCTTTCCAAAATCATTTTATTGTTTTGGTTTTCAAGTTTTATTAAACCTGGTTCCAAGAAAGTAATTAACCATTCTAACTTTAAATTAGGTCTTCCGTCTAAAGTAATTTGCAAAATAAATCCAATATTTCTAACTAAAACCTCATAAGTACCGGTTACTAATTCACCATTTACTCGAATATTTACCTCATTATTTGGTAAGAATTTTAATGGTGTACCTATATAGTCCTTTTCATTATCTACGCCATCAACACTTAATCGTGCAACTCTCCAGAAACATTCTTGTAAATAGCTTTCAATACGTTCTTTGGTATAATCAATAACGATATCACAATTTTTATTTAAAATGATTTTATTTCCGCCAGCCTGATATAATTTAATTTTACCTGGAGCTAAATCATAAACAAACCATTCCAATGTAAAATCCACTAACGTATCAAAATTCAATTTTATCAAGGCTCCATTATCAGTTACACGAGTTGTCCATGTGCCTGTTAGCATATCACCCATTCTATTACGTACTTTTACTACATTATTTTCTTTAAAAACAATAACAAATTCACGATAAGAATCATTTAAGCTATTTTGATTTCTTTGCATTTCATTAACAACCCATGGGCATGACATTAAAAGGGCATCCAGCCTTTCTTTGGTAAAGTCATCATCACCGTAATCATTATTATCATCTTCATTACACGAATCTTTTGCATTATCAATGGTCGTTTGCAATTCTTCATTATTATTAACTTCCTGAGTAGTTCCATCAGCTAATATCATGGTTATAGGGAAATTAATACTCGCAAAAACTTCGCCTTCTCTAACTCTTTTAATAAAATGATATAATTGTCTGTCATTTTCAACAGTTACCACATTTATAACCTGAAACGATGTATTGTAAACTGAAAATGAAAATGGATATTGAAAATCTATACATTCTATATCATCATCGGGTTCGTTTTCTCCATTACAATTTAGAATTCGTTGTTGTAATTCTTCACGATTACTTATAACAACTTCCGTAAAATCAGATAATACAATGGTTACAGGAAAAATAAGGTTTACAAAATCATTATCATCCTCAAATTCATTAAAATATGCTTCAATTTTGGCATAATCCTCTTCAGTACTAATAGTGACTTCATGATTATTAACAATGACTGTTACAGGTAGTTCAATGGATAAACAACTGGCATTATCAATAATGTTATCTTTTGATCCGTCCATTTTAGATGTGGAGGTCATTAAGCTCGTTAATTCTGAATTTGCCACAAGCGCTTCTGCTTCAGTAGGGGCCGTTACATCCACAACTTCCTGTTGACAAGACATAAACATGAATAGGGCAAAAAAAGGTAAGAATAATATTTTTTTCATAACAAATGATTTTAAGTTAAACATGATGCATTTTGATTATAAAACAATTTAGCTTTAAAAATCCCTACCCCTTGTTTGCTTTTTTTTTAATTTAGCGCCATAAATCATCAATAATAATGGACAAACAACTGCATAAGAACATTTGCGAAGAACATATATTTTCGTCCATATTTAATAAGTATTCAAAAGATTTACATAATTTCTTATATTATAAGTTCGGTGATTTATTAAACCCAAAAGACAAAGTTCAGGAAGCATTTATTAAACTATGGGAAAACTGTTCTAAAATTACTCCAGATAAAGCCAAGAGTTTTGTTTTTACTACCGCCAATAATTTAATGTTAAATGAAGTTGCCCATCAGAAAGTTGTTTTAAAACATCAGCAAACAAAACCTAAATCATATACCCATGAAAATCCTGAATTTTTAATGCAGGAAAGTGAGTATCATGATAAGTTACAAAAAGCGTTATCAAATTTAACCGAAGCACAACGTGAAGCTTTTATGATGAATAGAGTTGAAGGAAAACGCTTTAAAGAGATAGCTGCACTTTTGGATATTTCAACCAAAGCCGTTGAAAAACGAATTTATGGCGCCTTGGAAAAATTAAGGAAAGACATCAAGGAACTTTGATGATTGATGATTGATGATTGATGATTTACGATTGATGATTTGAAACTTGCATTTCGGAATTTGGAATTTGGGTTTTTTTATTTAAAGGGTAGGGAAAAACAATAATTAACTGTTGTATAGTTGTAATAAGATTATGAAAAAAGAAGTTTTAATATCGAAATGGTTAGATAATGATTTGAATGATCAGGAACTTGAAGCGTTTAAAAAGCTTGAAGACTATGATGATTTGATGACATTATCTAATAACTTAAAAGCTTTTAAGGCAGATGATTATGATACATCTCAACAACTTGAAAGCGTATTAAAAACCATTAAAAACACTCACAAAAAAACCCATTGGATTAAACCTTTTATACGTGTTGCCGCTATACTTGCCATTAGTTTTAGCTTATATTATTATACCACTACCCTTGATACCACCATATCAACGGCCTATGCTGAAATGACAACGGTTAAGTTACCTGACGCTTCAACCGTATCCCTAAACGCCAAAACCTATTTGGCTTACAATAAAAAATCATGGAAGCACGAGCGTCATGTTGAGCTTGATGGCGAAGCCTTTTTCAAAGTTGCCAAAGGCTCAACATTTATTGTAAATACCAAGGCAGGAACGGTTGCTGTTTATGGTACAAAATTTAATATTAAACAAAGAGAAAATTATTTTGAAGTTATTTGCTACGAAGGTGTTGTAGGAGTTACCTATAACTCACAACTCTCAAAATTAAAAGCCGGAGACCGTTTTTTAATCATTGATGGGAAAATTATTGCTACTGAAAAAGAAAATAATGCAACGCCTTCGTGGTTACATAATGAAAGCCAATTTAAAAGTTTGCCCTATAAAATGGTTTTAGAAGAATTTGAAAGGCAATACAATGTTACCTTAGTTGTTCAAAACATTGATACAGAGCAATTATTTAGTGGTAGTTTTGGTCATAATAATTTAGAAGTCGCCTTAAAAGCAATTACTTTGCCTTTGCACTTAACCTATAGTAAAACAGGTCATACTATAACACTAAAGCGTGAGTAAAAAAAGGTTTCTTACACCTGTTTTTTTATTGTTTTTTTTGAATTTTTTATCCTTAAATGGCCAAACAGTTCAAGAAGAAAAGCAACCCCTTATTTCTATTTTAAAAATTCTTGAAAAACGCTATAGCGTTAGTTTTTCATACGCTGATGCCACTATTTCTAATAAAGAAGCATTCTTGCCAGATGAGGCCTTAACCCTTGAAGATATACTTGACTATTTAAAAAATGAGACGCAATTGGAATTTGAAATATTAGATGACCGGTTTGTTGTTATAAAAATTCAAAATGAATTAAAAACCCCTATACTATTACAAAGATTAGAGGAAGTTACTGTAACCAATTATCTTACTACGGGTATTACCAAATTAAATGACGGAAGTACCATTTTAAAACCTGAATCCTTCGGGATTTTACCGGGATTGATTGAACCAGATGTTTTACAATCCATTCAAGCTTTACCAGGTGTTTTAAGTGTTGATGAAACCGTTTCAAACATTAATATCAGAGGGGGTACGCACGACCAGAACCTTATCCTCTGGGAAGGTATTAAAATGTATCAGTCCGGTCATTTTTTCGGATTAATTTCAGCTTTTAATCCATATACTACCAAAAATGTACAGGTTTCAAAAAACGGAACTGGAGCAAAATATGGTGATGGTATATCAGGTGTTATAGACATGCAACTATCAAACACCATTGATAATCAATTTAAAGCCGGTGCAGGTTTCAATTTAATAAATGCCGATGCTTATGCTAAAATTCCTCTTTCAAAAAAGACCGAATTACAACTTTCTACACGGCGTTCTATAACAGATTTCATTGCTACACCAACTTACAACCAATATTTTAAACGCATTTTTCAAGATTCAGATCTCACCAATGAAGATGATGATAGTTATTCCATTTCCAGTAACGAAGATTTTTACTTTTATGATGTCACAGCTAAATTCTTATATGATATTACTGAAAATGATAGAATACGAATTCATTTTTTAAACGTAAATAACAAATTAAATTATGATGAGCAGTCAACCATTAACGATACCAACGAAGCTCAAAATAACCAACTTGCACAACAAAATATTGCAACTGGAATAACCTATGTAAAAGATTGGAATCAACGGTTTTCAACAACCGCTCAAATTTATTTTACAGATTACAATTTGAACGCTACTAATTTTGATATTTTAAATAATCAACGATTAATTCAGAAAAACGAAGTTATTGACAACTCAGCCAAAATGGAAATTAATTATACGGCAAATCCTCATTTTAAGTTAAATGCCGGTTATCAGTTTTCTGAAGTTGGCGTAAGTAATCTAGAAGACGTTAACAACCCTCCATTTAGAAGTTACATTAAAGAAGTTATTAGAACTCATGCCGTATACGCTGAAACGTCGTTGTTATCAACAAATGCCCAAACCAATTTAAAATTTGGGACGCGCGTAAATTATCATAAAAAGTTTGATATGATTTTGGTAGAACCGCGTTTAAGTTTTAGCCAACGGTTTTTAAATGACTTCAGATTTGAAATACTTGGTGAGATTAAAAGTCAGACTACATCACAAATCATCGATTTGCAAAACGATTTTTTAGGCATTGAGAAACGTCGTTGGATATTGTCAAATAACACCACCATTCCTGTTTTAAAAAACAAGCAAATCTCAACTGGGGTTCATTTTAACAAAAACAAACTCCTCATTAGTGCCGAAGCTTATTTGAAGCATGTCAAAGGTATTACCACCAGGAGCCAAGGCTTTCAAAACCAATATCAGTTTGTAAATGCTATTGGCAGTTACCAAATAAAAGGGCTTGATGTTTTAATAAACAAACAATTTAATAACACAATAAGTACTTGGGTTAGCTATTCATTTAGTAAAAACAACTATACATTCGATTCGCTTAACAATGGGAAATCATTTCCTAATAATGCCGATATCCGTCATGCGCTCACCTTTGCAGGAACTTATACCTATAATAGAATAAAATTTGCAACGGGTTTAAATTGGCGTTCTGGAAAACCTACCACATTACCGTTAAATAATGGAGAAGTTAGTAACGGCGAAATTAATTATGAATCGCCAAATAGCTCCAATTTAATAGATTATTTACGTGCCGATTGCTCAGCAACCTATGAGTTTAATATGTCTGATAATACCCATGCAACTATAGGAGCATCCATTTGGAACGTTACCAACAAAAAAAATATTATTAATACTTACTATACTTTAGACAATGACGATGTAGTAAGCAAAGTTGAAAACCAATCCCTTGGTATTACACCAAATGTGAGCTTCAGACTGCAATTTTAAAAGTTATTTTCAATATTTTCAAGTAAATTCGTTTAAGGTATTATCAAATTAATAACTATCTTAGATTTCCTTATTTATAATTAAAATGATTCTTATGGATACTTTAAAAAAAAAAGACATAAGTCAAGAGGTTTTTGATTTATATGATGATTATGCTCATAATAAAATTGACAGACGTCAATTTGTTGAAAAACTATCACTGTATGCCATTGGTGGATTAACAGTTTCATCACTTTTAAGTTTTATGTCGCCAAAATATGTTGAAAATATTTTAGTAAAACCTGAAGATGAACGCATTGATTCCAAATACATAACCTATAACTCTCCGAACGGTGGAGGATCCATAAAAGGATTGTTATCTCAACCTAGCAACATAAAAACCAAATTACCCGGAATTGTTGTTGTGCATGAAAATAGAGGCCTTAATCCATATATTGAAGATGTTGGCAGGAGAGCTGCTCTGGAGGGTTTTATAAGTTTAGCTCCAGATGCCTTAACGCCACTTGGTGGCTATCCTGGAAATGATGACGATGGAAGAGCTTTACAAAAACAACGTAACCGAGATGAGATGTTGGAAGATTTTATTGCCGCTTTTAACTATTTGAAATCCTATGAAAATTGTGATGGGAATATTGGGGTAGTAGGGTTTTGTTTTGGTGGCTGGATTGCCAATATGATGGCAGTAAAAATCCTAGACCTTAAAGCAGCCGTACCCTTTTATGGAGGACAGCCAACAGCTGAAGAAACCTCACAAATAAAAGCGCCTTTATTATTACAATATGCTGGTTTGGATACCAGGGTCAATGCCGGTTGGCCAGCGTATGAAACCGCTCTTAAAGAAAATCACATAGACTATACCGTGTATTTTTACCCAGATGTAAACCATGGATTTCATAACAACACCACACCAAGGTTTGATAAAGAAGCGGCTGATTTAGCGTGGAGTAGAACCATTGGATTTTTTAAGGGGAAACTAATATGATTTTAATCATTTCTCTTTAAAATCAACTTTGTCCTGTCCTGAAATTGGCTTACTTTTATTGTTCATTCTTTTTTATTGTCCATTCTTTATGGTTTTGGTATAAACTTGTTTTAGGATGGATCGAATAGGTTAACAAGTGTCCCGCAGATAGCGCAGATAACCGCAAAAAATGGGTTAAAAATATCGGCGAAAATTTGCGCAATCTGCGGGAAAAGGATATGGTTAACAAGTGTCCCGCAGATGGCACAGATAACCGCAGAAAAAATGGGTTAAAAATATCGGAGGGATAAAAAACTAAACAATGACAGAAAACGACATGTCGTACAAAATAAGAGGAGCAATCTTTAATGTTTACAATGCTTTAGGTCCCGGATTATTAGAATCTGTTTATGTGGCCGCATTGATTTTTGAATTAAACAAAGAAGGCTTAAAAGTGAGAAAAGAAGTGTCAGTACCTGTTTATTATGAAGGAGAAAAATTAGAAGTAGGTTTCAGATTGGATTTATTAGTTGAAAACAAAGTAATTATTGAAGTAAAATCAATTGAAAACCTAGCGAAAGTACATCACAAGCAAGTGCTAACGTATTTAAAGCTCACAAAACTAAAATTAGCCCTCTTAGTGAATTTTAATGTTGATGATATTAAATCGGGAATATTCAGAAAAGTAAATGGGTTAAAAATAGAGTCCCGCAGATAGCGCAGATAACCGCAAAAAATGGGTTAAAAAAATCAGCGAAAATTTGCGCAATCTGCGGGAAAAAAGATACAACAACAAAAACTTTAAAAATAATGAACAAAAAAAATAAAGTAATCAGTCTGTTTGGAAACAAAAAGGTTGTAAAAAATGAAGGCGTGAAATATTCAGAATTACTAGAAATATTTATGAGCCCCTTTCAAAATGATTTTTCGGAAGACTTTTTTTTAGAGGATATTTTTGATTTTGCAATACTTGCTTGGAACTTTGGCAATATGAAAGTCATTGCACCAAACGAAGAATTTGAAAAAATCATTGCCACTGCTTCAAAAGAAGACATAAACTTTTCTTTGTTAAAAAAGATGATTGACCATAAGATCAAAAATTTCAAAGTGTACACTAATTTTATTGTTGATTTTGAATTAAATGAAACGGATAACCATCCAATATTGTCCGTTATCACACAAGAAGAAGAAACTTATTTATCAAATATGATGAATAACTTAGATGGGCAAATGACGTCAAATGACTTTGAGGAAAATTACATTAATCGTTACGCAATAGTTATTAAACCACAGCAACCTTTTTTTCACTGGCTCAACGCATTGTATCCAGAGGATAAAATCACTGAAGTTGAGGAAAACAATATTTATTTGGTCAGTGATGAAATTGATGATGTAAACACTTGGCTTAAAAAGAAGTATGACAGGCTTTTTAAAATGGAATTGGATGATTGGCATACCAATAAAAAAGAATGGCCCCAAAAGCGTACTTACAAAATGTTCAAACAGTGGTTTAACGTTGAGGTTTCCACAATGGTTTACGATTTAGAAAAAAAACCAGTATATAAATCAGAAGGATAAATCATCAAAAGAAGGATTTTTTATGAAAATACCCCTAAACGAATTTGAACAATTAATTGATGAACGTATCCTAAAAAGGGGATTGGCCTACTTTAAAGATGGTGCAATAACCGATTTTTCAGAAATTTCTACCGGAGAATACGAGGCCATTGTTTTGGGAACGGAAGAATATACGGTACAATTGGAAATTAAGAATAGTACGATAGTAGAGCACAACTGCGATTGTCCTTACGATATGGAGCCAGTTTGCAAACATATTGTGGCTTCGATTTTTTATTTAAAACAAGATGAACTTGAATTGGACCAACCCAATTTTACAATTGCCAAAAAGAAAAAAACAAAATCGGTTGCCCAACAAGTCAAAGAATTGCTAAAGGCAATTTCACACGAAGAATTAATAGACTTTGTACAAGAAAACAGTAAAAAAGACAACAAATTCAGAAATTACTTTTTAGCATCATTTGGCCACCTTAGCCATGAGCAATCAAAACCCTTTTATCAAAAACAAATAAAATCCATTTTAAGCACGGCCGCAGGAAAAGACGGTTGGATTGCTTGGAATGATATGAAATATGTTGTAAATACTGCCGAATCGTTTCTACTAAATGCCAACAACAACTTTGAAAACAACAACTTTGAAAACGTATTTTACATAGCTACTGCTTTACTTGAAGAGTTTACCGAAGCTTTTGATTATGCCGATGACAGCAATGGGGATTTAGGTTATTTTATAGAATCATCAATGGAATTACTGTCGAAATTAACACAAGAAAAACTTCCCAAATCATTAAAACAGGTAATTTTTGAATATTGTATTGTTTCTTTTAAACAAAAACTATTTGAAGGTTGGGATTGGCATTTAGGGATGCTTCGTGTTGCAGTTAAATTGATTGAAAAGGAAAGTGATGCCGATACTGTGCTCAACTGCCTGGATACCGTCAATGGAAAATACGAACAGGAAAGAGCCCAATCTTTTAAGTTGGATTTGCTTAGAAGGTTTAAGGGCGAAAAAGAGGTGGAAAAATACATTAATGAACATATTTCAAATTCATCAATAAGAACAAAAGAGATAGAAAAAGCCTATAAAAGCAAGAATTACAATAGCGTAATAGAACTTTCAAAAGACGGGATTAAATGTGATGAAAAAGACAAACCCGGTTTAGTTAAAGTTTGGTACAATTGGTTGTTAAAAGTCGCTCAAGCCCAAAAAGACACTTCTAAAATTATCGAATACGCAAGGTTCTTATTTATTGATAATTTTCATCCCGAACAAGATTATTATCAAATTCTAAAGGATACTATTGAAGACGGGAACTGGCATCCATTTTTAGAAGAGATCATAAAAGAAATAAAGCCTAAAAATAGATGGACATACACAGAGTTAATACGAAAGATCTACATAAAAGAAGCATGGTGGGACAGACTGTTTCTTATGTTAAAACAAAATGTTTCTTTAGAGAATATCCAACAAAACGAACAGTATTTATCTAAAGACTATTCATCTGAACTGATTGATCTTTACACTGAAAGAATTACAAATTACGTTGAAAAATATATTGGCAGGAGCCATTACCAAACGGCTTGCAGGTATTTACGGAGAATGAAAAAATTGGGAGGAAACGACCAAGTAAATGATTTGATAGCATTGTTTAGGAAAAAATATCCACAACGTAGAGCATTGATGGACGAATTAAACAGAGTATAAATATGGTCAACAAAAAAGACCATGCAATTACCCACCAATTTATCATTATTTTATTGGTGTTCATTTTGCATTTGCAAAGTCGCTAAAAACCAAACACGAGCTTGTTTTTGTTTCAAATGAGTGCAGCGTCAAACCTGTTTGAAACCTGAGTTCGATTAACAATGTGCCAATATTTAAAATATTGCTTCTGTTTTATTTAATACCCAGAGTCATCCGAACGAAGTATGAAGAGGAATCACATTATTAATAGTGAAGGTTTATCATTGTTATGGGATTTCTCATTTCATTAGAAATGATGACAACGAATTAAAAAACAATGATTTAAGTAGAATTTGAAACTAAAACAATAATCTCCGCTAGCGTAAGCATCTTGCTTGTGCCGATAAATAAACATAGTTTACCTTTATATAGTCACGGGCGAGACGCGCGTAATAGCAGGTTGGTTTTTGCCTTGATGGTTGGATTGCCAATATGATGGCAGTAAGAATCCCTGAACTTAAAGAGGCAGTTCCTTTTTATGGCGCACAACCAACAGCTGAGCAAACCGCCCAAATAAAAGCATCTTTATTATTACAATACGCCGGTTTAGATACCAGGGTAATGCTGGTTCACCAGCTTATGAAGCCTCACTTAAAAAAAACAACATAGACTATACCGTGTATTTTTACCCAGATGTAAACCATGGATTTCATAACAATACCACACCACCACGGTTTGATAAAGAAGCGGCTGATTTAGCCTGGAGTAGAACCATTGCTTTTTTTAACGATAAACTGAAATAATATGAATGCCATTCTACTCAATATGATTTGATAAATATATTGACTTTGTGGAAAAAATTAACGAACTTCGTTTAACGACTGATATAGACCATTAAAACAATCTATATCAAAGTATTGGCATTCGTTAAGAATACAAACTATAGCCAAAAAAATATTTTACTTTGTTTGCAAAAATCTTCTGCAAATATTATATAACTAAAATAAATAAAATATGAGTTATTCAAAACCAAAATTTAAAGAAAAGTACGGAAATTTCATTAATGGAAAATTTGTAAAACCAGTTGGTGGTGAGTATTTTGATAATACTTCACCAATTGACAATTCATTTATAGCAAAATATCCACGTTCCCAAAAAGAAGACGTAAATAATGCTGTAGCAGCAGCAAATACCGCAAAAGAAGCCTGGGGAAATACGTCTGTTTCTGAACGAGCCAGTATGCTAAATAAAGTAGCTGACCTTATAGAAGCCAATCTAGAAGAATTTGCTTTGGTTGAAACTTGCGACAACGGGAAACCAATTAGAGAAACCCTAAATGCGGATATTCCTTTAGCAATTGACCACTGGCGCTATTTTGCAGCAGTTATAAGAGCAGAAGAAGGTTCGGCAACTGAATTGGATGCCAACACACTTTCAATGAACATTAAAGAGCCTCTTGGCGTGGTGGCACAAATTATTCCCTGGAATTTTCCATTGTTAATGTTGTCGTGGAAATTACCGCCAGCATTGGCTGCAGGAAACTGTGTGATTTTAAAACCAGCTGAACAAACGCCATCAACTGCCACTTTGTTGATGGAAAAAATTGCTGATGTATTTCCTCCGGGAGTTATAAATATTATTCATGGATTTGGTCCGGAAGCAGGGAAACCATTAGCATCTCATTCGGGAGTTAATAAAGTAGCCTTTACTGGTGAAACCACAACGGGTCAATTAATTATGCAATATGCTTCTAAAAACATAAATCCTGTAACGATGGAATTAGGTGGTAAGTCGCCTAATATTTTCTTCAACTCTGTTATGGATGAAGATGATGCCTTTTTAGACAAAGCAATTGAAGGTGCTGTTTTATTTGCGTTTAATCAAGGTGAAGTTTGTACCTGTCCGTCAAGATTATTAGTGCAAGAAGATATATATAATGCTTTTATGGAAAAAGTTGTAGCCAGAACCAAGGCGATAATTCAGATAAATCCTTATGATTCCAGTTGTATGGTTGGCGCTCAAGCATCTAATGACCAGTACGAAAAAATTCTTTCATATATTAAAATAGGCAAGGAAGAAGGAGCTAAAGTTCTTACAGGTGGAGAAGCTTGTAAATTAGATGGAGATTTAGCCAATGGATTTTTCATTCAGCCTACTATTTTAGAAGGGCATAATAAAATGCGGATTTTTCAGGAAGAAATTTTTGGGCCTGTTGTTTCAGTAACTAAATTTAAAGACGAAGCGGATGCCATAGCAATTGCAAATGATACGCTTTACGGTTTAGGAGCTGGAGTCTGGACCAGAGATGCACATCAATTATATCAAATTCCAAGAGCAATAAAAGCGGGTAGGGTTTGGGTGAATTGTTATCATGCATATCCGGCTCACGCACCTTTTGGAGGATACAAAAAATCAGGGTTTGGTAGAGAAAATCATTTAATGATGATGAATCACTACCGTCAAACTAAAAATATGCTGATTTCTTATGATAAAAATAAATTAGGATTCTTTTAGTAAATAGAAATTAACAAAACGAAAAGACTGACTGTGAATATCAGTCAGTCTTTTTGATTTTTATACCATCATTATGAAATACGAAAGGGTCGCAATTACGGAAAAAGCCAAAGTAATTTTAAATCAACTAAAAGCAAAGCACGGAAATTTAATCTTTCATCAAAGCGGCGGCTGTTGTGATGGTTCAGCCCCTATGGTTTTTGAAGAAGGGGATATGTACCTAGATGATAGTGATATTTTACTTGGACAATTAGATGGTGTAAATTATTATATGAACCAAGACCAATTTGAATATTGGAAACACACGCATTTGACGGTTGATATAACCGAAGGCAGAGGCTCAAGTTTCTCCCTCGAAATTCCTCTTGGACTACGATTTATCATTCATTCAAGACTTCTGACAGATGAGGAAAATATAGTCCTCAATAAATAATAAAATGCCATCAATCTGCATAGTTAATGGCTACAAAAAGGTAAATTAAAGTTCTTTAATTTTAATAAATATAGTGCTTAAACTAAACATTACCTGTTTTAAAACACCAATAACCATACAGTAGCCGTTAAACGATACTGAAAAATTACTTAATCAATTCTTTAACCTCATCAAAATTAAGTCCGCCATAATTACCAGAACTCATTAACAACAAGGCTTTGTTATCAAAATTTTGTGAGAACAAAAAGTTTTTAAAATCATCTGGATTGGTGTAAATAATTAAATCATCACGTTCAAAAGCATTGGCAATTTGTTCATGGGTTACTTTTTCCAGTTTCTTAATTTCAACCGCATGCGGCGAGTAAAACACCACAGCCACATCAGCAGCATCTAAAGTTCCTTTATATTCTTTTAAAAAATCAGCATTCAGACTACTGTACGTATGCAATTCTAAACAAGCAACCAGCGCTCTGTTTTCATATTGCTCTTTCACGGCTTTGGTTGTAGCCTCCACTTTGCTTGGCGAATGTGCAAAATCTTTATAAGCAACACGGTCCCGATGACTATCGGGATTGCTTTCGGCAATTTTTTCGAGGCGTTTGCTTGCTCCTTTAAATGTGGCAATGGCTTCATAAAAATCATCTTCATCAATACCCATATGTTGGCAAATCCATTTAGCTCCAGCCAGATTGTTCAGATTATGTTTTCCAAAGACTTCAATAGGCAAAGTTCCTTCGGGAGTTTCTAAAAGCGTTTGCCCGTTTTCAATTTTATATTCCGGAGTGTGGTACGGTATTTTTCTAATGGTATTTAATGAAGCTTCTACAACCCGTTTTACCTCTAAATCTTCTTCGTTATAAGTGATGCTTCCGCCTTTAACTATAGAATCTACAAAAATGCTAAACTGTTCTATGTAGTTTTCATAGGTTGGAAACACGTTGATATGGTCCCAGGCAATACCACTTAACAATGCTATATTGGGTTTGTATAAATGAAATTTCGGTCGTCTGTCAATGGGTGAACTTAAATACTCATCACCTTCCAACACTATAAAATCATTGTCATCAGTTAATTTTACCATGACGTCAAACCCTTCTAACTGTGCACCAACCATATAATCAACATCTCTATCATGATAATGCATTACGTGTAAAATCATGGATGTAATGGTTGTTTTTCCATGACTTCCACCAATAACCACACGCGTTTTGTGTTTAGCTTGTTCATATAAAAACTCAGGATAACTATAAATTTTTAAACCTAATTCTTGTGCTTTTAACAACTCTGGATTATCAGCTTTTGCATGCATCCCTAAAACGATGGCGTCTAAATTTGCATTGATTTTTTCGGGAAACCACCCGTAAGTTTTGGGCAGTATTCCTTTAGCATTTAATCTTGATTTTGAAGGTTCAAATATTTCATCATCACTTCCTGTGACTTGGTATCCTTTATTGTGTAATGCTATGGCTAAATTGTGCATGGCACTTCCACCAATGGCTATAAAATGTACGTTCATAGTGTTCTTTTGAAAGTTTCAAAGATAGGTTTTTGCGTTAAAAGTTGGAAGTTTGTCAATCAAAGATTTTTTGACTTAAAAACACGGTGAATACCTAATAAATCATTGCATTATAACAAAAAACTAAATGCCAAACTAAAACTCTGGATTCACCGCCAATTTATTAAACAATAAGGCCTTGGTGCTGAAAAATTTATTTTGTAATTCTATAGCCTTAAGTTTAGCATCAATAAGTTTACTTTCACGACTATTTACTAAAAACAGTGAACTTTCACCTACAAAAAAACGTCTTTCTTCAGCAGATAACAATTTTTCATAATCAGCAATAACACTTCCAGTCAGCTGATTTTGAATTTCAAAAGATTGCAACTCGATTTGTATGGCGTTAATTTTATTTTTCAATGTCAGTTTAGTGCTAATGCGTTCAAAGTTGGTATCCTGTAACTTCACTTTAGCCAATTTGAGTTCACCACGCTCTTTCCTGAGAAATAATGGCACACTAATATTTATACCACTTTTGTAAGCTGCTGTACTAAACGAATTGACGATTTCTGGTGTGGTAGATAAAAAGTTATATTGCAAATCAATAGTTGGCAATAATTCATTGGCTTTTAATCGTCGCTCAAGGTCTAGACTTTTATATTTATAATCGAGCGATTGCAGTTTAGGATGATTATCCAGATTGGACGTCTCCATTAATAATGCATCTATATTCAATGTTGTATTTACAATAAGTTCACTTTCAAAATCTGGGAAAACAGTGTCTCGCAACTCTACCGGCACATTATCTTTTAACCATAAAAAGTTAGAAAGTTCAAATCTTGCTTTCATTAATTGCACTTTCGATTTTTCAAGATTAAGTTTCCGGTCATTGACAACAATCCGAGCTTCAATGGAATCGATAGCTGCCACTTCGCCTAATTCCACATTTTGTTTAACGCCTCGGAATCGAATTTGTGCGTTCCCTAAAAAATTTTCATAAATCAAAGTTTCATTATAGGCTTGCAACCAATTGAAATATACTAAGGCTGCTTCATAAAGAATCGTATTCACCAAAATATCACGATCAGCTTTAGCTTGTTCACGAAACAACTTTGCTTGTTTTAAGGACGCCATTCTCTGATTGATCCACAAACCTTCGCCAATAGAAAATGAAACCCCGGCACTATATAAACCGTCCTTGGGTAGACTATTTTCTGGATTCAGAAATACACCATCCGTTTCTTCAAAACTACCTTTCAATTCAATCCCATACCACGTTGGGATTTTAAAAGTTGCATTGAGTTTGTCATAATATTCGCTTCCTTTAAATACTTTTCTATCGTAATCGACATCAATTTTTGGATCAAAACCTCCTCTGGCTTTCATCAATTTGGCTTGACTTTCATCAATAACCAATTCAGCCTGTTTTACAATGGGATGAAAGGCTTTCACGTATCCTAAATATTCATCAAATCGAAGTACAGACTCATCCAAAGATTGGCTCAACATAGAACTCATTCCAAATAAAAAGCTAATAGCTATATAAAAAAATTTACTTTTTCCCATCAGTTTTTTTAGATTGTGGTTGATAGTAATTTGGTGGAAACCCATTAATTTTGCGCCAGAGTTCAAACCAGATTGGAACATCTTCCAATAAAGTCATGGTATATGCTCCAGAACCCACTCTTATGGCTGTAGGCCAAGGATTATCAGATTTATCAGGTGCCAACAAGACCCGGTATTTGCCATTATCACTAATGAAATTCTCAATAGCAACTACTTTAGCGCCGTACGTACCATAAGACACATTAGGCCAACCGCTAAACACAATAGCTGGCCAACCATCAAATTGCACGCGCACTTTTGCTCCTTTGTAAAGCAATGGCAAATCAATAGGTGCAACGAAGGTTTCTACTGCCAAATCATATTGAGAAGGCATAATACCTACCAAACGCTCGCCTTCTTTAAAGGTTTCTCCAATACCTCCTCTAATGGCCTTATTGATAAAACCATTTTGAGGCGCAGTGATGTATCTTAATTTATTGCGCATTTTGTAATTGGAATAGGCGTTTTCGAGCTTACTAACTTGGGCTTCGGTATCAAACTGACTTGACTGTGCTGTGAACTTATCGCTTTGCGCTTTCGAGACTTTATCTTTGTAGGAAGCACTCACAGATGAAATTTCAACTTGAGCATTGATGACTTCATTTTTACTTGCCAGCAATTTATTCTCTTGGGAAATTAGTTTTGCCTGTGTTTCTTGCAATTTTAGGCGTTTCTCTTCCACATCCTTCACGGCTTTCAGACCTTCTTGTTGAAGTGATGCTGTACGTTCATATTGTCGTTGGGCAATTTCAAAATTGGTTTGAGCGGCTTCCAAATCAATACTATCGCTTTTTACTTTCAATTTCGATTGAATCAATTTATTTTCTGCTTGTTGCAATTTGAGAACCGTTTCTGTTGATAAAGCCAAAATTTGACGTTCCAAAGCTTTTACCTTTTCACCATAAGAGGTTACAGACGAGGCTTTAGCTTCAATTTGTTCACCTGTGCGTTCTACCAAATTAGGATCAAAGTAATCACTTTTAACTTCTGAAACTTCAAGAATTGTATCTCCCTTTTTTACAAAATCACCTTCTTGAACAAACCACTTTTCTATACGTCCAGGAATTGGTGATTGAATGGTTTGTGGTCTTTGGTCTGGTTTTAGGGTTGTGACCAGTCCTTTGGCACTAATAATTTGTGTCCAGGGCATGAACAAAAGAACAATTCCAAAAAGTGCAAAAGCCAACAAAAACCTATTAAAAAACTTATAGTAATTAGTATGGAACACTATTTGCCCGGACTTGTAAGTTGATAGGTCAAATTTCTTATTTAATTGATTATGAGATATATTTAGCATGGTCAATTACTTTATAATGGTCATTTTACCTTGTGTTAATCGGATATGTTGTTGACAGACATGCTCCCAACGATTATTTGCGCTTACAACTATGAGGGCCCATGGATGCTCAGGTTTTGATAAAAAATCAATAATCCTGTTCACCTCCTGGTCTTCAAATTGATGCAAAGGGTCCTCTAAAATCAACATTTTTGGATTTTTCACAATTGCTCTTGCTAGAATAATTTTTTTAGCAATGGTATAGGATAATCGTTTCCCTTCAGGATAAATCATGGTTTGTAAGCCTTTTGGCTGCTGTTTTATAAAATTGGTAAGCCCAACTTTCTCAATAGCCTGAAAAACAGCTTCATCGGTTATGCTGGTATCGCTAAAGGTAATATTGTCTCTCAAAGTACCTTCAACAGGTGTTTCTTCAGATAAAGACAATCCAACATTAGCGCGGTAGTAATTAAGATATATGGTTTGTAATGGTAGGTTGTTTATAAATACATGTCCGCTTGTTGGTGTAATAATTCCTGCTAATAATCGTAACAAGGTCGATTTTCCTGAACCACTTTCACCTTGAATCAAAACACGTGCTTTGGATGTTATCTTAAGATTAACATCATTCAAAATAGGTTTTTCTTTATTACTTACAGTATAGGTAACATTATCTAATTCAATGGCAAATTCATTATCAAATGACGGTTGTTCTCCCGTCTGGTCTTCCAATTCCTTATCAACCACTTGCCCTATTTTCTCTAATGAGGTCAATACATCATATAAAGATTCTAAGCCTGTAATTAATTTTTCTACGGAATTAATGACCAAAAGAATAATAATTTCTGCTGCCACAAATTGTCCGATATTCATTTCTTGCTTGAGTACCAAAGCCCCACCAATAGTTAATAATCCAGTTGTAACAATAACCTTGAAACCAATCATTTGTATAAACTGAATCACCAAAATCCTGAAATGACTTTCACGTGCTTCCAAATATTGAGATACTAGAGCATCATTTTTATCTAAGGCTAAATTGGTCTTCCCTGATAATTTAAAACTGATGACTGTTCTCGCCACTTCTTGAATCCAATGGGCTACTTTATATTTATTTTTTGACTCATCAAGACTGGTTTGCATTCCTTTTTGGGCGGTAAATTTAAAGACTATATAAATCAATATTAATAGCAGCACACCGAATACAATAAAAAATGGATGATAAAATGATAACAGTATCAAAGCAAAAAGTATTTGCAGTAAAGCTGCAGGTACATCAACCAAAATTTTTGCAAGTCCTTTCTGAACAGTGAGCGTATCAAAAAAACGGTTAGCCAACTCTGGGGGATAATATTTCCGCAATTCTTCCATCTTTATTTTTGGAAAGCGATAAGTAAATTCAAAAGAGGCTCGTGTAAAAATGCGCTGCTGAATGGTTTCAATAATTCGCATTTGCATGAGTTGTAATATCCCAACAAAAGCGACCCCTAGAGTTACCAATATTACCAATAGAATCCAAGAAGTTGTTATTTGAGCACCTTGAATCAGGTTGATAATAGCCTGAATGCCTAACGGAAGGGATAATGAAACAAAACCAGCAAAAATGGCATAATAAAATACCTGTAAAACAGCGCGTCGTTCTAACTGCAACAGACCAATTAAGCGTTGCCATGGGGTCATGGGTTTATTACTCATATTATTTTATGGTTTTAAATGCAAGTTCAACAAAAAATTCTGACGTTTTAACTTCACTAAGGCAGTCTGTGATGGACTTGAAATGGTTTTTTAGAAAATGTTGATGTAATGCACCTTCAATAATAGTACTTGCCAAACTTGAAGGAAACTTGTAATTTGGGTTAATCTTTAAAATCATTTGACTTATGCGATTGATGAGTCGTTTATAAACTGCAAAATACCCTTCTCTGTTTTCGCTATCCACTTCTTTAGTCAGGTATGATTTGGAGTATTCATTAATAACAATCCGATTAAGAACAATTTCATTGACATGTGTAAATGAGGTATCCTCTTTAATGGTACGAGTCACTATTTCTATTGATTTTTCCAATTGCTCACTAGCATCAGACAAGTTGTGTGTAGCAAACACCAACCGGTATTCAATCCAAGCCCAATACCAAGAGGTTAGATAGACTAAAAGTTTGTGTTTGCTTTCGAAATAGCGATATATGGAACTTTCGTTACTCTCTATTTTCACTCCAAGTTTTTTAAAGGTGAAGCTATCAAAACCAATTTCATCTATTAACAGGATACTATGCTCAATTATTTTTTTGCCTAGTTCTGAAGATTCTGGATCCTTTATAAAAATTTTGTCTGGAACAGCTATCTTAATATTTGAAAGTAAATTTATCATATTTAATTATTTTGATTGCAAATATAATAGTATTACTATTAATTATCCAAACAAAAATTCTGTAAAACACATTTATTAACATATTTTTAATGTCCGATAAAGTTTTACAGAGAAAGAATAAGCTTTTTTTCTTTTATAAAAGATTTTGTTTTTGGCGATTCGGCCAGTGCTAAATCAATATATTTTAAGGCAGCCGTTTTATTTTTTTTATGTGAATAAATTTGGGACAACCTGTAGTGAGCCCATGCTTTTGGAACACCATCTTCAGGTGAATAATTTTTAAGATAGGTTTGCAAACATTGCACCCCTTTTTGCAACTCAATGTTATACTCGGCAGCTATTTTACCCATTTGATATTCTAGGGCATTGCGTTGGTGTTTGCTTTTGGCAACTTCTAAATTCGCAAGTGCTTTTTCGGGTTGTTTTTGCTTTTCGTAAAAGGTTGTAAGTTTATCATAACTCCATAAAGAACCGCCTTCATCAATGGCCATTTTATAATATTTTTCAGCAAGTTCTGGCTCATTATCATATTCATAAATATATCCTTTTGCCAAATAACCATCAACTTTTGATAGGTTTTCTAACTCTTGCGCATATTTTAATGATTTGTTTTTACTACCACCTAAAATGCCTGGTAATTTCATATAATATTCAACCAAGGCCCAGCGCGCATTAATGTGTTTTGGATCTAATTCGGCGGCTTTTAAAAATGAATTTTCAATATCACCAATCATTCCCAATGCTGTAAACTTGCTAACCGCCAAAGCTTTCATCCCTAAAGCACCACCATATTTGTAATGATAGTTTGCAATGTTTTGGTTGGCATCCACAAGTTTTTTATAGTTATCAATGGCACCGTCCCACTTTTCTTGATGCCCATACGTATCACCCAAAAGTTCAAGAGCTCTCAAATCATTAGGATATTTATTTATATAGAAAGTTAATTGCATTTCTGCTTTATCAAACTGTTTATGTTTTAATAAATAGCCAATACTATCCAACTGGATTTGGCTAAATGACACTAACGGGAAAAGCAGTAAGTAAATAAATTTTCTCATAATTTGTTAACAAACATCGAAGTTTGTTTTTAATTAAAAATAGCTAATTTCACTCAACGAACGTAATTAATGATTCCTTTATTGTTTTTTGGAATAGCTTTTGAATGTAAATTAGAGACAAATTTAATGAAATGAGACAAATAGGTTTTTTTTTAACAATTCTTTTGCTTTCAAACTCTAGCATCGGACAAAATTCTAATTATGAATCGCTTTGGAAAACCGTAGAACAATATGAAGTTGAAGGGTTACCAAAATCTGCTTTAACCGTTGTTGAAAAAATTTCAATTCTCGTCAAAAAGGATAAAAATGCACCTCAGCTAATAAAAACAATGCTTTTTAAAAGCAAGTTTGCTTTGGTTTTAGAAGAAGATGCACAATTAAACATCATTAATGGTTTTAAAAGTGAAATTGAAAAAAGTACATTTCCAACGAAAAATATTTTGGAAAGTATTCTGGCCAATTTATACTGGCAATATTTTAACCAAAACAGATGGCAATTTTATAACCGTACCAAAACGGAAGAAAAAGTTGACCCTTCGACAGGCTCAGGGCAGGTTCAAGATTTTAGAACCTGGGATTTACAGACCCTGTTTGATGAGATACACATGCATTACCAAAATTCGTTACAGAACGGATTGATGCTTCAATTAGAGCCTTTAAGTAATTACGATGACATATTAAATCTTCAAAAAGATTCTAAGATTTACAGACCTACGCTTTTCGATTTTTTAAGTCACGAAGCATTGGATTTTTATAAAACCCGTGAAACCAATATTACCAAACCTGCATATAAATTTGAAATTGATAATCCTGGTTTTTTAGGTGATGCTGTTACGTTTTCAAAAATTGAATTAAAATCGAAAGATTCGACGTCTTTGCAGTTGAATGCATTAAAAATTTATCAGGATTTAATTAAATTTCACATCAAAGACGAGGAGCCTTTTGCTTTGGCTGACGTGAGTATTAAACGTTTACAATTTGTAAATCAAAATGCAACTTTTATTGACAAAGAATCCATTCTTATAAAGGCTTTAAATACTGAAAGCGAAACATTAAAATCTCATGAAGTTTCTGGATTATACAATTTTGAAATCGCTTCCATTTATTATCAACAGAGCAACCAGTATCAACCTAAAACCAACGAAGAAAACCGTTGGAAAGCAAAAGACGCCCTTGATATTTGCAATGCTGTTATTCAACAATTCCCAAAAAGCAAAGGTGCTGAAAAATGCGAAATTTTAAAACAACAAATAGAACAACAAAGTTTACAAATTACTGCCGAAGACTTTTTACCTATTCAACAGAATGCCCGTTTATTGGTTCGCTACAAAAATTTAGATTTTCTTCAGTTTAAAGTTTATAAAATATCACGAAACCAATTAGAAAAATTCAACAAAATATACAGACAGGAAGAGCAATTGGCTTTCATTAAAAAGTTGGATGTTACCAAAGAATGGGAAAGTACGTTGCGCAATGAAAATGATTACCAGACTCACAGCACTGAAATATTAATACCTGTATTAAATAGTGGCATGTATTTAATTTTAACCTCGCCAAAAAATGATACTGACACCTTCGCATTTAGTACGATTCAAGTGACTAATTTAGCCTTGGTTGAAACGGAAAGTGAAACATATAAAACGCTACAAATTATTGACCGAAACCATGGAAAACCCATTAGCAATGTATCTGTTGAATTAAGCTATCATGAAAATAACAACAGAAGTTTAATTACTGAAAATTTCACTACAAACCAATATGGTGAAATTAAAATTGAAAAAACAACAGACCGTTACAGAAACCTATCTGTAAAAGTAAAGTATGGCAATGACACCGCCTATTTTGGTAATTATTATGTAAATCCATATTACAAACAAAATCAGGGAAAGGAAAGCTATGCTTCTTTTCTATTTACTGACAGAAGTATTTACAGACCCGGTCAAACCGTTTATTTTAAAGCCATCGTTATAAAAACCAATAAAGGGAAATCGGAAATTGTGGCAAACGAACCTGTTTATGCTACTTTATATGATGTGAATGACGAGGAAATTAAAGAACTCGGATTTAAAACCAATGAATTTGGATCGGTTTCCGGAGAATTTATATTACCCAATAATGGATTAAATGGCGAATACCATATTGAATTTGATGCAGAATCTGGGAAGGTGAATATAGAAACCCTAACTTATTTCTCTGTTGAAGAATACAAACGTCCAAAATTTGAAACTAAATTTTCACCTGTAACCGAGACTTATAAAGTGAATGACAGTGTTACTGTTAAAGGAACCGCTTTAGCATATGCCGGAAGTAATATTACCGATGCCAAAGTAGTGTACCGTGTTCATAGAAAAGTAGAATATCCGCGTTGGTATTTTTGGTATAGACCCTGGTTTAACAGCGAACCTCAAGAAATTACGCATGGAGAAAGTGCAACCAATGGTAAAGGTGAGTTTGAAATCACTTTTAAGGCTCAACCTGATCAAAGTATTGACAAAACAAGTTTACCCATTTTTAACTATGAAATTACTGCAGATGTTACTGATTTAAATGGCGAAACCCGAAGTGCTAACATCGTTGTAAACGTTGGGTATCATGCCTTAATAGCGAATATGGTTATTGGCGATAAACTTGACAAAAGCGACAAGGAACATAAAATCATTATTGATACAAAAAACCTTAATGGTGAATTTGTTCCAGCAACTGGTGTTGTGAAAATTTACAAATTAAAAGCACCAGAATCTGTTTTACGAGCAAGACCTTGGGCCGCACCAGATTATCAGGATTTTTCAGAAGAAGCCTTTAAAAATCTATTTCCGCATGATGCTTATACAGATGAACATAATTCAAGTAATTGGGGAAAAGGCGCTTTAATTTTTGAAAAGACATTTGATACCGAAAAATCAAAAGAACTTGCTTTAGGAAACATTGAAAAATGGCAATCAGGTGCGTATATTTTCACTTTAGAAAGTAAAGACAAGTTTGGGCAATTAGTGAAGGATGAAATAAAAACCACTTTGTTTAATAATGATGATAAAACTTTAGCCGACAATCAATTATTCAACATCACAACAAATAAACCGACCTATCAAGTTGATGAAACTGCTGTTGTAACTTTAGCTTCGGCGGCAGAAAATTTAAGTGTTACACTAACTATTGAAAAAAACCATAAGGTCATAAAAACTGAAATAATTCGACTTAACAAAAACAAACAAACCATTACTATTCCTGTTAATAAAGATGATGTTGGTGGTTTTGCAGTCAATTATAGTTTTGCAGCCTTTAATAGTTTTCAATCGGGTACAGAACTGATTACGGTGCCTTACCCAAAAATCGATTTAGATATTGAAACCACCACTTTTAGAGACAAATTACAACCAGGTACCGATGAAACCTGGAGTTTTAAAATTAAAGGCCTCCAAGGCGAAAAAGTATCTGCAGAATTATTGGCAAGTATGTACGATGCCTCATTGGACCAGTTTAAACCTCATACTTGGGATTTTAATCCTATAAATAATCCAATATATTACTCATATAACCGAAGCAATGCAAATCAAAGTTTTGGCACTCGAAATTTTAGGGTTTATAATAAACCTTATGTTCGTACTAATTATCAACAACAAGTTTATGACCAATTGAATTGGTTTGGGTTTAGTTTTAATTTTAATAAATGGCGATACGATAATTATATTAAATCTTTAAGACTAAAAACTGAATCTAAACATGATGACTCCATAAAAAAGGGATTCGTTTCTGGAACTGTTTTTGATGAAACCGGAACACCTTTACCAGGGGTGAATGTAATGGTAAAAGGCACTTCCATTGGGACAACCACAGATTTTGATGGAAACTTTATTATTAAAGCTAATAAAAATGATAAGTTACAATTCAGTTACGTTGGGTTTTCTACTAGAGAAATTAATATCAGCAATAATAATAGCTTAAGTATTTCTTTAGCTGAAGACAGTGCACATTTAGATGAAGTTGTTGTAGCAGGTTATGGAGTATCAATGGAAAAAAGGTCTTTATCCGCCTCTGTTGCTTCTGTTGAATCAGAAGATGTTGCTTTTGCCCTTGCAGGGAAAGTTGCTGGTGTAGAAATAATTAATGATACTTTATCCTCTACAAATCCAAATAACAAACCAAACTTCGACGCTGTTCAAATCCGTAAAAACCTTCAGGAAACAGCCTTTTTCTTTCCGCAGTTAAAAACAGATAAAGATGGCAATGTGAGTTTCAGTTTCACCACACCAGAAGCGTTGACCCAATGGAAATTGCAACTATTGGCACATACCAAAACTTTGGAAAGTGCCACTAAAACATTAACAACGGTTACCCAAAAAGAATTGATGGTCATTCCAAACGCACCTCGATTTTTACGTCAGGGTGACCAAATAACTATCAGTACAAAAATCGCAAACTTAACAGACAAGCAACTGTCTGGACATGCAATTTTAATACTAACTGATGCTATTTCTGGAAAAGACATCACTAAAAAGCTAATTACTAGTTCAAATAATTCTCTCCCTTTGGGAGAGATGTCTGAAGGACAGAGTGGGCTTTTTACCGTTCCCGCAAAAGGCAACGCACAAGTAACCTGGAGTTTATCAATTCCATATGATGTAGATGCGGTTCAATATAAAATCATTGCGAAATCGGGCGATTTTAGCGATGGCGAACAAAACGCCTTACCTGTTTTTTCAAACAGAATGTTAGTTACCGAAACATTGCCCATGTGGGTTAGAAGTAACCAAACGAGAACCTTTACGTTAGATAAGCTTAAAACCAATACCTCAACAACACTTAAAAACCATAAATTAACTTTGGAAATCACTTCCAACCCTGCGTGGTATGCGGTACAAGCGCTTCCCTATTTAATGGAATATCCTTATGAATGTAATGAGCAAACGTTTAGTCGTTATTATGCGAATGCCTTAGCAAGCCATATTGCCAATTCAAATCCAAGAATTCAAGAAGTTTTCAATCAGTGGAAGAACTCCGATGCTTTAATTTCTAATCTGGAAAAGAATGAAGAATTGAAATCTATTTTAATTCAAGAAACACCGTGGTTACGCGATGCACAAAGTGAAACCGAACAGAAAAAACGCATTGCCTTGTTATTTGATTTAAATAAAATGACTAACGAATTGCAATCGGCTAAACGTAAGCTTGAAAATAATCAAATGAATTCAGGTGCTTGGGCATGGTTTAATGGCGGACGCGAAAATCGATACATTACGCAACACATCATCACTGGTTTTGGTCACCTTTCTAAACTTGGTGTCACCCTGAGCGCAGTCGAAGGGTCTTCATTAGAAAAAACAATTGAAAAAGCCATCAACTATTTAGATGCTGAATTCATTCAAGAATACAAAGACTTAAGAAAATACAATTCAAAAATTGACTTAACCAAAAATCATTTAAATTATGTACAATTGCATTATTTGTACATGCGAAGCTTTTATCCGGAAATTAAAAAATCAAAAGAAGTTGAAGAAATTATTAAATACTACCAAACGCAAATTCAGAAGTATTGGTTACCTCGTTCGCTATATTCAAAAGGATTAATGGCATTGGTTTCAGCACGATATGGAGATGAAACTACTTCAACTAAAATTTTAAAATCCTTGAAAGAAACAAGCATTACCAATGATGAATTAGGCATGTATTGGAAAGAAAATACCAATTCATGGTATTGGTATCAGGCACCTATTGAAACACAAGCGTTGCTTATTGAAGCTTTTTCAGAAATTGGCTCTGTCATTCAGAGCGAAGCGAAGAATCTCAACGATATTGACAATTTAAAAATATGGTTGCTTAAAAACAAGCAAACCAACCAATGGAAAACCACCAAAGCCACTACCGAGGCTGTATATGCTTTATTGCTCCAAGGTAGTGATTGGTTATCGGTAACCGATGCTATTGAAGTAGTTATTGGCAATCAAAAAATAGAGCCTTCAATATTAGAAAATGTAAAAGTTGAAGCTGGAACGGGGTATTACAAAACATCTTGGAATACTTCAGACATAAAACCAGAAATGGCAACCGTTACCCTTACCAAAAAAGGTGATGGTATTGCCTGGGGCGGATTATACTGGGAATATTTTGAAGATTTAGACAAAATCATCCCGATAGCTATCGGGACTGAAACGCCTTTAAAATTGAAGAAAAAACTATTTAAAAAAACCAATACGGATACAGGTGAACAAATTTCTGAAATTACATCTGAGACTGATTTAAAAGTAGGCGATTTAGTTCGGGTTCGAATTGAATTACGTAGCGATAGACCTATGCAATTTATCCATATGAAAGATATGCGTGCATCGGGATTAGAACCAATAAATGTAATTTCACAATACAAATGGCAAGACGGATTGGGTTATTATGAAAGTACAAAAGATGCTTCAACCAATTTCTTTTTCGATTATTTACCAAATGGCGTATTTGTGTTTGAATATGATTTACGAGTCAACAACGCTGGAAATATGAGCAATGGCATCACCACAATTCAAAGTATGTATGCACCAGAATTTAGTAGTCATAGTGAAGGTTTAAGAATTCAAGTTGATTAAAAAAAGACGCTTCTTTTTATTTACTAGGCGGTATTGTTGGCCTTACCTCAATTTTACTTGGTAAGGTTCTTGGATTCATTTTTAATAAGTCAACAACCAATTCACCAATGTCTTCACTTTGAATTTTCCAAGAATCACTGTTATCAGGTTTATTGTCATTAAAATGTGTAGATACAGATCCAGGCATAATCGTAGTTACTTTAATACCATATTGTCTTAAATCTAACATGACAGCTTGAGTAAATCCTGTAAGGCCAAATTTACTGGCATTATAGGCAGAGCCTTTAGTGAAGAAATTAGTACCTGCTAAACTAGAAATTGTTATATAATATCCTTTTGAGGCTTTTAAAGCATCAATACTCGCTTTTATAGTATAAAAAGCACCCGTAAGATTGGTGTCTATAGTTTCTTGCCATTGATTTAAAGTTAAATCTTCTATGCTGGCAAAGTGCCCTAAACCTGCATTGGCGACAACAATATCCAGTTGATTAAAATGATCTAAAACGGTATGAACAGCTTCCTGCTGACTTTTATAATCTCTTACATCCGCTTTAATACCTATAGCTTTAGCACCAAGTAATGAATTTGAATTAAGAGCATCTGCTGCTTTTTGTGCAGAAGACTCATTTCTACTTGTAACGGCTACATGAATTCCTTGATTTAATAATGATTGGGCTATGCCATAACCAATTCCTTTAGTTCCTCCTGTTATTAATGCGACTTTATTTTTTAATGAATTCATTATTGTGGTTTTTTTCAAAATTACAAAACCAAAATTCAATCACAGAATCCAGAATGTTATGAAAATTATAAAACTTGAAAGATTATTGCTTAGGTGGATACTCTGAAAAGACTTTATCTATAATAGCTTTTAATTGTGTTTCACGGGTTTCTGGTGCAGCATTCTCATAATAACTAGACTCACTTACAGCCTGCCAAAAAAGTTGTTTACGGTTTTCATCAACAAAATCAATCATAATTTGTCTATTTAAATTCGCTTGACCTATTGGTAAACCGATAGAAATTCCACCACCCATATGTCGTCCACCGCTACCTAATCCAACACCAACCAAATTACGTTGTGCATTTTGAACCGTGTTACTCTTAATATCTATAAAAAAATTCGGGGTTTCTGAAAATGTGATCCCTAGCGTTTCCAATTTAGCATCTAAAGCCTCTAAAAAACGTTTGGTATCTAATTCGCTTAAACCAGTTTTCATATCACTGTAATAATTATAGGTTTTGTATTTAGAAAAATTAGTTTCTTTATCAAAATCATAATTTACACGTATTGGCGCGCAGGACATAGTTAAAAGCAGTATTAGGCTAGCTATAAGAAATTTCATGATTTTTATTTTATTATAAAATTAATCAAAAATTATTCCTTTTATACTTCTATCAACATTTAGTTATTTGGAAATATCAAATATTATTTAGATATTTGTCTAAATACCTAAATAATGAATCTCTTATTTAAAGCATTAAATGACGAAACAAGGAGGCAGATTTTAGAACTGCTTAAAGAAAATGATTTGACTGCTGGTGAAATTGCAGACGCGTTTAATATTTCTAAACCTAGTATTTCACATCATCTAGACATATTAAAAAGAGCCAATTTAGTTACTAGTATAAAAAAAGGCCAATTTGTTGAGTACACATTAAATACAACCATTTTAGAAGATGTATTAAAATGGATTATAACATTAAAAAAATAAACTATGAAACTCAAAAAAGAACTTCCATTACTAATAATAGTGATTTTACCATTTATTTATTTGGCATATATATGGAATGATTTACCAAAAAAAGTGCCTATACATTGGAATGGTGAAGGTGAAATTGATGGTTATGATGACAAAGTATCTCTTATCCTAATCCCTATTTTGCTTTCATTACTTACATATGTAATACTAACTTTAATTCCTATAATAGATCCCAAAGGGAAAATTAAAAATATGGGAGAAAAGTATGAGAGTATTAAATTTATATTAATATTTTTTATGTCATTTTTGGCATTATTTATTCTATATAGCTCTCATTCACAAACCATTACTAATCCTAACATTTTATTTATTTTAATAGGATTCTTGTTTGTTTTTCTTGGTAATTATATGAAAACAATAAAACCAAACTATTTTATTGGTATAAGAACACCCTGGACTTTAGAAAATGAAACGGTTTGGAAAAGGACTCACAAACTTGCAGGAATCATGTGGTTTTTGGCCGGAATTATAATAATTATTCTAAGCCTTATTTTAGGAAAACGGCTCAATAGAATACTCTTTATTGTTATAACGCTTATCATTTCTATTGTACCTATTATTTATTCTTATATACAATTTAAGAAACAAGAAATTTCATAATATTTAAAAAGAAACCTTTTTCTCCATTAGCATTAGTAATTATTAAAACTCATATTTTAAAACATTCTGATTAATACATATCTCAATCTAAAAGTGCGTTAGTGATTGAAGAGGAAATCCTTTTGCTCCTTTCGCAAAAGATTGTAACGGAAAGCGCGACCCAAAGGGGAACGCCCAGAATTTAATTATTCAACATTTTCCAAAGCGTATCTTTCAACTCTGTCAAACCTTGTTGCGCTACAGATGAGATAAATTGATATGGTATTGGTAATTCATTATCTAGCTCTTGCTTTAATTCTGCCTTTAATTCCTCATCAAGCAAATCACATTTTGAAATAGCAATAATACGCTCTTTGTCAAGCATTTCCGGGTTATAACGACGTAATTCATCTAATAGAATATCATACTGTTTTTTAATGTCATCAGCATCAGCGGGTATTAAAAACAACAAGATGGAGTTTCGCTCAATATGTCTTAAAAAATAATGTCCTAATCCTTTTCCTTCAGCGGCTCCTTCAATAATACCAGGAATATCGGCCATTATAAAGGTTTGAAAATCACGATATTTTACAATTCCTAAATTGGGTTTTAAAGTGGTAAACTCATAATCGGCAATTTTAGGTTTTGCCGAAGTCAATACAGACAATAGCGTAGATTTTCCAGCATTAGGAAATCCAACCAAACCAACATCTGCCAAAACTTTTAACTCTAATGTAATATGCCGTTCTTCAAGTGGAATCCCCGGTTGTGCATAGCGTGGTGTTTGATTGGTTGATGTCCTGAAATGCCAGTTACCAAGTCCGCCTTTACCTCCTTGAACAATAATCTTTTCTTCGTTATTTTCAGTGATTTCAAAAATAATCTCGTTACTTTCCGTATCCCTAACAACCGTTCCTAATGGGACATCTACATACACATCTTCTCCATCTGAACCGAAACTTCTACTGCTACCGCCATGATCACCATGACCCGCTTTAATATGTTTTTTGAATTTTAAATGAAGAAGTGTCCATAAATTGGAATTACCACGAAGAATAACATGTCCACCTCTACCACCATCACCACCATCTGGTCCGCCTTTCTCAATAAATTTTTCTCGATGTAAATGTGATGATCCTTTACCTCCATTACCTGAAGACACAAACATTTTTACGTAATCAACAAAATTTCCTTCGGTCATCTTTAAGTTTAATTGTTTATTTGTTTAAAAGTTTAATTGTGATTTTTTGAGAGCATTAATCATATTTGAACCTTTCATTGTTTTTCCCCTTAAAAGCAAATATTCTTCTTCACTAATATAACTTAATCGTTTTGAAATAATTATTTGTCATAATAGTTCCATTGTTGAACTAAACGCAATGGTTGAAAAATGTGCTTTATCATTTTTAGTAATACGTGAAGTTCCTTCGGCTATATTTGAAGAAATTGAGACAGATGATCTCCTCATTTGACTAATAATTCCAAATTTTCCTCTTGAGGAAACTTATTTGTTGCTTTGTATATTAATTCAACTAAATCTATTGATTCTTGCCAAACATTTAACTTTTCAAATGAATGCAAATACATAATTAAACGATTAAACTTTTAAACTACAAGTTATCTATTACACTACTTAAACGGGTAGTAATATCTTTAATACTCCCAACACCATCAACTCCAAAATACTTGTTTTGAGCTGAATAAAAGTCTTTTAAAATAGCCGTTTTATTATAATATTCAGTTATTCTATTTCTTATGACAGATTCATCGGCATCATCTGGTCTTCCGCTGGTTTTTCCGCGTTCTAACAAACGATTTACCAACACATCATCATCCACTTCCAAAGCAATCATAGCGCTTATTGAAGAATCTTTGCTTTCCATTAATTTATCCAAGGCATCTGCCTGCGCATTGGTACGTGGGAAACCATCGAATATAAAACCTTTGGCATCGGCATTTTTCTCTACTTCAGCATTTAACATATCTATGGTTACCTGGTCAGGAACCAGTTCCCCTTTATCCATATATGACTTAGCCAACATGCCTAAGGCGGTTTTGTTTTTTATATTAAAACGAAATACATCCCCTGTAGAAATATGCACTAAATTATATTTTTCTTTTAAAAATGTGGCTTGAGTACCTTTTCCTGCTCCTGGAGGACCAAATAACACTAAATTTGTCATATGTTGTGTTTCTTTTATTTGATAAACCTCTGGTAGGTTTCTACCTAATTGATCATAATCCAATCCATATCCCACTATGAATTTATCAGCTATTTCAATGCCAATATAATGTAATTTAAAGTCCTTTTTATAAGCATTAGGTTTATAAAATAAGGTTGCTATTTTTAGCGATTTAACCTGTTCATTACTAAAAATCCTATGGATTTCGGCAAGTGTATTACCCGTATCAATAATATCTTCTAGAATAACAACAGTTCTTCCAGTTAAATCTTGAGTAAGCCCTATTAAACGTTGAATATCTTCTGTTGATTTAACACCTTCATAAGAAGCTAATTTTATAAAGGTCACTTCACAAGGTTTGGGATATTTTTTTACAAAATCACTCACCAACATAAATGACCCATTTAAAATACCAACAAACACGGGGATTTCATCTCCAAGATCCTTAGAAATAGCACCTGCCATTCGACCAATAGCCGCATCTATTTCTTGTGAAGAAATAAACGGTTTAAAATATTTGTCATGAAGTTTTATCACCACTTTTTATTTTTTTGAAAGCTGCAAAGTTAAGGAATTGATTGACTAATAACGAGTTTTTAATTTAGGAATTAGAAAGTAATTTCATATAATCATTTCAATTTCAATATTTGATCAATAAAATACGATTAGAAATTGGTGTAAAAGTATACTGATTTTTACTTTGTCTATTTCATATGATGAAGATTATTTGTTTTTTTATGTATGGTCTACTAGCCGTTTCATGATTTAATTAGGTATCGAACCTATAGTTATGGCTGTTTCATATTTAAATGTATTTTTGCATAAGCTATTACAGAATTTAGAAATAAAACTATATGAATTATTTTTCGTCAAATTTTAAGCTTGGTATTCTTGGCGGTGGTCAATTAGGGAAAATGCTTCTTAACGAGACCCGGAAATTTGATATCTATACCTGTGTTTTAGATGCCAGTCAAGACGCGCCTTGTAAAATAGCGAGTAATGAATTTTTTATTGGAGATTTAATGGATTATGATACCGTATACAACTTTGGAAAACAGGTTGATGTACTTACCATTGAAATTGAAAATGTGAATGCGGACGCTTTGGAGGACCTTGAAAAAAAAGGTATTAAAGTATATCCTTCATCCAAAACATTGCGAACCATTCAAAATAAGGCAAAACAAAAATTATTTTATGTAGATCACAATTTGCCAACGGCACCATTTTCTCGTTTTGCCTATACATCAGAAATTAGAGAAGCCATTAATAATGGTGGGATAAAATTTCCTTTGGTGTGGAAAAGTACGCAGTTAGGATATGATGGTTTAGGTGTTAAAATTGTAAAATCTTTTTCTGATTTAGAAGGGTTACCAAATGTTGAATGTATTACTGAAACATTAATTCCTTTTAAAAATGAATTAGCAGTTATTGTTGCTCGAAATGTTTCCGGAGAAACAAAAACGTATCCCGTTGTAGAGATGGAATTTCATCCGGAAGCCAACCAAGTTGAATATGTAATTTGTCCGGCAAGAATTTCTAACACTTTAGCTCAAAAAGCCGAAGCCATTGCGCTAAAAACGTCAGCTGCTTTTAATCATGTTGGCCTTTTAGCTGTTGAAATGTTCCTGACGCATGAGGATGAAATTTTGATAAACGAAGTAGCACCAAGACCTCATAATTCTGGTCATCATAGCATTGAATCAAGCTACACGTCGCAGTTTGAACAACACCTTAGAGCCATATTAGATTTGCCCTTAGGAAGAACAGATAGTAAAGTTGGGGGCGTTATGGTTAATTTAGTTGGCTCTGAAGGATATACTGGCAATGTGTTTTATAAGAACATAGAAGCTATCATGAAAATGGAAGGTGTGACGCCTCATATTTATGGTAAAAAACAAACCAGACCATTCAGAAAAATGGGACATGTTACCATTGTTAATGAAGATGTATCTGAAGCACGAAGAATTGCCGAAGATGTTAAAAAAACCATTAAAGTAATAAGTGAATAATGTCTCCCCGAGCGCAGTCGAGGGGTTTATATATTTCACGTTTTTGAATTTAGGCCTCAACTTTAGTTTATCTTGAGCGAAGCCGAAAGACCCGACCAGACATAAGAACAAACAATTTATGAATAACAAGTGATTTCAGATCAAATAATAATATATGAAAGAGAAAATGGAGAGCCCTCCATTCAAATAAAACTTGAAAAGGAATCTTTATGGCTATCACAAAAACAAATAGCAACCTTGTTTGAAAAAGATTCTGACACCATTGGATTACATTTTAAAAATATTTATAAAACTGGCGAATTAGATCCAAAAACAACAACCGAGTATTTCTCGGTAGTTCAAATTGAAGGTGAAAGAAATGTAAAAAGAAATATAAGATTCTATAATTTAGACGCCATAATAAGTGTTGGTTACAGAGTAAATTCAAAAAAAGGCACACAATTCAGAATCTGGGCAAACAAAATCATTAAAGACCATTTAGTTAAAGGCTATACAAAAAACGAAGCACGCTTAAATCAGCTAAAAAAAACAATTCAGCTAATACATAAAACCACCAAGTCTCTTGGTACAAAAGAAATTGGAACCCAAGGATTTATAAACATTTTAACCGATTACACACTAGCACTTGATATTCTTGATGACTATGACCACCAACGGGTCGTTAAAAATGTTACAACAAAAAATGTGCTTTTTCACATTAATTATAATGAAGCCATTTCTGCCATAGATCAATTAAGAGTAAAATTTAACGCATCCCATCTATTTGGAAATGAAAAAGACAGCTCTTTTAAAAGCTCCATTGCAGTTATAGATCAAACTTTTAATGGCAATGATTTATATCCAAGTATTGAGGAAAAAGCTGCAAACCTATTATATCTTGTTGTAAAAAATCATTCATTTACAGATGGCAATAAAAGGATAGCTGCTTGGTTATTTATTTGGTATCTTGATAAAAACCAATTTCTTTATAAAAATGATTCAACAAAAAAAATAACAAATAGTACCTTAGTAGCATTAACTTTAATGATTGCAGAAAGCAGTCCTAAAGAAAAAGATTTGATAATAAACATAATTATAAATTTAATTAATTCTGGAAATGAGTAAAGTTGGAGTTATCATGGGAAGCAAAAGCGATCTTCCTATCATGCAAGAAGCCGTAGATATTTTAAAAGGGTTCGATATTCAAGTTGAAGTTGATATTGTATCAGCACACAGAACGCCTGAAAAATTATTTGAATACGGTAAAAATGCACATACTAATGGGTTTTCGGTTATCATTGCCGGTGCCGGTGGTGCGGCTCATTTACCTGGTATGATCGCGTCATTATCACCACTCCCTGTTATTGGTGTACCTATAAAAAGCAGTAATTCCATTGATGGATGGGATTCTGTTCTTTCCATTCTACAAATGCCTGGAGGTGTTCCTGTAGCTACAGTAGCTTTAAACGGAGCCAAAAACGCAGGTATTTTAGCCGCTCAAATAATAGGCTCACATGATACATGTGTTTTAGATAAAATTTTAGTTTACAAAGAGGGCTTGAAACAAATGGTCATTAAATCTGCTAAAGATTTAAAATAAAACCTGGAGTTTTCTTTGTTGAAAATCCATATAATAAGTAATTAAATTTCTAAATTTTCTATGTCTGTTTTAAATCAATATTTTGATACTCCATTCAATACAGCTCCTTTTTCAAAAATAAAAAACAAAGATTTTCTTCCAGCTTTTAAAAAGGCCATTCAAGAAGCTAAAGCTGAAATTGATGCTATTGTGAAGAATCCCGAAGTCCCTTCATTTCAAAATACCATTGAAGCCTTAGATTTTTCAGGGGAACAATTAGATAGGATTTCTAGCATCTTTTTTAATTTAAATTCAGCCGAAACTAATGATGACATTCAAAAAATAGCCCAAAAGGTTTCTCCTATATTATCTGAATTCAGTAATGATATTACCTTAAATGAAGATTTGTTTAAACGTGTAAAAATAGTATATGACACCAAAGACACATTAACATTAACTCCAGAACAGCAAACGCTTCTTGATAAAAAATATAAAGCGTTTTCAAGAAACGGAGCTAATTTATCCAAAGAAAAAAAACTTCAACTTAGAGAAATAGATAAAAAATTAAGTCAGATTAAACTCAAATTTGGAGAAAATGTATTGGCAGAAACCAATAAGTATGACATGCTTATTACAAAAGAAAATGATTTATCTGGTTTGCCTGAAGGCACCATAGAAGCGGCTAAACAATTAGCCGAATCAAAAAATAAAGAAGGTTGGCTGTTTACATTGGATTACCCTAGTTATGTCCCATTTATGACGTATGCTGATAGTAGAGAATTGCGTAAAAAACTCGCTATTGACTCAGGTAAAAAAGGATTCCATAATGATACATTAGACAATCAACAAAACGTATTAAATATTGCAAAACTTCGATTTGAACGCGCTCAACTTTTAGGATATAAAACGCATGCACATTTTGTATTAGAAGAACGCATGGCAAAAACTCCAGAAAAAGTAACGTCGTTTTTGGATGAGCTTTTAGAAAAAGCTAAACCATCTGCTACACGTGAGTTTGAGGAATTGGAAGCATTTGCAAAAGATTTAGATGGTATTTCAAAATTGGAAAAATGGGATTCGGCATATTACTCAGAAAAACTAAAACAAAAATTATTTGATTTAGATGATGAAAAACTAAAACCCTTTTTCAAATTAGAAAATGTTATAAACGGTGTGTTTTTAGTGGCACAAAAACTCTATGGATTACATTTTGAAGAAATACATACCATAGATACGTATCATCAAGACGTCCTAACATATAAAGTCACTAATAATAAAGGCGAATTAATTTCAATTTTTTATGCTGATTTTTTCCCAAGAGCAGGAAAACGCAATGGCGCATGGATGACTTCCTTTAAACCTCAATGCATCAAAAACAACGTCAATGAGCGCCCTCACATTTCTATAGTTTGCAATTTTACCAAACCTACAAAAAGCAAACCTTCCTTATTAACCTTTAATGAAGTTACCACCTTGTTTCATGAGTTTGGTCATGCACTTCACGGCATGCTTGCCAATACCACCTATCCTAGTTTATCAGGGACCAGTGTATTTTGGGATTTTGTAGAATTGCCAAGTCAAATACTTGAAAACTGGTGTTATGAAAAAGAAGCTCTTGAATTGTTTGCAAAACATTACGAGACTGAAGAAGTGATTTCCATGGAATTAGTTCAAAAAATAAAAACATCAGCCACGTTTCATGAAGGCATGCAAACCTTACGCCAAATTAGTTTTGGATTACTGGACATGAGTTGGCACGGACAAGACCCTACCCCTATTAAAGAAGTTAAAAGTCATGAATTGAATGCTTTTGAAAACACCAGATTATTTCCTGATGTAGCAGAAAATTGCATGAGCACGTCTTTTTCACATATTTTTCAAGGCGGCTATTCCTCAGGTTATTACAGCTATAAATGGGCAGAAGTTTTAGATGCAGATGCCTTTGAATATTTTAAAGAACACGGTATTTTCAACAAGGAAGTGTCCACAAAATTTAAAGATAATGTGTTATCAAAAGGAGGAACAGAAGACCCAATGATTTTGTATAAACGATTTAGAGGGCAAGAACCAAAACCAGAAGCTTTGTTGAAACGGGCGGGGTTAATAAAAAATTAAATGTATAAATTAATTTACCTTATTTTTATCAAAAAACTGATTCATGGCTAAGCAACTTCTAAATCCAAATAAATGGATAGATTTATATGCCGATTATTTATTTAATTACACAATTTCCCGTGTAAATGATCGAGATATGGCTCATGATTTGGTGCAAGATACTTTTTTGGCTGCCTTAAAATCAATGAAAAATTTTAAAGGCGAAGCCAGTGAACGCACCTGGTTAATTTCTATATTAAAACGAAAAATAATTGATTATTATAGAAAAATAAATTCTAATAAGGGTAAAGCAGAAGTTAGAATAACGTACAACGACGATAGTGAAACCGAAGGCAACTGGCTGGAAGAACGTGTAGCGGATCCGTTTGACAAAACAGCTGAAGATACCATGCAAAATACAGAACTAGGTGAAGCCATATTCAAATGTTTAGCTAAATTACCAGAAAAACAGGCAGAAGTTTTTAGGATGAAAACTATTGAAGGTCTAGAAACTGAAGATATTTGTAAAGAATTAAACATCACCGCGTCTAACCTTTGGGTAATGATACACAGAGCTAGAACGGCCATGGCAGCTTGCCTTGAAAAAAATTGGTTTTAATTATGAGTAAAAAACTTAATATGATTATTCGCTGCGAAGATGCAAATCATGTGTGTGATAAATCCCAATATAAAGAATCTTCTTTTTGGGAAAAATTTAAACTTAATATCCATTTATTATATTGTAAGGCTTGCAGAAAATACTCAAAAAAAAATTCAAAACTTTCTTCTGTAATTTCAAATTCAATGGTTACTTGTATGAGTAAAGAAAACAAGGAATGCTTAAAAAAAGATTTTGAAAAAGCTTTGAAAGAAGGTGGTATTAAGTAAAAATAAAATTATTACCAACCATAAAATAGGCAGTCCTTCTACCCAAAAAGAGCAATAATATAATCCTTGTTCCTTCTTAGCAAAAAGCAACATTAAAATAGTCAAAATGGCAATTATTAATAATGCAATAACATTATTTACACCAATCTCGTTTTTAAAAAATTCCAAAGAAAAAAAAAGAACACCAATTAAAACCCCTACTATTTTAGTGTTATTCATACCATAAATTTGAGGAATTGTTGAAAGTTTCAAACTGTCATACCTTAAATCCCTAATTTCAAATGGCAACATTAAAAGAATTATAAATAAGAAACGTTGGATACAGGTAATTATAACATCCGCATTTAAACTAAAATGATTGTTCAATAAGGGAAGGTAAACAGTAACCCCGGTCCAAACTAAAGCAATGATAAATACTTTTAATCCGGCAATACTTCTTAAATTATTGTGTTTATCTAGAAATATACGAT
>Ga0207906_1000134_pt1 | contig 50258 bp, 45 predicted proteins | sample LinPmetageLP37_FD_184050 | JGI IMG/M metagenome (GOLD analysis project Ga0207906, IMG submission 184050) | Marine viral communities from the Pacific Ocean - LP-37 (SPAdes) | ecosystem: Environmental > Aquatic > Marine > Oceanic | place: Pacific Ocean | collected 2010-06-16 | reverse complement strand
TTTTTCAATATGTTTTCTTTTTACGTTTTTGCCGCTGTAGTTATAGGGTATTTAGGTGTATTAAGTTTTATAATTATTTATGTGGGAAGTTTATTATTAGGAAATTTATTATCACTTTATTTTCATAAAGATGAATACCATTACAGTGCGGTTGGTGCCAGTGGAGCCGTTATGGGTATTATATATTCTGCTATTTTATTGCAACCCGGAATGAGTTTATACATAATTTTAATTCCCATCCCAATTCCTGCGTATGTTTTTGGAATCGGGTATTTATTATACTCCATTTACGGTATGAAAAACAGAATTGGAAATATAGGACATGATGCTCACTTTGGTGGCGCTATTGGCGGTTATGTTATTACTTTGGTTTTAGCCCCTTGGTTATTTAAAGAAGATTTACTCATGATTGCGTTATTAGCTATACCAATTGTGTTGCTTTTTATATTAAAAAAAGCTGGTAAAATGTAAAACATATCATTTTCATTAATTTCAATGAAGATAATTTTAATGAGTAAATACGCTTATGGCATAGCTATTGAATTTATGAGGTGAGTGAATATCCTTTAATTATTTTAAAACATTGATATTCAGTAATTTGATATTAAAAATAATAAATACAAAAAATGATCAATGGTCATTCAATGACATATTGACCTAAAAACATATATGAAGAAATCTAATTTTATAAGTCTTGACAGTTTGTCATTCCAGGAGTTTGATGAGAATTCAGAATTAATCCCTTTAATGACACCTGAAGATGAAGAAGAAATAAACAATGAAAACCTCCCCGCAACCTTACCTATTTTACCGTTAAGAAACACGGTGCTTTTTCCAGGAGTTGTCATTCCAATTTCGGCAGGACGTGACAAATCGATAAAATTGATAAATGACGCCAATAAGGGTAACAAGGTTATTGGTGTAGTATCGCAAAAAGATGAATCAATTGAAGATCCAACGGCAAAGGATATCTATGATACGGGTACAGTAGCTAGAATTTTACGGGTATTAAAAATGCCAGATGGTAATGTGACCGTTATTATTCAAGGAAAAAAACGATTTAAAATTGCTGAAGTCATTACGGAAGAGCCTTATATGAATGCCACTATTAGGGAAATTCCTGAGGCAAAACCTACTATTAACAATAAAGAATTTGTAGCTATCATAGATTCTATTAAGGAGTTGGCACTTCAAATTATCAAGGATAGTCCAAATATACCAAGTGAAGCATCTTTCGCCATAAAAAATATAGAAAGCAGTTCGTTTTTAATAAATTTCGTGTCGTCTAACATGAATTTATCTGTTTCTGAAAAACAAAATCTTTTAGAAATAAATGATTTAAAAAAGAGGGCACTGGCTACATTGAAATTCATGAATATGGAGTTTCAAAAACTTGAGCTTAAAAACGACATTCAATCCAAGGTTCACATGGATATGAATCAGCAACAACGCGAATATTTCTTGCAACAGCAAATGAAAACCATTCAGGAAGAATTGGGTGGCGTAAGTCATGATGAGGAAATAGATGAAATGAAATTGCGTGCTAAAGATAAAAAATGGGATGCAAAAGTGGCACAGCATTTTGATAAAGAGTTGGCCAAAATGCAACGCATGAATCCGCAAGTAGCTGAATATTCAATTCAACGTAATTATTTAGATTTATATTTGGATTTACCATGGAATGAATATAGTAAAGATAAGTTTGATTTAAAGAGAGCCAAAAGAATTCTTGATAGGGACCATTTTGGTTTAGAAGATGTAAAACAAAGAATTATAGAACATTTAGCAGTTTTAAAACTTCGGAATGATATGAAGTCACCTATCTTATGCTTATTTGGTCCTCCTGGAGTTGGTAAAACTTCACTGGGAAAATCCATTGCAGAAGCGCTTGGAAGGGAGTACGTACGTGTTTCCCTTGGCGGATTGCGTGATGAAGCTGAAATTAGAGGCCATAGAAAAACATATATTGGAGCCATGCCCGGGCGTATTGTTCAAAGTTTGAAAAAAGCAGGAAAATCAAATCCGGTTTTTGTATTGGATGAAATTGATAAGATTTCAAATTCAAATCATGGTGATCCTTCATCAGCTATGTTAGAAGTGCTTGATCCTGAGCAAAATAGTGAATTTTATGATAATTTTTTAGAAGTCGGTTATGACTTATCTAAGGTCATGTTTATTGCCACGTGTAATAGTTTATCCACCATTCAACCTGCATTATTGGATAGAATGGAAATTATTAACGTGACTGGTTATACTATTGAAGAAAAGGTTGAAATAGCAAAAAGACATTTACTTCCAAAACAATTAAGAGAACATGGTTTAACAGATGCTCATTTAAAAATTGCTAAACCGCAATTAGAAAAGATTGTTGAAGGTTATACACGTGAATCTGGCGTTCGTGGTCTTGAGAAACAATTGGCTAAAATGGTTAGGTATGCTGCCAAAAACATAGCTATGGACGAACCATATGATGTAAAAGTATCAAATGAAAAAATTATTGAAGTATTAGGCGGGCCAAAATTGGAGCGTGATAAATACGAGAATAATAATGTAGCAGGCGTAGTTACAGGATTAGCTTGGACACGTGTTGGCGGCGATATTCTATTTATTGAATCCATTCTTTCTAAAGGGAAAGGTGCATTGAACATTACGGGAAATCTTGGAAAAGTAATGAAAGAATCAGCTACTATCGCTATGGAATATATTAAATCAAATGCTGATTTGTTTGGAATTGACCCAACGGTTTTTGACAACTATAACGTTCATATTCATGTGCCAGAAGGCGCAACACCTAAAGATGGCCCTAGTGCCGGAGTTACTATGTTAACATCGTTAGTATCGTTATTTACGCAGCGAAAAGTTAAGAAAAGTTTAGCTATGACTGGAGAAATAACTTTACGCGGAAAAGTACTTCCGGTAGGAGGGATTAAAGAAAAAATATTAGCGGCAAAACGTGCTAAAATTAAAGAGATTTTACTGTGTGAAGACAACAGATCTGATATTGAAGAAATAAAACCTGATTATTTAAAAGGACTAACATTTCATTATGTGACGGATATGAGTGAGGTAATTAAAATAGCACTCACCAAGCAAAAGGTTTTAAACGCAAAGAAACTGTAATAAATGAACCTCGATTAAATTCGGGGTTTTTTATGATTTAAAATAAATCGTAAGTGCTTTCGTTCTAACATAGATTTAGTTTCTTTGTAGAATATATGTTAAAGAAAATTGTTACTCTTTTTTATTTATTATTTTGTGCTATAAGTATGGCGCAACTTGGAGGCGAATCTACGTATCAGTTTCTTAATCTGGTATCTTCTCCCCGTCAGGCAGCACTGGGAGGGAAGGTGTTGACCAATGTAGATTATGATGTAACTCAAGGGCTTTATAATCCGGCAACTATAAATCCGGATATGGATAATCAGTTGGCATTAAACTATACTAATTATTTAGGTGGAATTAGTTATGGTACTGTAGCATATGCCTATACTGTTGACAGACGCACTCAAACATTTCATGCAGGAATAACTTATATAAATTATGGTTCCTTTGAGGGTTATGATGAAAATGGCAATCAAACAGGTTCTTTTACAGGTAATGAATCCGCATTATCAATGGGTTATGCTTTACGAATTGGTTATAGTGATTTTTATTTTGGGACTAATGTTAAGCTAATTACTTCAAAATTAGAACAATATAATTCGTTTGGTGTTGCAACAGATTTGGGGCTATTGTATATTAATGAAGCTTTAGATTTTCAAGCAGCAATAGCCATAAGAAATCTGGGGACACAAATCACAACCTATGCTGGGTTAAAAGAATCATTGCCTTTTGAAGTTGATTTTGGAATGTCACAAACCTTGGAAAATGTGCCTATTCGCTGGCATGTTACTTTAGAGAACCTACAACAATGGCCAATTGCCGTATCAAATCCAGCACGAGTAACCTCAGATTTATCAGGAAATCAAACTCAAGAGAAAATAGGTTTTTTAGGAAAAGCAATCAGACATACAATTTTAGGTGCTGAATTATTTCCTGAAGGTGGATTTAATATCCGATTGGGTTATAATTTTCGAAGGGCAGAAGAATTGCGTATTGTTGATCAGCGTAATTTCTCAGGATTATCAGCTGGATTTTCAATGAAAATTAAAAAATTGAGGTTCAGTTATACCCATGCTAAATATACAAGTGCCGCCAATTCCAACTTTTTCGGATTACAGCTAAATTTACAATAAAGGTATGAGCCAAAAAAAAATAATTATTGCCATAGATGGATATTCTTCCACCGGAAAAAGCACGGTTGCAAAACAACTTGCCAAGCATTTAGGGTATGTTTACATTGATTCTGGCGCCATGTATAGGGCCATTACTTATTTCGCAATGACAAACGGATTTATTGGCAGTCAAAAATTTGATGTTGAAGGACTCATTTCAAAACTTGACACGATTCACATCAGTTTTATTTTTAATAAAGCCGTAGGGTTTGCTGAGGTATATTTGAATCACGTCAATGTCGAAAAGGAAATAAGAACCTTAGAAGTGTCTGGTTTTGTAAGTCAGGTAGCAGCAATTCCTCAAGTAAGAAAACAGTTGGTAAAACAACAAAAACAATTGGGAAAGCAAAAAGGCATTGTCATGGATGGCCGAGATATTGGAACGGTTGTATTTCCTAATGCAGAATTAAAGATTTTTATGACGGCATCTGCTGAAACGAGAGCTTTAAGACGATACGATGAGCTAAAAGCCAAAGGGGATGATGTTACTTATGAAGCTGTGTTAAAAAATGTTCAAGAGCGTGATTTCATTGACACTACAAGAAAAGATTCACCTCTTTATAAAGCAGAGGATGCAATAGAAATTGAAAATTCTCACATGACCATTGAAGAACAGTTTAATTTGATATTAAATTTAGTTCATAAAACACAAAAATAAAAGCATTAAAAAGAGGCTGTCTAAAAAGTCGTCATCATTGCGAGTCCCGATAGCTATCGGGACTCGCAATGACGGTCAATATATACTTTTTAGACAGCCTTTTTTAATTTTGTTCTTAAATTTTATAAATTAGGAATGACTAATTCTTGACCCGGGTGAATTAAATCTGGGTTCTTTAAGATATTTGTGTTTGCCGCAAATATTTGTTTATACTTCATGGCATCTTTATAATAAAGTTTAGCAATTTTACCTAAAGTTTCACCACTTTTAACTGTATGTCTGTGATAAACACTAGCATCAGCTACATTAATATTTGCTTTAATATCAGTAGGATTTTGACCGCCTATTTCTTTGATTTTATCCCAAATTAGATTTTTTTCATACTGCGTTTTTGCAGTTCCTTTTACTTTTAAAACGCCATTTTCTTCAGTTACATTACCATCTTTAATATGTAATGCTTCTCCCAAATCTAAAACAGGCTGGTACTTTGCTTTCATTGTCATAATCGTTGATTTTACTGGTTATTTATGTTATACAAGATAATAAATTCTATACTTTTTATTTGTTAAATATTGGTTAACTTATTTGTTGTATAAGGACATAATGGATTGTTAAAAGGCACATATTTTTTATTTGTTCATTTCTAGGTAATTATCCTAATAATATGTATTTTTGCACTCCTTTTAGCGAATCTGGGAAAGATAAAAGGAATGAAACTAAAAAAAATAATAACACTTCTATGTGTTTTTCGCTTAAAATCTTCCTAAATATATAGAATACAAAAATAAATCAGCATATGGCTGAAAAAGCAAAAAAAGCTGAAGTTGAGGCTGTTGAAGCAACAACTGTAGAAGCTCCAGTAGTATCTGAAGCTCAAGCAAATCCTGAAAAATTCTTAAAAGATTTCAACTGGCACAATTACCAAGAAGGTATTGATGAAGTTGATGACAAACAACTTGAAGAATTTGAAAAACTAGTATCAGAAAATTTCGTTGACACACTTGATGATGAAGTGGTAACCGGAACAGTGGTTTATCTCTCAGATCGTGATGCGATTATCGATATTAACGCTAAATCTGAAGGTGTTATTTCATTAAACGAATTCCGTTACAACCCAAATTTAAAAGTAGGAGACAAGGTAGAAGTATTAATTGATGTGCGTGAAGACGCTACAGGTCAGTTAGTGTTATCTCACAGAAAAGCCCGTGTCATCAAAGCATGGGATCGTGTAAATGCGGCTCATGAAACAGGTGAGATCGTTAATGGTTTTGTTAAATGCAGAACTAAAGGTGGAATGATTGTAGATGTATTTGGTATTGAAGCATTCTTACCAGGTTCACAAATAGATGTGAAACCAATCAGGGATTACGATCAATATGTAAATAAAACTATGGAATTTAAGGTTGTTAAAATCAATCATGAATTCAAAAACGTAGTGGTTTCTCATAAAGCTTTAATTGAAGCTGATATTGAAGAACAGAAAAAAGAAATCATCGGTCAACTAGAAAAAGGTCAAGTACTTGAGGGTATAGTTAAAAACATTACTTCTTACGGTGTATTTATTGATCTTGGTGGTGTTGATGGATTAATTCATATCACAGACTTATCTTGGTCTAGAATAAATCATCCAAATGAAATTGTAGAATTAGACCAAAAATTAAACGTGGTAATTCTTGATTTTGATGAAAATAAATCTAGAATCCAGTTAGGTTTAAAACAATTAAGCAAACATCCTTGGGAAGCACTTTCTGATAAAGTAAAAGTTGGTGATAAAGTAAAAGGAAAAGTGGTTGTTATTGCAGATTATGGTGCCTTTATTGAAGTTGCTGATGGCGTTGAAGGATTGATTCACGTTTCAGAAATGTCATGGTCAACACATTTGCGTTCAGCTCAAGATTTTGTATCTGTAGGTGATGAAGTGGATGCTGTCATATTAACTTTAGATAGAGAAGATCGCAAAATGTCTCTTGGTATTAAGCAAATAACACCAGATCCGTGGACAGATATTACAGGTAAATATCCTGTAGGATCTAAACATGTTGGTATTGTTAGAAACTTTACAAATTTTGGGGTTTTTGTTGAATTAGAAGAAGGTATTGATGGATTGATTTATATTTCTGATTTATCTTGGACTAAGAAAATCAAACACCCAAGTGAGTTTTGTGCAGTTGGAGACAAATTAGATGTTGTTGTATTGGAATTAGATGTTGAAGGACGTAAATTAAGCTTAGGTCATAAACAAACCACTGATAACCCTTGGGATGTTTACGAAAAAGATTTTGCTTTAGATACTGTTCATACTGCTGAAATCACTGAAATAGTAGATAAAGGTGCAACCGTTGAATTTAATGAAGATATTGTAGCTTTTGTACCGTCTCGTCATCTTGAAAAAGCAGATGGTAAGAAACTTAAAAAAGGGGAATCGGCAGAATTTAAAATCATTGAATTCAATAAAGAGTTTAAACGCGTAGTTGCTTCTCATACCGCTACATTTAAAGCTGAAGAAGCTGCAAATGTGAAAGCTGCTGTTAAGAAAGCCGCGAGTGCTGCTGCAGAAGCAAAACCAACACTTGGTGATGCTAATGACCAGTTGCAAGCTCTTAAAGATAAAATGGACGGAAAAGTTGCCAAACCTAAAGCTAAAGCTAAAGAAAAAAAATAATTTTTATTCTTTAGTTTGTGGTTAGCACAAAATGTCAATTATAAATTTAAAGCCTTCGTCCCGATAGCTATCGGGATTGAAGGCTTTTTTTATTAAACATTTTTTAAACTTTTTTTTTAAAATTTGCATTACATTTGTATTCCAAACATGTTTGGATAGCGTATGAGTCAAAAAGTTTTACTTAACGAAAAAGAGGTAAACATCATTCTTCACCGATTGGCTTGTCAGCTTATTGAAAAACATAATGACTTTTCCAATACTGTTTTAATTGGCCTACAGCCACGTGGCGTCTTTTTGGCAAATAGAATTGCTAAAATATTAAAAGAGGATTATAAAGTTAAAAATGTTCAATTAGGGTTTTTGGACATCACCTTTTTTAGGGATGATTTCAGACGAGGCGAAAAGCCATTGGAAGCCAATTCCACTAAAATTGATTTTTTAATAGAAAACAGAAATGTTGTTTTCATTGATGATGTACTTTATACAGGAAGAAGTATCAGGGCCGCATTAACAGCAATTCAATCCTTTGGAAGGCCAAATGAAATAGAATTATTAACGCTAATAGACAGGCGTTTTAGCAGGCATTTACCTATTCAACCCAATTACAGAGGTACTCAAGTAGATGTTATAAATGAAGAAAAAGTAAAAGTACATTGGAAAGAAAATGATGGTGAAGATGTTATCTATTTAATTGATAAATAAAGCAATTGATAATTAACAATTGAAAATTAATAATTACAAGTTACAGTTGAATTTGCTACGAGCAACTTTTAACTTTTAACTTTTTAACTTTTAACTTAAAAAATGAGTGAATTAAGTGTCAATCACTTACTAGGAATTAAATATCTTAACAAACAAGATATTCAACTTATTTTTGAAACGGCCGATCATTTTAAAGAAGTGATAAACAGGCCCATAAAAAAAGTTCCTTCGCTTAGAGATATTACCATTGCAAATCTTTTCTTTGAAAATTCTACCCGTACAAAGCTCTCTTTTGAATTGGCTGAAAAACGTTTATCAGCCGATGTCATTAATTTTTCATCAGGACAATCTTCGGTTAAAAAAGGAGAAACGCTTATTGATACGGTAAATAATATCCTGTCAATGAAAGTGGATATGGTGGTTATGAGACATCCAAATCCTGGTGCATGTGTTTTTTTATCAAAACATGTCAAGGCCAGTATTGTCAACGCAGGTGATGGAGCTCATGAACATCCAACACAGGCCTTATTAGATTCATATTCCATACGGGAAAAGCATGGGGAAGTAAAAGGTAAAAATGTGGTTATCGTAGGCGATATTTTGCATAGCCGTGTTGCATTGTCCAATATTTTCGCATTGCAGCTGCAAGGTGCCAATGTGATGGTTTGTGGGCCAAAGACATTAATACCTAAATATATTGATAAACTAGGCGTAAGGGTAGAAAGCAATTTAAGAAAAGCGTTAAACTGGTGTGATGTTGCCAATATGCTGCGGGTTCAAAATGAGCGTATGGATATTAGTTATTTTCCTTCTACAAGAGAATATACCCAACAATTTGGTGTAAATAAAGACTTATTAGACTCCTTGGATAAAGAAATAACCATCATGCATCCTGGACCTATAAATAGAGGTGTTGAAATCACAAGTGACGTGGCTGATTCAAAACAATCTATAATTTTAGAGCAAGTTCAAAATGGGGTAGCAATTAGAATGGCGGTTATTTATTTGTTGGCCTCAAAAATAAAATAGGGCATATGATTTTAATTCAAGACGAAAATTACTCAATTGTAACTCAGGAGAAAGCTACTATTGTTGAATTAGTTAAAAAGATTCAAGAGAGCTATTCAAAAATGAAAAACCATAATATTATTGTTAATTTGGCAACCCTAAATAAACCAAATTCACAAGATATGTTGGAGTTTTTAGAGTTATCAAATAACCATAGAAATTCAAAACATTCTTTTGTAATTGTTTCGCACAATTATGATTTAGATGATACAATTGATGATATTATAGTGGTTCCAACGCTTCAAGAAGCCTATGATATTATTGAAATGGAAGAAATAGAAAGGGATTTAGGGTTTTAATATGAAACTAACCATTCTAGGCTGTTACAGCGCAACGCCACGTGCATTCACCAATCCAACATCACAAGTTCTTGAAATTAAAAACCATATGTTCTTAATTGATTGTGGCGAGGGCACACAAGTTCAATTGCGTAGGCATAAAATTAAATTCAACCGTATCAAACACATTTTTATTTCACACTTGCATGGTGATCATTTTTTTGGATTAGTGGGTTTAATTTCAACATTCAGGTTGCTAACCCGGGAGACCGATCTTCATATATATGGACCAAAAGGAATCAAAGAAGTGGTGACCCTTCAAATGAAATTAGCTGATTCCTGGACCAATTATAAGCTGATATTTCACGAATTGCAATCAAAAAATTCAAAATTAATTTACGAGGATGAAGTTGTAGAAGTGTATACGATTCCATTAAGACATAGAATTTATACCAATGGCTTCCTATTTAAAGAAAAGGAAGGTGAACGAAAGTTGGATATTGGGGACGTAGAAGATGCTCATATAGATCAATCCTATTTTAGGAAGCTCAAGCAAGGATTTGATGTAGAAAATGAAGAGGGGATTCTAATTAAAAACGAATTAGTAACTAAACCTGCAATAAAGCCAAAAAGTTATGCTTTTTGTAGTGATACCACTTACAACGAAGATATTGTGCCCATCATAAAAAATGTAGATGTCTTGTATCATGAATCAACATTTTTAGAAAAACATGAAAACCTTGCAGAGCCAACAAAGCATAGCACAGCAAAACAAGCCGCTAATATTGCAAAATTGGCAAATGTTGGCACATTATTACTTGGGCATTACTCCACGCGTTACGAAGGCTTAAATGCCTTTAAAGAAGAAGCGCAAGAAATTTTTGAAAATGTAGAATTATGCGAAGACGGAAAAGTATTTGAGTTTTAATTTAACTCTTTGATATTTGATATCCAATAAACAGCTTCATCTAAAAACAAACATCTTTTAATACTTTTTTGGCAAAATCTTTTTTCAAGCGTGGCATTCATAAATACTATATTGTTGTAGGATACAATAGCACTAGCAATAATAACACCAAATTCCTTATCAAGTTTATCCCAAGACTGTGGGTCTGCTGAATAAGAGTTAACCCTATTTGAGATGTAACCTAACTTAACACCTTCGCCATAAAATTTAATTACTTTGGCCATTATACTTTTAATCATTTCCCAATTAAAATGGATGCCTTCATTTATTTCTGAAACAATAAACTTGTCACATAAATAAAAATCACCAAATGGCATTGCTAACTTATAGTGTTTTAAATCTTTATGGTATATTGAATCCTCGAATTTCATGTTAATTTTTTAGGGCGAGTAAAACTAAGTTATTTATCAAAATTTTATGAGAATAAAAAACTAAATTTTTGTTAATTTGTTACTTATGGAAAAGGATTTAAGCAACTATAGAAAATCATATGAAAAGAACGAACTCCTAAAAAAGAATGTTCCGGAAAACCCTATGGAATTATTTCAAAAATGGTTTTATGAAGTAGATCGGTTTTTTCCTGAAGATGAAAATAACGCCATGACCATTTCTACAATTGGTCTGGATGGTTATCCAAAAAGTAGGGTAGTACTTCTTAAAAAATACACTTTTGAAGGGTTTATTTTTTACACCAATTACAATAGTGAAAAAGGTAAAGCCATAGCAAAAAACCCTAATGTATGTTTGTCTTTTTTTTGGCATGGTGCTGAACGTCAAATTATTATAAAAGGTAAAACTGAAAAAATAGCTGAAAATTTAAGTGATGGCTATTTTGAATCTCGCCCAAGAGGAAGTCAATTAGGCGCTATGGTATCAAATCAAAGTGAGGTTATCAATAATAGGAACGTTCTTGAAACCAAACTTTTAAATTTTGAAAAGAAATTTGAAGGCAAGGAAATACCTAGACCCAAATTTTGGGGAGGCTATATAGTTAAGCCCATTGAAATGGAATTTTGGCAAGGTAGACCTAACAGATTGCATGATCGGATAAGATATACACTACAAAAAGATTATAATTGGAAAATAGACCGATTATCACCATAATTTTCTGTTGAAATACATAATAATATAATTTAATATTGCATTCTATCGATAAATAACGTTTATTATCGATTAACAGATTGTTTTTTATCGATTTTAACATTTTATTAACATTTGCTTGGATTTTAGTGAGGTAATTTCAAAAAACCAAATCTAAAATACCTAGCCATGAAATTATTAACTAGACTACCTTTGTTGGCATTGTTAGCAGTAATGTGCTTCTCTTGTTCTACTGATAACTTAAGTAAAAATGCTGATGCTTTAAACCAAAATTTAATTGTTCCGCAAACCAAAACAATAGAAATTCAAATTTTAGAATTACTAAATAATCACAGATTAAGCATTGGATTAAATCCGTTGGAAAACATGGATATCATAAAATCTCAAGCGTATTCTCATACTGAATATATGGTTGTTACCAATGAAGTTAACCATAATAACTTTTTTGAAAGAAGCAACTACTTAAAAACAAACGCCGGAGCCAAAGTGGTTTCAGAAAATGTGGCTTATGGATATACTAAAGCAGAAACTGTAGTTAACGCGTGGTTAAAAAGTGACGGACACAGAGAAAATATTGAAGGGGATTTTACCGATTTCGATGTATCGGCAGAACAAAATGGAGACGGTGATTGGTACTACACTAACATATTTATAAAAAGATAGACTTATTAGTTTTATTGAAACTGTAAGCATAATTAAAATCGAACATAATAAAAAAGAGGCTGTCCAAAAAGAATATATTAACCGTCATCACGAGTCCCGATAGCTATCGGGACTCGTGATGACGGTTTTTTCGACAGCCTCTTTTTCATCCTTTTCTTTTAATATATAAAAATTGAGAAGATTTTATTTTAATCCTCCAACCATATCTTCAGGTTTTACCCAGGCGTCATAATCTTCAGCAGTTACATAGCCTAAATTAACAGCTTCTTCTTTTAAAGTCGTTCCATTTTTATGGGCTGTATTAGCAATTTCAGCTGACTTATAATAACCAATTTTTGTGTTAAGGGCAGTGACAAGCATTAATGAATTGTTTACTAGTTTTGTAATGACTTCATAATTAGGTTCAATTCCAACCGCACAATGTTCGTTGAAACTCGCACAGGCATCTCCTAATAATTGTGCTGATTGTAACACATTTGCTGCCATAACGGGTTTAAATACATTTAGTTCATAATGCCCTTGCATGCCTCCAACGGATACAGCTATATCATTCCCTATTACTTGAGCACATACCATGGTTAAAGCTTCGCATTGCGTTGGGTTTACTTTTCCTGGCATGATAGAACTTCCTGGTTCATTGGCAGGAATAGTGATTTCTCCAATACCACTTCTAGGTCCCGATGCCATCATACGTATATCATTGGATATTTTATTTAATGATACTGCCAATTGTTTAAAGGCTCCATGGGTTTCAACCAGAGCATCATGAGCAGCAAGGGCTTCAAATTTATTGGGTGCCGTAATAAAGGGGAGTTCCGTGAATTTAGCTATATATTCAGCAACGCGTTTACTATAGCCTTTAGGCGTATTTAAACCCGTTCCAACGGCGGTTCCTCCAAGAGCTAATTCACTTAAATGAGGTAAGGTATTCTCCAGTGCTTTTAAACCATGATCCAATTGAGCTACATAACCAGACAGTTCTTGTCCTAAAGTTAAGGGCGTAGCATCCATTAAGTGCGTTCTGCCAATTTTCACGACATTTTTAAAAGATTCAGACTTTTTCTTTAGGGTATCTCTTAGTTGCTTGACTCCCGGAATGGTTGTTTCTACTATTTTCTTATATACTGCAATGTGCATTCCCGTAGGAAATGTATCATTTGACGATTGAGATTTATTAACATCATCATTAGGTTGAATCACTTTTTCTCCTTCACCAATAACTTTCCCAGCTAATTGCTGCGCTCTATTTGCAATAACTTCATTAACATTCATATTGCTTTGTGTTCCAGAACCTGTTTGCCAAATAACCAAAGGAAATTGGTCATCTAGCTTTCCATTCAGAATTTCATCACAAACCTGCGCAATCATATCCCGTTTTTCAATAGGTAAAACGTTAAGTTCACAATTGGTAAAGGCAGCAGCCTTTTTAAGGTAAGCAAATCCATAAATAATATCCAAAGGCATAGAAGCCGAAGGGCCAATTTTAAAATTATTTCGTGAGCGTTCTGTTTGCGCTCCCCAAAGTTTATCTGCGGGCACTTTTACCTCGCCCATAGTATCTTTTTCTATTCTAAAATTCATTTTAACGAAGATTAATTAATTACACAAATTTACACTTTTTGTTACTTATACATGAAGGAGATGTTGATTATTTCGTGCAAATTTTAGGCATAAAGTCATGTATATATTAGAATTTGAAAAATTAAATCCCTTTTTGTCAAATGCAAAAATCAAAAAAAAATAAAATCAAAATGAATTTATTAAGGACAGCCAACAGAAACTAATAACTACGTTAATAAAACTTAATTTTAGTTTTGTATAAATACTTGGTTTGCATTATATTTGCTTCATATTTTTAATAGGCTTTTACAATTATGTTCGAATTTGACCAATATTTAGGATTTTTAGCATTTTTAACCATTTTTACCATCGGGTTTTGGTTAATGATTTTTTTAATGCTTTTTGTGGTGCCATATTGGATGATGGGTTCATTTTTTGAAAGATTAAAGGAAAGGCGCGCCGAGAAAAGGGCAAAAAGAGAAGCAGCGATTCACTAGTTTGAATTTAATCATAAAAAAAGAGGCTGTCTAAAAAGGCGTCATTGCGAGTCCTGATAGCTATCGATCGGGAGAAGCAATCTGTAAATTGCAAATAGTTCATTTACAGATTACTTCGAAATAAAAATTTCTCGTAATGACGGTTAATATATACTTTTTAGACAACCTCTTTTTTGCACTTTTAATTACATTTGAACGTCGCCACCTCCATAGTTACCATCATATTGTGGTTTTTTCTTTTGGTTAAATCTGTATGTAAAGGATATATCATAGCTTCTTCCTCCTCTAAACCGGATATCTCTATTGGTAATAAAGCCATCAGTTTCTATGATTCCTTTAAAGCCTTGACTGTCAAATAAGTTGCTGATGTTAAATGCAATAGATACTTTTTCTTTAAGCAAATCTTTGCTGAATGCGATACTGCCTATTAATACACCATCCCTCACATTTTGAGCATCCTTGCTTCCGGTCCCGGTAATTAAGGTTGGTTTGCCAATCTATACTTCCCGGAAGGGGCATTTTGTTATTAAACCTTACAGACCAACTTAGTTTTTTAAAGCCGAAATTAATATTTTGGGAACATCTTGTCCATCAATGTTTACCGTATTACCGGTATCAAAAGTTATAAAATTTATAATATTAATGGAATGTTGATAATATAAAGAAGTGCTTAAAATATATTTTTAAACCTATTTAAGTACCCTAAGTCAAATTTTTTACATAGAATTCATTTTATGGAATGGCAAAAATAAGCTGTACATTAGATTAAACAAAAATTAGCCTTCTATGTCAAAGTCTTCCCCACCGTTTTCTTTGTTGCCATTACGCTCACGTTTCTTTTGCTGGTTGAACCTGTAAGTGAAAGATAGATTAAAACTGCGTTCTCTCCATTGAAATTCACTATAGCTTAGAAATGTAGGCGTCGTGGAAGTGGTTTGTCTTTTTCGAGAATTAAAAACATCGCTTACGTTGAAGGTAACGGAAGCTTGGTCTTTGAACAAATCTTTACTAAAAGCAAGATCTGTTGAAAAAATGTCTTTCCTTATGTTTTGGGCATCTTCACTGGGACCACTATATGACAAACGTGTTTGCCAATCAATTTTTCCGGGAAGGGTATATTTATTATTTATTCTTGCAAACCAACTCAAGTTTTCGGCTCCATAATCAAAACCATTGTAAAAACCTTTGGTAATAGATTGGAATAAATTAAAGTTTCCATTAACATTCCATTTTTTTGTGGGTCTGTAAGTTAGTGTAAATTCAAAACCATATCTATCATTGGTCGCTAAATTTATTGGTGTACGTCTAATCACTGGCACATCGGTTCCACCAACCAATGCTGTTTCTCCGGTATCTTCGGATATAAATGTAAACGCATCTTTCGAGCGTTCATAATATATAGATGAATTTAAAGTGACGTTTCCAGTTTTACTTAGATAACCTATATCAATTTTATTTGAAAAACTGGGGTCAATATCAGCATTTCCTTGAAATAGGTTGGTAGCACTGCTTCTGGATGGAAACGGATTTATAAATCGGGACCGAGGTCTTCTAATCCTCCTGTTGTAACCAAACGTTATACTATGGTCTTTTGAAAATTCGTAGGCTAAATTTACTGTTGGAAATAAGGATTGATAATTTTTCCGTTTAAAATCAGCACTCGTTATTTGATTGATGGTTATGCGGGTAGATTCCATACGCAGTCCTAACAAATAGGAAAACTTGTCCTTTATTTTGCTTCCAAATTGTGTATAAACGGCATTAACATATTCCCTATAAATAAGATTATTGCTTACGTTGGTATCTAATTCATACACGCCGTTATTAAAAAATTCAAGCGTATAATCAGTATCCAATACATTGAAAGTACCACGATATCCCATTTCAAATTGACTTTTTTCCCCTATCGGCAGCACATAATCGCTTTGCAATAAAATTTTATCCTGCTTTTCTAAAGTTTCAACGCGTTCAGCATTACCACCATCTTGGGAAATTTCTGATTTTTCGTCATCAGAACTGCTTTCATATTGAAAATCAGAAGTGAGTTTGTGTTCACTATTGCCATCAAAGGTTTTATCAAAGTTCAAAGAATATTGAGTAGTTCTATCTGTTGATTTTTCAGGGTCAAATCGAATGGATTGGTTCAATAAATTCCCAGTATTGTCAAATTCATCAATAATATTGGTTGCATCTTGATTTTGGTCTCGATTGCTAAATAGAAAAGAAGTAGTCAAAGAAGCAGCATCTGTAATATACCATTCAACACCAAGGTTGGTATTTATGTCGTTACTATTTCGGTCAAACTTTCTGTCTTCATTTAAAAATGTATTGGGGCCGCCAGATGGGTTAAAATATTCTGTTTTGGTGATTGAGTTTCCGGGAGATTCACGGTAGTTGTAACTGGTTGTGTTGAAGAAGTTGAAATCACCTGCCCTATAATTAACGCTTCCTGAAATTCCCGCGGAATACGGATAGCCAGTATTAGTGGTTATGGCACCATTAAATCCTTGCAACTTACTTCTTTTAAGAATGATGTCTATGATACCTGCAGTACCTTCGGCGTCATATCGAGCTGATGGAGATGTTATCACTTCTACACGTTCTATAGATTCAGCTGGGAGCTGCCTTAAAGCTTCTGTAGAGTTTAAACCCACTAAACCAGAGGGTTTACCGTTTATAAGGATACGGACATTATCATTTCCGCGTAAAGCCACATTGCCTTCCACATCGACAGAAATTGAAGGCACGTTATCTAAAACATCGCTAACAGTGCCACCTCTTACAGTTAAGTCTTTACCTACAGTATATATTTTCTTGTCTAGTTTTAATTCTACCGTTGTTCTTTCAGCGATAATTTCTACAGCTTTCAATTCTTCAAAGTTAACATCTAAATAAAAAACCCCAATATTTTCATTTGAAGTTATTACCCTGTTTGTAATGGTTTGCGTTTTGTAAGAAATATACTCTATGGAAATATCGTAAACACCAACTTTTACCGTGATGTTAAAATGACCTTTAGCATCGGTAATTCCGCCTGTTTCTATTTTGTTTTCTTGTTTATTAAAAAAACTTATAGTTGCATATTCTAATGGGTCTTTGGTTTCCTTATCTAAAACAGTTCCGGTAATGGTGACATCATTTAATATGTCTTCTCTTAACAGCGTTGGATTTTTCTCAGTTTGAGAAAAAGAAGTAGTGGTAGTGATTTTATTAATTAAAACAGGCGATTTAATATCTTCTGTTTTTTCTGCTAATGATTGAGCGTTTGATATAGAAATACACGAAACTAAAAAAAGGCAGGTTAGGTATGGTTTACACATTATTTAATTTTTGTGTTTGACCACAAAAATAGCTTAAGGTTTAACATCCATCTAGTTAATATTCTGTTAAAAACATACGATCCTGTTAATCGGACTATATGATTTTAAGAATGTTTTCTGAAGGTCTGCCAATTACGGCCTTATTTCCATTTATTACAATTGGACGTTCCATTAATTTAGGGTTTTTAACCATGACATCAATAATTTCATCATCAGAAAGGGATTTGTTTTTAAAATTTTCTTTCCAGATGGATTCATTTGTTCTAACCAATTCAATAGGTTTAATTCCTAACAGCGTGATAATTTCACGTAACTCATTTTTTGTTGGAACCGTTTCAAGATAATTGATGATTTGAAATTCCTTACCAGATTTTTTTAGAATATCTAATCCTAATCTTGATTTACTGCATCTGTTGTTATGATATATTTTGATCATAGTTAAATTTTTAAATCATCATGAATAAAATATTCCTTTTCAGAATAAAATAGTATCTTTTAATAGTACTTTTACAAAGTTGAACTATCTTCTTGTTTTTGTCCCATCATCATCAAATACGCTTTTAAAAACGATCCGATATCACCATTCATGACAGCATCAACATTGCTGGTTTCATGTCCGGTTCTTACATCCTTCACTAATTTATAAGGTTGCATTACGTAATTACGTATTTGACTTCCCCATTCAATTTTCATTTTTCCTGCTTCAATATCATCCCGTTGTGCTAATTGTTTTTGTAATTCAATTTCATAAAGTTGAGATTTCAGCATTTGCATAGCCCTGGATCTATTATCATGTTGTGATCGTGTTTCAGAGCATGAGATTTGAATGCCACTGGGTTTATGCGTTAGTTGAACTTTTGTTTCAACTTTGTTTACATTTTGTCCACCGGCGCCACTTGACCGGGCAGTGGTAATTTCAATATCTGCCGGATTGATATCAATTTCAATAGTATCATCAACCAATGGATATACATATACAGATGCAAAACTTGTGTGTCGTTTGGCATTGCTGTCAAAAGGGGAAATCCTCACTAATCTATGCACTCCATTCTCACCTTTTAACCAGCCAAAAGCAAAATCGCCTTCAATTTCCAAAGTCACCGTTTTTATGCCTGCCACATCACCTTCCTGAAAGTTCAGCTCTTTTACTTTAAAGCCACTTTTTTCGGCGTACATTAAATACATGCGCATGAGCATACTGGCCCAATCACAGCTTTCGGTTCCACCTGCACCTGCGGTTATTTGCAATACGGCACTTAAACTGTCACCTTCTTCAGACAACATATTTTTAAACTCAATATCTTCAAGAAGATTAAAAACTTTGTCATACTGGTTTTCAACTTCTTCAGCTTTTGCTTCTCCTTCTTTATAAAATTCATAAAGAACTTCTAAGTCTTCAATAAGTGTTTTGGATTTGTTGTAATCTTCAACCCATTTTTTCTTGACACGAAGCGATTTCATAATTATTTCAGCCGCTTTTGAATCATTCCAGAAGTTGGGGTCAAAGGTTTGTTCCTCTTCGTTTTGTATTTCTATAAGTTTGGCATCAACGTCAAAGATATTGCCTAAGTTTATCTAGGCGGGTATTAAGAACTTTAATTTGATCGGAAGTTATCATGGATTTAATTTTTAACAAAAATAGAATTTAAACCATCATCAGAAAATTTATATAACAATATTTTTATAGCTTTATCCATAATTTTATTGAAATGAATATAGACTTAAGGAGTGACACGGTAACAAAACCAACACAAGCCATGTTGAACGCCATGATGAAAGCCCAGGTGGGTGATGATGTTTTTAGTGAAGATCCAACGGTTAATGCTTTGCAATCTCGTATAGCGGCTATGTTTGGTAAACAGCAGGCTTTGTTTTTTCCAAGTGGAAGTATGGCAAATCAAACGGCCATTAAATTACATACCAATCCAGGGGAACAGGTTATATGTGATAAATACGCACATATTTATAATTACGAAGCCGGTGGCGCTTCATTTAATAGCGGTGTATCGTGTAATCTTATAAATGGTAATAAAGGAATGTTTTCTGCTGAACAAGTTTTGGAGCATATTAACCCAGATGCTTTTTATTATAGTCAGACTACTTTAGTTGAAATTGAAAACACCACCAATAAAGGAGGAGGTGCCTGTTGGGATTTTAATGAGATATTAAAAATCAGAAAAATTTGTGATGATAAAAATTTAGGATTTCATTTGGACGGTGCCCGTTTATGGAATGCTTTAGTGGCTAAAAATGAAACTGCCAAACAATATGGCGATGTGTTTGATACCATATCAGTGTGTTTAAGTAAAGGCTTAGGTTGCCCAATTGGATCGGTTTTAGTTGGTAATGATGACATCATGAAAAAGGCCATACGAATACGGAAGATATTTGGTGGTAATATGCGCCAAGTAGGGTATTTAGCTGCGGCCGGACTTTATGCTTTGGATCATCACATAGATAGGTTAGAAGAAGACCATAAAAAAGCAAAAGAAATTGGAAATATTTTATCCAGTTTATCTTACATAAAAACTGTTGAACCCGTTGAAACCAATATTGTTGTTTTTGAATTAAGCAGTGATGTTAAAGAGCCTGATTTTTTTCAAAAATTAAAGGAAAACAATATTTTAATTATTAGTATGGGAAGTAATAAACTGCGCATTGTCACACATTTGGATTATACTGATGCCATGCATGAAAAAGTTTTGAATAGTTTGACAAGTCTAAAAATCTAAGAATCCAAAAAGTCTAACAAATCTACTTAAACATATCCATTCCAGGAATATTTGGTATCCCTTCTTTAGCAACAGCAGCAAGCTCAGTTTCATTTACTTTGGTGGCTTTTTCAATAGCTTTATTTAAGGTAAGTATCAAATAATCTTCAAGTTGTTCTTTATCCTCAAGCAAGGTTTTATCAATTTCAATAGACTTAATAGTTCTGTTGGCCGTTAAAGTAATTTTCACTTTTTCATCATTGCTTTTTTCATCAATTAAAACGGTGTCCAATCGTTTTTTAGTTTCTTCAACTTTCTTTTGGGTTTCTTTAAGTTTGCCCATCATATTCATCATATCTCCAAACATAATTTTATAATTTTTATATCCGTACAAAACTATTTAAATTTTATATTTTTGCCGTATTAAATTCTTATTAAATTCAGCTTCATTGAAAAAGATAATTCTTCCGCCAGTAGCAAAAAAAAAACCAAAAAAACTAAAAATTCATAACGATGTTAGAATTGATAATTATTATTGGTTAAATGATAAAGAAAACCCTGAAGTCATTGATTACTTAAATGCTGAAAATGCTTATACGAAGGAAATCATGTCATCTACAGAAGATTTTCAAAAATCGCTGTTTGAAGAAATGAAAGGCAGGATAAAAGAAGATGACACTTCAGTTCCCTATAAATTAAACGGGTATTGGTATATATCGCGGTTTGAAATAGGGAAAGACTATCCAATATATTCTCGAAAAAAAGATGTTTTGGACGCGCCTGAAGAATTGCTGTTTGATTGTAATATTATGGCTAAAGGTCATTCTTATTTTAATCTGGGCAGTATTTCAATTAGTCCAGATAATACATTGGCAAGTTTTTCAATTGATACTGTAAGCCGAAGACAATATACCATCCAAATAAAAAACTTGATTACCGGTGAAATATATCCAGATAAAATTGTAAACACAACAGGAAGTGCAACCTGGGCAAATGATAATATCACCTTGTTTTACTCTATGAAAGATGAGGTAACCTTACGTTCTAATAACATTCTAAAGCATAAATTACATACTGATACTGTAAAAGATGTTATTGTATTTCATGAAAATGATGAAACATTCAACACCTTTGTTTACAAAACAAAATCTAGAAAATATATTGTTATTGGATCTTCAAGCACGCTAACGTCAGAATACCGGTTTTTGAATGCAGATACGCCGGATAAAAAATTCAAAATCTTTCAAAAACGTGTTCGGAAGTTAGATTATAGTATTGCACATTATAATGACTGCTTCTATGTGATTTCAAATGGGGAAGGCGCCACAAACTTCAAATTATTAAAAGTAGGGGAGAATCATACTCAAAAAGAATTTTGGGAAGAAGTGTTACCGCATAGAGACCATGTATTAATTGAGGACATTGAAATTTTTAAAGATTATTTAGTTGTCAATGAAAGAGAAAATGGGTTGAATAATTTAAGAATAATGAGTTGGGACCAAAAGGAAGACTATTATTTGCCTTTTGAATGTGAAACATACACAGCTTATATTGGAAATAACCCAGATTTTGATAGCAATGTATTAAGGTATGGCTATAATTCATTAACCTCTCCAAGCGCCGTTATTGATTACAATTTTAAAACAAAACAAAAAGAAATAAAAAAGGAGCAGGCCGTTTTAGGAGGGGATTTTAATAAGAATGATTATGAATCACACCGTATTTGGGCAACTGCCAGGGATGGTGAACAGATTCCGATATCCATAGTTTATAAAAAAGGTATCGTGTTAAATGGGGAAAACCCACTATTGCTGCATGCTTATGGCTCTTATGGCTCAACTATTGATCCTTCTTTTTCATCCATTAGATTGAGTTTGTTAAATAGAGGATTTATTTATGCCATTGCACATATTCGTGGTGGTGAATATCTTGGCAGACAATGGTATGAAAATGGCAAGCTCTTAACAAAACTCAATACCTTTTATGATTTTATTGATTGTTCAAAACATCTTATAAACATGAAATACACATCAAATAAGCATTTATACGCTTATGGAGGTTCAGCAGGTGGTTTATTAATGGGTGTTATAATTAATATGAATCCAGAATTATATAATGGTATTATAGCAGCAGTTCCTTTTGTTGATGTATTAACCACGATGCTTGACGATACTATTCCACTTACAACGGGTGAATATGATGAATGGGGAAATCCTAATAATAAAGCGTATTATAACTATATGAAATTGTATTCACCATATGATAATGTTGAAGCAATGGCATATCCTAATATGTTAGTAACTACGGGGTTATATGACTCACAGGTGCAATATTGGGAACCCGCAAAATGGGTTGCTAAACTCAGGGATTTAAAAACAGATTCAAACAAATTATTATTTCATATTGATATGGAATCTGGGCATGGTGGTGCTTCTGGACGATTTGAAAGCATAAAAGAAGTAGCTTTAGAGTATGCCTTTTTGTTACATTTAGAAGGAATTCATGGTTAATAAAAAAAAATGTTTTATTTTTGCTTGATTTTAGGTTACATTAATTTTTGTTTAAATTAAAGTAGCGCTTAAAAAGCATTTATGAAACACAAAAATCAAGTTTTTGATAATGTATTGGATTTAGTAGGTAAAACACCACTTATTAGACTTAATAAAATGGCTTCTGAGTTTAAAGGTAAATTTTATGCAAAAGTTGAAGCTTTTAATCCGGGGCACTCTTCAAAAGACAGAATTGCACTTTATATTATTGAACAGGCTGAAAAACAGGGCATTTTAACACCAGGTGATACCATTATTGAAACTACTTCAGGTAATACCGGTTTTAGTATAGCCATGGTAAGTATTATTAAAGGATATGATTGCGTTTTAGCCGTTAGTTCAAAGTCATCCGCAGATAAAATAGACATGTTAAAAACCATGGGAGCTAAGGTTTATGTGTGTCCTGCACACGTAAGTGCCGATGATCCTAGGTCTTATTATGAAGTTGCCAAAAGATTGCATAGCGAAATTAAAGGTTCGGTATATATCAATCAATATTTTAATCAACTGAATGTAGATGCACATTATGCTTCTACAGGTCCAGAAATATGGAATCAAACGGATGGTAAAATTACTCATCTTATAGCTTGCAGTGGAACTGGTGGAACAATTTCTGGAACAGCAAAATATTTAAAAGAACAAAATCCGAATGTTCAAGTTATAGGAGTAGATGCTTTTGGTTCAGTGATAAAAAAGTATCATGAAACTAAAGTATTTGATGAAAAAGAAATATATCCTTACAGAATTGAGGGTCTTGGTAAAAATTTAATTCCTGCAGCAACAGATTTTGATGTTATCGATGAGTTTGTTAAGGTGACCGATGAAGAAAGTGCTCACACAGCGCGATTAATTGCAAAAAAAGAAGGATTATTTGTGGGATATACTTCTGGGGCTGCCATGCAAGCCATAAAGCAACTTGGTGAGGAAGGTAGATTTAAGAAAAATGATGTCGTAGTCGTTATTTTTCCTGATCACGGTTCACGTTATATGAGTAAAATATATAGTGACAAATGGATGAATGAACAAGGATTCTTTGATAGCATAAATGCGGAAGCTGCGCAAAGTATTGAATATATAAAATAATAAAAAGGCTTAATAATTTAAAGAGATGGCATTTTGTTTTAACAAAATATCATCTCTTTTTTTATTTTATTAATAATTGAACTGTAAAAATTATGTACAGACAATATAAATATTTAATTTTGCGCCAACTAACTAAGGACTAAAAGCTCTTATAAATTGCAAATAAAATGATTTATTTTTGTTTGTGACTTGTTTCTACTCTTTAGAAGCCATGGTAAATTTATTAATAGCAATAATATTTAAATTTAATGAAAGATTTATTTGAAAAAATTTATAAGGATAAAGGACCGCTAGGAAAGTGGGCTTCACAGGCCGAAGGTTATTTTGTTTTTCCAAAATTAGAAGGTCAAATTTCCAATAGAATGAAATTTCAAGGAAAAGATGTTATAACCTGGAGCATTAATGACTACTTAGGTTTAGCGAATCATCCCGAAGTTAGAAAAGTGGATGCTGAAGCTGGTGCAGCCTATGGTTCTGCTTACCCAATGGGAGCAAGAATGATGTCAGGTCATACAGAGTTGCATGAAATTTTACAAAAGGAACTTGCGGAATTTGTGAGTAAGGAAGCTGCTTACCTTTTAAATTTTGGCTATCAGGGTATGGTTTCTACAATAGATGCCCTTGTAAATAAAAATGATATTATTGTATATGATGTTGATGCCCATGCGTGTATTATAGATGGTGTCCGTTTGCATATGGGAAAACGCTTTACTTACAAACATAACGATGTTGAAAGTTTAGAAAAAAACTTGGACAGAGCTACTAAAATGGCTGAACAAACAGGAGGGGGTATTTTAGTTATTTCTGAAGGTGTTTTTGGCATGCGGGGTGAGCAAGGCAGACTTAAAGAAATAGCAGCGTTAAAGAAAAAATATAATTTCCGTTTTTTAGTTGATGATGCCCATGGTTTTGGTACTCTAGGAGAAACTGGAGCGGGTGCGGGGGAACAACAAGGCGTTCAAGATGATATTGATGTTTATTTTGCAACTTTTGCAAAATCAATGGCAGGTACCGGAGCTTTTATTGCTGCCGATCAAGAAATTATTGATTATTTAAAATATAATTTACGTTCTCAAATGTTTGCAAAATCATTGCAAATGCAATTAGTTGTTGGTGCCCGTAAGCGTTTACAAATGCTAAAAACAATGCCAGAACTTAAAAATAAGCTTTGGGAAAACGTAAATGCTTTACAATCTGGACTAAAGGAAAGAGGGTTTGATATAGGAACAACACAAAGTTGTGTTACACCAGTATATTTAGAAGGAAGTATTCCTGAAGCCATGGCATTGGTAAAAGATTTAAGGGAGAATTTTGGTATTTTCTGCTCTATAGTGGTTTACCCAGTGATTCCTAAGGGATTAATTTTGCTGCGTTTAATTCCGACTGCTACTCATACTTTAGAAGATGTGGATATTACCCTGGATGCTTTTGACGCCATCAGAGCCAGACTTGAAAATGGAACCTACAAACGTTTATCTGCAGCAGTTATGGCTGCCATGGGTGAATAAATAAAGGTGTTCTTATAAAAAGAGGCAGTCTAAAAGGGCGTCATTGCGAATGGAATGAAGCAATCTGTAAATTGCAAGTTACTGATTTACAAGATTACTTCGAAATAAAAATTTCTCGTAATGACGGTTAGTATATACTTTTTAGTCAGCCTCTTTTTATGCAATCTCTTTTCTAAAAGTTTTACGACGTTTGTATACTACAGGATCAAAACGTTTCCATATCTGATGGATAGCATAATTATCTTCTAATTCAGGGGTTCTAAAACAAGTTTTAATACCTTTTTCAGTAAAAGTATTATAATATTCATTAAAAATTACAGCATGAACTCCTTTGTTTTGATAATCCGGATGAATACCTATTAAATAGAAAATAACATCTTTACTATGCTTTTTGGCATGAAGAATATGCCTAAACCCAAAAGGAAACAGTTTTCCATTCATTTTTTGTAATGCTTTTGCAAATGCAGGCATCACAATGGCGAAACCAACGAGATTATCATCTTTATCTACCACAAATTTAATATATTCGGGATTTACGAAACTAATAAACTTTTTCTTAAAATATTCCTTTTGAACATCAGTGATGGCAACAAATGAAGCCAAAGACGAGTAACTTTCGTTAAACAAATCGAACATTTTATCAGCATAGGGCATCACTTCCTCGGTTTTTGTAAATTTCAATGCTCTAAGTTGGTAACGTTTTTTTATAAGTTCCTGAGCTTTTAAAAAGAATTCAGGCTTTACATTTTCAAAAGGAAATCTACTTTCTGAATATGATTTTTCGACTTTGTAATTTGCAGCTTCGTAATGTTTTACATAATAAGGATGATTATACCAAGTTATCATGGGAGCAATAGACTCAAAGCCTTCGGTCATAACCCCCACTTTATCTAAATTTGAAAATCCTACAGGGCCTTCAGAATATTCTAAATCATGAGATCTACCAATTTCTTCAATTTTATTAAAAAGCACTTGTGAAACATCCAAATCATCAATAAAATCAAACCAACCAAAGCGCATTTTCTTCAAGGATTGGTTTTTCACCTCAAGCCAATTAATAATAACAGCGACACGACCAACAATTTCCTCATTGTTAAATGCTAAAAATAAGGTGGCATCAGCATCATTGAAAACGGGGTTTTCTTTTTTGTTGAATGTTTTTAATTCTTCACTTATAATGGGTGGCACCCAGTATTTTGAACCTTTATATAACTTAAATGGAAATTTCACAAAAGCCTTTAAGTCCTTTTTAGTTTTTACTTCTTTTATTGTAATCATATTAAAATGAACAGTTTTGGCTTTTAATTATTAAAGTTAAGATTCTTTTTATTGCCTTTATTTCGTTGTGATCTTCTTTTTCCTTCGCTTTTGGCAGAAGTACCATTATCAGGATTTTTGATTTCTTTATCCTTGTGGAAATCCAATCGGTAGGAAGCACCAAAATTCACACTAAAAACTGACGGCGTATCTTTTGTGTTAAAAGTAACGGCTGTATCCAATTGAAAATCTTTACTTGCAAGAAATGCCCCTCCGAATCGAAATAAATTATCGGCATAAAAATCACTTTGAATACCCTGCGTTTCTCCAAAAATGACCCATTTAGGACTGAAAGAATGTGTTAGTGTGAAAATATATTGAAAATCTGACTGATCGGTTCCAATTCTATCTTTTATTAAATTTAATACCAATACCCATCCTCCTGCAAAATTATTTTGACTAGCAATCATTACTTTGGGGCTAAAACCTTCAATACCACCAGCTGTATAAGGATTGTTTTTAGTATCATAATTGGCACCGGCATATACTGAAACAGCTGGTATTAAGGAACTCCATCTAAACCTATGATTTGCTTTCCAGCTATATAGATTCGGTTTTTCGTTTTCTGAATTTTTATAAGGGTCATAAATTAAATATTTTGCCCCAACAGTAAGATTTTTAAAATTTGCCCGTGATTCGTCAAAAACAATAGTAGAAAAATAAGTTTTAGTATCATTTTGGTAAGTCCCTTCAATGTTAAGCTCCAATTGCTCAAACAAAAAACCATAGCGTGCCGCAAAATCCACTCCAAATCCAGAGACTTCTGTTTTTAGGGCAGGTGTGCGTTTTTCTTTTATCATATAAGGTCCTACTTCAAATTGTGCAACGTTTGTACCCACTGAAAAAGGACTTCTTGATACACCTGGCCTATTTGAATTGATAACATCTGTATATTGACTGAAGACGCTGCTTGATATTAAAAACAAGAGGCATATAATGATAAATTTAAAATGTTTCATAATGAATTTTAGATTTTGTTTGAATTAAAAAACCATAATGCCATTAACATTTAATGGCTTCCAAATATAGAGATTTTATAGTTTTTTTATCATTTTTGACTCTTTTTTAAACGTATAGAATTGTATTTTTGCTTAAAAATATTTTTATGCTACAATTTGCATCGGCAGTAGGTTTAGTTAGAACGATATTAATTTTAATATTGATTTATTTTGGAATTAAGATTTTAGCACGTTTATTCTCTCCTTTTCTTATGAAATTTATTATTAAAAAAACTGAAGAACGCTTTGGTGGAGGCCAGTTTCAACAACAAAATGAACCGCCTAAAAAAGAGGGTGAAGTAACCATTGATAAAGTTCCTAAAACGAAATCTTCAAATAAAAATGTTGGAGACTATATTGATTACGAAGAAATTGATTAATTTTCGCATTCATTGAATCTAACTTTACTACATGCAATTTTCAATTAAAAAAGTACTTCCACATTTTCTAGTTCTTGTGGGGTTTGTTATTCTGTCTTTGGCATATTTTAGCCCAGTGCTCCAAGGAAAACAAATATTTCAGAGTGATATCATGCAATACATTGGGATGTCAAAGCAACAAAATGACTTTAGATCTCAAACTGGAGAAGAAACATATTGGACAAATAGCGCGTTTGGTGGTATGCCAACGTATCAATTAGGTGCTAAATACCCGCATAATTATATTAAAAAATTAGATTTAACGCTCCGTTTTTTACCACGACCAGCCGATTATTTGTTTTTATATTTTCTCGGTTTTTATGTGCTTCTATTAGTTTTAAAAGTCGATTTTAAGCTTGCGGCATTAGGTGCGCTGGCATTTGGTTTTTCAACATATTTAATCATAATTCTGGGTGTGGGCCATAATAGCAAGGCGCACGCTATTGCTTATATGCCATTGGTTTTAAGTGGTATTTTATTAACCTTTCAGAAGAAGTATATTTCAGGGTTTTTGCTCACTGCATTAGCCATGGGATTAGAAATAGTAGCAAATCATTTTCAAATGACCTATTATTTAATGCTATTGGTAATTATTTTAGGGATTGCTTATTTGATTGATGCTTATAAAAAGAACCTTTTGCCTCATTATTTTAAATCGGTAGGTATTTTGGTGGCTGCGGTTATATTGTCTGTGGCGCTAAATGCTACCGGTGTACTGGCTACTAAAGAATATGTTAAGGAAAGTACTCGTGGTAAAAGTGAGCTTACCATTAACCCTGACGGCTCTTCAAAAGAGATATCTTCAGGTTTAGATAAAGATTATATTACACAGTTTAGTTATGGATATTGGGAAACTTTCAACTTGTTTATCCCAAGATTTATGGGAGGTGGCAATGGTGAAGATGTAGGGAAAGACTCAGCTACTTATGATGCCTTTAGGAAATTAGGCGCTACAACCTCACAAGCAATTCAAGAATCGAAACAGGCGCCTATGTATTGGGGTGATCAACCAATTGTAGAAGCACCGGCATACATTGGAGCTGTTGTATTATTTTTATTTGTTTTTGCCTTGTTTTTGGTGAAAGGACGATTAAAATGGTGGCTTGTAGGTGGCTCCATATTATCTTTATTATTATCCTACGGAAAAAATTTAGGTTTCTTAACCGATTTTTTTATTGATTACGTACCGCTTTATAATAAGTTTAGAGCTGTAACATCCATCCAAGTACTATTAGAATTGTGCATTCCGGTGTTGGCGATTTTCGGATTGGCAAGATTGTTTAACAATTTTGAAAAGAAAGAGGAGAAGCTAAAAGCTTTAAAAAACGCATCTATAATTACTGGTGGTATTGCATTAGGGTTTTTATTGTTCAAATCATCCTTGTTTGATTTTGTTGGTGTGAATGACGGTTTTTATCGTCAGAATTACGGACAAGCATTTGTTAATGCACTTATTGAAGACAGGAAAACCATTTTTACCCAAGATACAATTCGAACTTTAATTTTAGTATTGCTTTCTGCTGGGGCAATATTTATGTATTTAAAGGAAAAACTTAAAGAAAAGTGGGTTGTTGTCGCATTTGGTGTTTTAATCCTTTTTGATTTAGTTGGAGTTGACAAACGATATGTGAATAATGATGATTTTGTATCGGCAATTCAAGTAAATAAACCTTTTGAAGCCAATGCTGCTGACAAAGAAATATTAAAAGATACTGGGTATTACAGGGTTTTTGATTTAGTTGGCGGAGCCGCGAAACCTTCATATTTTCATAATTCACTAAACGGTTATAGCGCTGCAGAATTGAAGCGCTACAGTGAATTGTTCGATTTTCATATTGCAAAAAACAATATGAATGTACTTAATATGCTTAATACCAAGTATATAATTGCGCAAGATGAAAAGGGTAATGTGTTTCCATATACTAATGAAGATGCCAATGGAAACGTTTGGTTTGTAAAAAAATTAGAAAAAGTTAATTCTGCAAATCAAGAAATTAAAGCTTTAGATAGTTTAGATAACAAAAACAAAGCAATTTACACAAGTCAAAAAGAATCAGAAAATCTTAAAACTAATTATATAGTAGATTCATTGGCAACCATCAAACTTGTTAGCTATAAACCAAATTACCTGAAATATCAATCCAACAATTCAAACGAAGGATTTGTGGTGTTTTCTGAAATTTATTACGGGAATGGTTGGAAAACATGGGTTGATGGAAAAGGGGCCACACATATGCGTGTTGATTATGTTTTAAGAGGCATGGAAATACCTGCTGGAAAACATACCATTGAATTTAAGTTTGACCCAGATGTTGTTAAAACAGGCAGTACTATTGCATTAGCAAGTTCAATTTTATTTGGTTTGTTGCTGCTTGGTGGATTGTTTTATGGGTTTAAAAAGAAATCAGCAACAAGTGCGTAAAAAAGCACTCATAATAACTTATTACTGGCCACCTGCGGGAGGTCCTGGTGTGCAGCGCTGGTTAAAATTTGTGAAATATCTTCCGGAGTATAATATTGACCCGATTGTTTTTATACCTGATAATCCTAATTATCCCATGACAGATGAGAGCTTGTTAGATGAAGTTTCTTCAGAAGTAAAAATTGTAAGATTCCCTATTTCAGAACCTTATAAATTAGCAAGCCTCTTCTCAAAAAATAAATCTAAAGTTTTAAGTAAGGGCATTATCTCAGAAAAAGAAACACAAAGTTTACTTGAAAAATTGTTGCTGTACATTAGAGGTAACTTTTTTATTCCTGATGCACGCATCGCATGGGTTAAACCTTCAGTAACATTTCTTTCCGAATTTATTTCAACAGAAAACATTGAAACCATCATCACCACCGGACCACCACATAGTCTGCATCTTATTGGGCTACAGTTAAAAGAGCGGTTAGGAGTGAAGTGGTTGGCCGATTTTAGAGATCCTTGGACTTCAATTGGTTACCATAAACAGTTGAAATTGACTAAGAAGTCTCAATTAAAGCATAAATTTTTAGAGCAACAGGTGCTTGATCATGCAGATCAAATTATCGTCACAAGCTTTACTACAAAAAAAGAGTTTGAAGGTTTAACAAAACAACCGGTTCATGTCATTACAAATGGATATGATATGATGTCTACTGCAAAATCAAATCTTGATAAAAAGTTTTCTATCTCACATATTGGATCTTTGCTTTCAAAAAGAAATCCAGACGTGCTATGGCGTGTGTTTCATGATCTAATTAATGAAAACAAAGGTTTTTCAAAAGACTTTCAACTTAATTTAATTGGAGTAGTGAGTGATAATGTAATGAAAAACATTCAAAATTATAATATAACGGATTATGTAAATAAGGTAGGATATGTTTCACATAAAGAGGCTATTACATATCAAAAAAAATCTCAAGTGTTATTGCTTATTGAAATAGATTCTGATGAAACAAAAGGTATTATTCCGGGTAAACTTTTTGAATATATGGTATCAAACAGACCTATTATAGCGATAGGCCCTGCGGATTCTGATGTAGAAACGATTATTAAAGAAACTAATTCTGGATCGTATTTTAATTATAATGATTATGATTCGTTAAAAACACTTATATTAAATCAATATGATGCATTTAAAAATGGAACGTTGCAATCTCATCCTATTGGTTTACAAAAATACAGAAGAAAAGAACTCACTAAAGCCTTATCTAACTTAATCTAATGGGAGTTGTCTTTGCGCAATCAGTTAAAAACACGATTACAACTTACATAGGTATTTTTATTGGTGCCATAAATGTGTTATTTCTATTTACAAATTTTTTGAGTGATAGTTATTTTGGTTTAATAACATTCATATTATCTACGGCCAATATTATGATGCCTTTAATGGCTTTTGGAACAAATAATACCATCATAAAATTTTATTCCATTTTTAAAACAAGACAATCACAAAATAGCTTTCTAACATTAATGATGTTTTTACCTTTGGCAATTATTATTCCAGCAGGGTTTGTTGGCTATGTTTCTTTTGATGTTATTGGTAATTGGTTATCGCAAAAAAACCCCATAATCAAGGATTATATTTGGCTTATTTATATAGCAGCCATTTCATTTGCTTATTTTGAAGTGTTTTATGCTTGGAGCAGGGTACAAATGCAAAGCGTTTTTGGGAACTTTATGAAAGAGGTTTTCCACAGACTGTGTATTACCTTTTTATTACTGGCTTTATATGTCAACTATTTAAATGCTGAGCAATTAATTTTAGCCATCGTCTGGGTTTATATGTTGCGCATGGTGCTCATGGCCATTTATGCATTTAGTTTAAAAAGACCGGTTCTTAAATTTTCAAATTTTAAAAGTTTGTCGAATATTTTAAAATATTCAGCATTGATTATAATTGCAGGTTCAGTAACTAACATTATTTTGGAAATAGATAAGTTTATGTTAGGTTATTATATTCAAATTGAAAATGTAGCCTATTATGGTGTAGCCATCTATATAGCTTCTGTGATTGGCGTGCCGTCTTCCTCCATGGACCAAATAGTAAGTCCGTTAACTGCTAAACTTTTAAACGAAAACAGCCCAATGGAATTAAAAAAATTATATCAGAAAAGCTCTTTAACATTGTTTATAATAAGTGGTTTTATTTTTTTGTTAATAATATTGAATATCAATGAGTTATATCATTTTATACCCGAAAAATTTAGCGGGGGATTAATCATTGTTATTTTGATAGGAATAGCTAAGTTGATTGATAATTTGCTGGGAAATAATAATGCTATTTTATTTAACAGTGATTATTACAAAATGGGATTGGTTTTTGGTGTTTTATTGGTTGGAACTACAATTATTCTAAATGTGATTTTTATTCCTATTTACGGTATCAATGGAGCAGCATATGCAACATTTATCGCCATAGTATTATACAACCTGTCTAAGCTGCTTTTTGTTCAATATGCCTTTAAAATGAACCCCTTTACAATTGAAACAGTAAAAGTGGCTATTCTTATTGTGTGTTGTGTTCTGTTATTTTACTTTTGGGAATTTCCTTTTAATTCAGTTATAAATATTGCCTTAAAAACAGTTACTGTTACAGTTAGTTATGGTTTAATGGTATATGGTTTAAATCTTTCAGAAGACATTTCTTCCATTATTAATAAACTTATAAAGCGTTAATAAATTTAGAAGAAACAATTGAAAGTTGAAAGGAGTCTTAATTGGAAAAAAGAAAACCCCACGACGTTGCTTTGAGGCAAACATATCGTGGGGCTTTCCAACTAACCAACCAAACCTTTATTGTCTTCTTCTTTTTGAAGCGGACCTTGTTTTATTATTGCTAGAACTGCTTCTACTTTGTGTTGCTCTTGATTTAGTTTCTACAGATCGTTGAGTAACTTTTGGAGCACTTCTAGTTATCGTTGTTTTATTAGATGTACGTACATTATTGTTATTCGGTTTTTGAACAACCCGGGTTTCTCGTGTACGTGTAATTCCATTTGTTCTTGGGTTGTTACTATTTGATGCTACTGTTCTATTAACAACGGTTTTTCTATTTATTTTAGTGTTATTCACAGGTGAATTATTTCTATTTACTTGATTATGGCTGCTGTTAACACGTCTATTTGCATTTTTATTTACCACTTGTGAGTTTCTGGTAACAGTTCTATTTACCGTACTATTATTATCTCGTCTTGTGTTCGTGTTTTGTACAATGTCCCGTCTTGTATTCGTATTTCTGTTGATTTCAGTATTATTTCTAGTACTTCTATTTGCAGTTGAATAACTGCTGTTCCTTTTTATGTTATTTCCACGTCTGCTAGCAATGGCAGTTCTTGGTCTGTAATTATTATGAAATGGCTTGTTATAAGTATAACGTATTGGATTATAATATTGTCTGTAAGGCCTGTTATAAACCACACGGTAATTATATGATGGAACACTATAATAATGATGCCAAGGTCTGTAAACATAATATCTGTTGTAATTGTTTATGTAGCCAGAATAGTATGAAAACACATGGTGCCTGTTATAATGTACATATAATCCACCAACTCTGGATATATACCCGTAATTGTTATAGTTAATATTTACATTTCCAGCTTGAGTGATTCGTCCGTAGTAATCATAATATATTGGTGTGTTTTCAATTTGAATAACCGCACCATATTCATCATATTGCACATATCCATTATAGTCATAACCGGAATTAAAACTAAGATTTGCATTAGGTGACCCAATGGAAACATTTAGTCGCGGGTTGTTACTCAATACATTAAAATCAAATTGTCCATCTGGAAATACAGAAAATTCAATGCCACCTTCTACAAATATGAAATTATTTCCATAACCTTTTATAAAAGTTGATGTATTATCAGTTTTGGTTGTAATGGCTGTGGTTGCGTTAACAGACAATCCTATCAGGATTGCAATTGCTACTAAGAGTTTAAATTTTTTCATAATTGTAAGTATTAATTGTGATACATACTGGTAATTACAAACAGCGTGCCAAAAATATAAATATCTAATTACCAATTAATTGTAATTAAGTAGATTCTAATTTCTTTTTTATATTTTTATATAAACCAATCATTTCTATGGAACACAACTTTGTAACCTGTAAAAATTGCGAGAACGATTATAATAAAGAGTTTCAGTTTTGCCCACATTGTGGGCAAAAATCAAATGATGAACTTACTTTAGGTGTCTTGTTTTACAATACCATAAGTAATTATTTTTCTTTTGATGCCCGATTTTTTAAAAGTTACATTCCTTTAATGTTTAAACCGGGATATTTAGCGAAACGCTTTATTGAAGGGAAGCGTTTATTGTATTTGCACCCAGCTCAAATGTATTTGTTTATTTCTGTGCTGTTCTTTTTTTTGTTTTCAATTATTACCAGAGAATCAACTGAAAAATTTGATTCAGCACTTAAAAAAGGGTTTAATAAGGCTGAAGTGGTTTTAGATTCATTACAAGTTGAATCATTGTTAGATTCTATTCAAACAGAACAACTATTAATGCCATTGAATGAAAATCAAAAGGCATTAGGGATTAAAAATTTAAATAACCTGGATTCAATAATAAAGTCTAAAAACAATAAACCAGTAGTTAATGCAAGTTTTGATTATGATGAAAATAAAATAGATTCTTTAATTGCTATAAATGCATCAGATGCTGAGATTTACAAGGCTATGGGATTAGAAGAAGATGCAGGGGCTTTTACGCGAAAATTATATGCTCAAGCACTTAAATTTTATAAACAAAGAAATGGCGGTTCCCTTTTACAGGCATTTTATGATAGCATCCCATTAGCTATGTTTATATTACTGCCAATTTTTGCACTGTTGCTTAAATTATTCTACTTCAGAAAAGGTCCATTTTCACACCATTTGGTATTTGCATTTTACTACTTTTCCTTTTTATTTATGGTATTTAGTATTTTAATTTTATTGGATTTATTATGGAAAATTCCTGGCATAGTAATCGGGTTAATAATGTTTTCAACTTTTTTATATCTGTTTTTAGCAGTCAAACGATTTTATAGCCAGGGTTACTTTTTAAGTCTATTAAAAAGTGGCATCATTTCATTTATGTTTTTCAGTTTTGTAATTCCGTTAGCCATAGTAATTATAGGAATATCGGCCTTTATGTTTTATTAACAGGAATGTGTTATTTTAATTTTTCCTTTAAATATTTCCCGGTTTCTGAAGTTTTTATTTTTATAAGGTCTTCCGGTGTTCCTGCTGCCACAATATAACCGCCTAATTCGCCACCGGTAGGACCCAAATCAATAATATAATCGGCACATTTAATAAGTTCTAAATTATGTTCAACCACAATAATAGAATGCCCATTCTCAATCAAAGCATTAAAAGATTTTAAAAGCTTTTGAATGTCATGAAAATGCAGGCCTGTTGTGGGTTCATCAAATATAAAAAGTGTTTTTTCCTTTTTATTTCCCTTTCCTAAAAAAGATGCCAATTTTATACGTTGCGCTTCACCGCCAGATAGGGTAGATGAACTTTGCCCCAAAGTGACATAGCCCAAACCTACATCTTGAAGTGGCTGCAGTTTTGATTTTATTTTAGGTTGTTTATTTATTTCGAAAAAAGCAATGGCATCATCAATGGTCATATTTAAAATATCATCAATGTTTTTGCCCCCAAAAGTAACTTCAAGTACTTCTTTTTTAAAGCGCTTCCCTTTACAGGTTTCACATTCTAAATGCACATCTGCCATAAACTGCATCTCAATGGTTACTTCACCTTCGCCTTTGCAAGTCTCACAGCGTCCGCCATCTACATTAAAAGAAAAATGTTTAGCCTGATAATTTCTAATGGTGCTTAACTTTTGATTTGAATACAAGGCTCTTATGTCATCATAGGCTTTGATATAAGTCACAGGGTTTGAACGTGACGACCTTCCAATGGGGTTTTGATCCACAAACTCAATATGATTCACATTTCTAAAATTACCTTCAATCCTTGAGAATTGACCAGGTTTGTCTCCAAAATCCGTTAATCTTTTTTGTAATGCCGGATATAGAATTTTTTTAACCAATGTGCTTTTTCCGCTACCAGAAACACCCGTAATAACGGTTAACATTCCCAGAGGAAACCTTACATCTATATTTTTCAAATTATTCTCACGAGCCCCTTTTATGTCAATATAATACTTTGAGGTTCTTCTGATTTCCGGAATTTTAATTTGCAATTTTCCATTAAGATATTGTGCGGTTAATGAATCAGACGCCAGAATATCAGTATAGGTGCCATTGGCAACCACATGACCTCCAAAAGTTCCAGCTTCCGGACCAATATCAATAATACCATCGGCAGCCTTCATAATGTCTTCGTCATGCTCCACAACAATGACCGTATTTCCTAAATCCCGCAATGATTTTAAAACATAAATTAAGCGTTCTGTATCTTTAGGATGCAAACCAATACTAGGTTCATCCAAAATATACATAGAACCCACTAAACTACTTCCTAATGATGTCGCTAAATTAATGCGTTGGCTTTCACCACCAGACAAGGTGTTCGATTTTCTATTCAACGTTAAATAATCAAGCCCTACATGGGATAGAAAAGACAATCTATTATTAATTTCTTTTAAAAGTCTGTTAGCAATTTGATTATCATGGTCATTTAACTCTAGTTGATTAAAGAAATTAGCCAGTTTATTTAAAGGCATTTCAACCAAATCAGTAATGGTAGCTCCACTAATTTTTATGTAATTAGCTTCCATACGCAATCGCTTTCCATTACAGGTTTTGCATTTGGTTTTTCCGCGATAACGCGATAACATGACGCGGTTTTGAATTTTATATGCTTTGGCTTCTAATTCTGAAAAGAAAGCGTTTAACCCTTCAAAATATTGATTCCCATTCCAAATAAGTAGTTTTTGTTCTGTGCTTAATTCAAAAAAAGGCTTGTGGATAGGAAAATTGAATTTATGTGAATTATTGACCAACTGGTCCCGGTACCAACTCATACTTTCACCTCGCCATGGAAAAATAGCATTCTCATAAACAGAAAGTGCTGTATTTGGAATCACCAAATCATCATCAATGCCTACAATATCACCATATCCTTCGCATTTTGGACAGGCTCCATACGGATTGTTGAAACTAAATAAATGTACGTTTGGTTCTAAAAACGCCATGCCATCCAGTTCAAATTTATTACTAAAAAGTCTTGTTGAAATGCTGCTTAAATTTTCAACAATACAGGCTCCTTTACCTTCAAAAAAAGCCGTTTGAATGGCATCTGCCAATCGGTTTTGAAAATCTTCTTCGTCTTTAATGATAATTCTATCAACAACTAAAAAAATATCATGAATAGATTCATTAATAGTATTGGCTTCGTCAATTCTTAAAACAATATTGTTAACCATAATTCTGGAATAACCTTGTTGCTGAAGCACTTTGAGTTTATCGGTCATTTCTCTCCCGTTTTCTAAATGAATAGGAGCAAGGAGTAATAATCTTTCTCCTTCAGGGAACTGTATTATATAGTTTAAAACATCGGAAACCGTATCTTTTTTAACTTCATTTCCTGATATTGGCGAATAGGTTCTGCCAATTCTGGCGAAAAGCAATTTCAAATAATCATAAATTTCAGTGGATGTCCCAACGGTTGAACGCGGATTTGTTGAGTTCACTTTTTGCTCAATGGCAATAGCAGGTGCGATGCCTTTAATATAATCAACTTTTGGTTTGTTCAGTCTTCCTAAAAATTGTCTTGCATAACTGGACAAACTTTCAACATAACGTCTTTGGCCTTCAGCATAAAGTGTATCAAAGGCTAAACTTGATTTTCCTGAACCTGATAAGCCTGTAATAACCACCAATTTGTTTCTTGGAATAACAACATCAATATTTTTTAAATTATGCAATTTAGCACCTTTTATAATGATGTTTTGTTTAGGATTTACATCTGAAAGATTAGTAATCATAGCTTTATAGAGAATAATTTTGCAAAGATACTATAAGTATTTCATCCCACTAAAATTATTGTTCTTCAATAGTTTTGGCAAAACCTGTTATTTTTTTTCTTCGAATTATTTAAGATATATTTAACCCTTATATGGCTAAAAAACACGATGAAAGGTTTTTAGCGTTTAAAAAAAGCAAAGAAATTTTGTTTTTTCGGAATGATTGTTGTTATATTTGATAAGTAATTAATTAACTTAACAACTCTAGCCTATAGCAGAATATTACTTTTAAACTAATAACCCCAAGCAAAGAAGTGCGCTTCTATGCATTAAAAGTAATAATTATGCAAAAAGAACTTATTCCTGATGCCGCATTAGTGTTAAGTTATATTAAAGGTGACGAAAAAGCCTTGGAAACACTTATAAACAGGCACAAACAAAAAATTTATAGTTTTATTTATTCAAAGGTTTATGATAGGGATGTTACTGAAGATATTTTTCAGGACACTTTTATAAAAGTCATTCGTACCTTAAAACGTGGTGCTTATAATGAAGAAGGTAAATTTTTGCCTTGGGTGATGCGAATTTCCCACAATTTGGTTATTGATTATTTTAGAAAAAATAGCAGAATGCCAAAATTTGATAATACCGGTGAATTCAGTATTTTTTCTGTATTAAGTGATAGCACTTTAAATGCCGAAAAACGACTCATTAAAGAACAAGTTGAAAATGATGTGAGACGCTTGGTTGATGAACTTCCTGAAGATCAAAAAGAAGTGTTATTAATGCGAATTTATGACGACATGAGTTTTAAGGAAATATCTAATAACACTGGGGTTAGCATCAATACGGCATTGGGAAGAATGCGTTATGCGCTCATTAATTTGAGAAAAATAATTGAAAAACATAATATTGTTTTAACCAATTAAACAATAAACAAACTTTTGCTGCGTTAATATTTTAATAATCGAAAAATTTTAACAAATGGCAAAACTTTACATTAACAATTCTATTTTAAAATTAAAAGACCCAAAACCGAGAGAGGAAACGGTTCATTTTCTTTTAAATTATTCAAAAGCGTTATGTGTTATTAATTGTAATAAATTAAAGTTTGATACGTTTCTGAATTAATTTTATGAAAAAGAGGCTGCCCAAAAAGTCGTCATTGCGAACGAAGTGAAGCAATCTGTTTATCGTTTACCTAAAAACATACTGAACTCCAGCTCATGAGATTACTTCGTCGTGCCTCCTCGTAATGACAATAGGGTTGATTTTTTCTGTCATTGCTAATAAAATGAAGCAATCTTAAAATTGCAAGTTATTGATTTACAGATACTTCGAAATAAAAATTTCTCGTAATGACGGACAATATATACTTTTTAGACAGCCTCTTTTTAATTTCCCTATCCCTAGTCCTTTCCAAAGAAAAGGTTTTTTTTTAACCGGCTATTACTTCCTTCCCTTTGGGAAGGATTGATGATAGGATTTTATCACAGATTTTCTTCCAATGGTTTTAGTGATAATATCTTTGTCTAAATCCCATCCTCTGGCCGGTGAATACTGTCTGCCGTACCATATAATTTGTAAATGCAAATCGTTCCAAAGGTCTTTAGGAAACAATCGTTTGGCGTCTTTTTCAGTTTGAACAACGTTTTTGCCATTGCTTAAATTCCATCTATACATTAACCTATGTATATGTGTATCCACCGGAAACGCAGGTATTCCGAAGGCTTGTGACATGACTACGCTCGCTGTTTTATGACCAACAGCAGGAAGCGCCTCTAAAGCTTCAAAACTTTTTGGAACCTGACCATTATATTTTTCAATGAGTATTTTTGATAAACCATAAATTCCTTTGCTTTTCATAGGAGATAATCCAACGGGTTTTATAATATCCCTGATTTCTTCCACAGAAAGTTTAATCATGTCATAGGGGTTATTCGCTTTATTAAACAATATGGGGGTTATTTTGTTAACTCTTACATCTGTACTTTGGGCTGACAACAATACAGCAATTAGAAGCGTAAACGGATCTTTATGGTCTAGTGGAATAAGAATTTCTGGATATAATACGTTTAATGTGGAAATTACAAATTCAATTTTTTCTTGTTTAGACATTTATTGTATTTTAGCAATTACAAAGTTAAAAATTATGAGCACATTAAACGTAGGGGATACCGCCCCAAATTTTAGCGCTTTAACCGAGCAAGGACAAACGGTTTCTTTATCTGATTTTAAAGGGAAAAAGTTAGTGGTCTTCTTTTATCCAAAGGCAAATACACCAACTTGCACTGTTGAAGCCTGTAATTTAAGGGATCATTATAAAGTTTTGGCCGATGCTGGTTATGAAATTTTGGGTGTAAGCGCAGATACTCAAAAAGCACAATTAAATTTTAAAAACAAATTTAATTTCCCATATCCGTTAATAGCTGATGTTGATAAAACAGTGATTCAGGCCTTTCAGGTTTGGGGACCTAAAAAGTTTATGGGTCGCACTTTTGATGGCATTCACAGAACCACTTTTGTGATTGATGAAGATGGAATCATTACCAAAATTATTGACAAAGTAAAGGCAAAAGAGCATGCGGAGCAGATTCTTGAAGACTCGTAAATTTATCTTTGTCTTCTTCTTTGATAACCAAATAGGCGTTGATCTTTAATAATATCGGCAATACCTTCAGGAAGCATATCTTCCCAGCCTTCTTCACCATTAATTATCATTTTAAGGACATCCCGTGATAAAATATCCATGATATCGGGGTTAAAGTCCTTAATATCAAGCATTTTTCCGTTATATTTAAAGAATTTATACAGTTCTTTCATACGTGGATGTACTTTTAAGTTTTCACTGGTGTAAAATTCTCCTGTTTCACGGTTTTTAAGCGGATACAAATACACTTTCAGGTCTTTAAAGAATAATTTTCCAAAAGCTTCCAAGATGCCACCACTGAGATGTCTATAGTATTTTTCATCAAAGATTTGGATTAAATTATAAACACCCATAGCCAAGGTCATTCTTGCTTTTGTGAATTGTGCAAAATATTCAACCAGACGATAATATTCCTGAAAGTTGGTAATCATTACAGTTTGCCCTAACGAACACAGTAATTCAGCCCTATCTAAAAAGTCACGTTCATTGATTTTACCTTCGGCCCGAAGATTTGCCAAGGTTATTTCAAAAATAATTTGAACATTATCTTTATCAACAGTTTTTTCTTTTAAAAATAATTCTTTTGATTTTTCATAAATATCCATATTAACCTTGGTAACTGGCCTATAACTACCTCTTAGCGCTAAAATATTTTTCTTATAGAGTACCTGAGAGGGCAGTAAATTGATGCCATCTGGACCAAACATGACGGCTTCTGTCATGTCATTTTTAACCAATTGCAAACTCATTAATCTATTGTCAACGTACATAAACCGAGACCCCGAGAAATTAATCATATCGATTTCAATTTGATCTTTCTCAATATTATCATACAATGATCTTACAATTTCTTTTGGGTCATCATGCATATAAAAACCACCAAATATGAGGTTGACACCAAGCATCCCAAGGGTTTCTTGTTGCAACTGCGCATTGGTTTGCTTAAACCGTATGTGTAAAATGATCTCATTATAATCTTCTAAAGGATCCAATTGAAACTTTACGCCAACCCATCCGTGACCTTTAAATTTTTTAGAAAAATCAATAGTAGCAACGGTATTGGCAAATGCGAAAAATAATTTATCAGGGTGCTTGTCTCTTAAAATACGATCTTCAATAAGATTTACTTCATGATTTAACATGCGTCGTAACCGCGGTTCGGTAACATATCTGTTATCATTTTCAATACCATAAATAGCATCACTAAAATCCTTATCGTAAGCAGACATTGCTTTTGCAATGGTGCCAGAACTACCGCCAGCTCGAAAAAAATTACGCACCGTTTCTTGTCCCGCTCCAATTTCTGCAAAGGTTCCGTAAATATTTTCATTAAGGTTTATTTGTAGGGATTTTTGTTTGATAGTCAGAATCTTACTAATCTCTTTGTCTCCTTTAAGTTTTAAAGTCATATGTTTTATAATTGAAACAAAAATAGAAAAAAATCAGGATAGTTTTAAAATAAATAAAGCCATTTCAGATAATGAAACGGCTTTAACATATTTTGCGGATTTTAAAAGTTACATCCCTTTCAATTCTGCAATTAAAGATTGTATGACAGCTTTTGCATCTCCAAATAACATGGATGTTCTTTGATTATAAAACAGTTCATTTTCAATGCCTGCATAACCTGGATTCATACTACGCTTATTAACAATGATATTTTTAGCGTTTTCAACCTCTAAAATTGGCATTCCAAAAATGGGACTGGATGGATTGGTATGTGCTGCTGGATTAACAACGTCATTAGCGCCAACAACAAAAACCACATCTGTATTTTTAAATTCCGGATTTACATCTTCCATTTCTGCCAGTTTATCATAATCCACATTGGTTTCGGCCAATAATACATTCATGTGTCCTGGCATTCTTCCAGCAACAGGATGAATGGCATATTTAACGTCTATACCTTTACTCACTAATAATTGTTCCAATTCATGGATAGCATGTTGCGCTTGTGCTACGGCCAACCCATAACCTGGAACAATGATAATACGTTGGGAATAATTCATTAAAATGGCCACATCACTAACTGTTGTTTTTTTGATGGAGCCCGTCATGGTTTCTGAAGTAAGGCCGTCTGATCCTTCAGAACTCCCCTGTCCAAAACTTCCAAATATAACACTTACCAAGGATCTGTTCATGGCATCGCACATAGCGAAGGTTAAAATAGTACCTGCAGAACCAACAAGTATCCCTCCGGTAAGCATTACCATGTTTCCATATAAAAAGCCTCCCAAAGCAGCCGCTAATCCAGTAAATGAGTTTAATAATGAGATAACAACAGGCATATCTGCGCCTCCAATAGGAATTACCAACATAATACCATAAGCTAGTGCTGCAAAAAAGAGTAGATATAAGTACACTTGACTGCTTGTCCCGGACCAAGTCATAAAACCTGCAAAAACAATTAAGCCTATAATGACAAGGTTATTTATGAGATTATATTTTGGTAAACGGATGGGGTTTTTTAATGTGCCATTTAATTTTGCCCAGGCAATCATACTACCGGAAAACGACACGCTTCCAATAATGATTCCTGCTACAATGGTAGTGGTAGATAGCATTTTTCCGGTATAATGTTCAAATTCTATCAAACCAATTAAAGCAGCACTTGCTCCACCCATGCCATTAAAAAGGGATACGAGTTCCGGCATTTTTGTCATGGCCACTTTTTTTGCTATCATCCAACCAATAATGGATCCAATAACAATGGCGGTACCAATTAAAACGTAAATATAGGTTGGCACCTTACCTTGATACAGGAAAATAGTCCCAAATATGGCTAAAGTCATACCTGCTGCAGCAATTAAATTTCCTTTTCTGGCGGTTCCTGGTTTCCCCAGCATCTTTAAACCAAGTATGTATGTGATAGATGCAACTAAATAGATAAACTCAAGGCTAAATATATATTTCATTATTTTTTCTTTTTAAACATTTCCAACATGCGATCTGTGACCACAAAACCACCAACCACGTTAAGCGTACCTAAGAGCACAGCAACAAACCCAAGGGATTGCCCTAAATAATTATCAGGATTTACTCCTAGCAACACTAAAATGGCTCCAATAATTACCACACCATGAATGGCATTGGCGCCAGACATCAAAGGGGTGTGCAAAACAGCTGGAACATGTCCAATAATTTCAACACCAACGAATATCATCAAAACGACGATATAAATCATTTGAATGTTATTACTTATAAAATCTATTAATTCAGTCATAATTTATGATATTTTTCCGTTTTGTCTGATGGTTCCATTATATACAATGAGTGTTTCATCTGTAATTTGGTCTTCTAAATCAAATTTAAATTGATTGCCTTCTGTTAAATGCACCAAATAATTGTAGGTGTTTTTAGCGTACATATCACTGGCATTGGTTGAGACACTTTCGGGTGCAATGGTGGTTCCTATAATTTTCACGCCATGTTCAATAATGGTCTTGTTCATAACACTAAGTTCACAATTCCCACCTTGCGCAGCGGCCAAATCTATAATCACGGCACCGTTCTGCATCTGCTTAACCTGCTCTTCTGTAATAAGAACGGGAGATGTTCTTCCTGGTACCATTGCGGTGGTAATCACCAAGTCGGCCTTAAAAAGAGATGTGTTAACAGCTTCTTTTTGTCGCCGTGCATAATCTTCAGACGCTACTTTAGCATAACCACCTTCTGATTCTTCACCGTTATTATCAACCATTATAAATTTAGCTCCTAAAGATTCTGCTTGCTCTTTGGTTTCAGTACGAATATCTGTAGCTTCAACTATGGCACCTAACCGTTTGGCTGTTGCTATGGCTTGCAATCCTGCAACTCCAACACCATAAACTAACACTCTTGCCGGTGAAATGGTGCCGGCAGCAGTCATCATTAACGGGAATATTTTGGTCATTTCATAAGCGCCTTTAATAACCGCTTTATAGCCTGCTAAATTATTTTGTGAGCTTAAAACATCCATATCCTGAGCTCTGGAAATACGAGGCATCGCATCCATTGAAAAAGAGGTTGCTCCTCTTTGAGAAATAATTTTTATATCGTTTGGATGTGACTTATGAAATAACTGCGCAATAATAATCTGACCTTTTTTTAATTTTTCTAATTCCTTATTATCGAAAGGATTTATTCTTATTAAAATATTTGCATTTTTAAAAAGATCTTCTTTAGATCTAATACTGGCTCCCGCTTTGCTATAATCAGAATTCTTGTAGGATGAATTTGAGCCCGCATCTTCTTGGACCCTGACTTCAAAACCGTTTTGAATAAGTTGTTTAGCAATTTTTGGGGTTATGGCAACTCGTTTGTCGCCTTTTTGGGTTTCTTTTAAAACGCCTATTATCATTTGAGAAAGTTTTAATTTTTAATGCCATAAAAATAGCCTTTTATAAGAATTTAATATCTGATAATTATCATGTTTTAAGAGAAATAATTACTTAGCTTTTTCAAAATACAAAAAGTCTTTTTAAAAAAATCTCAATAGGGTATTGGGTTTAGATAATTAGTTTTATTTTTAAACGCATTTAACTTTGCATATTATGGAAATAACTTTTTTAGGCACAGGAACTTCACAGGGTATTCCCGTTATTGGAAGTACGCATCCGGTTTGCTTAAGTAAAGATTTTAAAGATAACAGGCTGCGTGTTTCTGTACTTATTGAATGGGATGGTTATGCGTATGTTATTGATTGTGGTCCTGATTTCAGGCAACAGATGTTGCGTGCAGGTTGTACTAAAATAGATGGCATTGTTTTTACACATGAACATTCTGATCATGTTGCTGGATTGGATGATATCAGGCCTTTTTATTTTCGTCAGGGGGATATTCCAATTTACGCACATAAACGTGTTATCAGTTCCTTAACCAGGCGATTTGATTATATTTTTTCAACAGGGCCAAAATACCCTGGAGTGCCTGCTATTTCAATTCATACTATTGAAAATAAACCGTTTAAATTAAAAAACCTTGATATTATTCCTGTAAATGGTATGCATCATGAGTTGCAGGTTTTTGGGTTTCGATTCAAGGATTTTGCTTATTTAACCGACATGAAACGGGTTGAAGAGGATGAAATCAAAAAGATTGAAAACATTAAAGTTTTAGTCATTAATGCCTTACGCATTGAACCTCACATATCCCATTTTAATTTGAAGGAAGCCTTACAATTCATTGAAAAAGTAAATCCTGAAAAAGCTTATATTACACATATTAGCCACTTATTGGGGTTTCATGAAGCGGTACAAAAAAGCCTTCCAACCCGTGTTTTTTTAGCATATGATAATTTAAAAATCACCATATAATATGTTTTGCAAAACATACACACAAACACGGTTTAGCCATTAAAAAATTAAGAAAAAGCATCCAATGAAACGACAGATTTTTATTTACCTATTTATTTTTTCAACACTCATCATATTATTTCAATATGTTAATTCAAAGCGCCTATTTGAAATTCAAAACAAAAAAATAGACAATTTTGAAACACGAATTGAAACATACCAAGACTCATTAGCCTCCCTTCAGGATGAAGTGTTAAACGTATCGCATTTTAATTTAGAGCGTAATGAAGAAGCTATCACCTATTTTGAAAATAAAGGATATGATGTTAACACTTTAATACCTTTTATAAAAGACGAAATTTATAAGCTTAATGAAGTTTCAGGGGAGCATCCTTTAATACCTTACGCAGCAAGTTCCGGGAGGAAAATGATGATCAATACCATTAAATTATTAAATCATAAATGGATTATTGCTGATTTTTCAGATGGAGAATTTTGGGGCGAATTATTTTTAACCTATGAAATTACTGAAAATAAGGAGTTGAAATTCAATGTCGTTGAATCCTTTTTATATCCAAATTACTAACCGTTATTTGATTTTATAAGCGATGCCTTTTTGTTTTTTTGGGTCGCCAACATAAGAATATTCATAGGTATAAGAAGAATCGGTTGTGGTTAATATTTTCAAATGAATATCCTTTTGGTCTGCCATATTTTTAGGGTGGATGGTTTTAAAAACAACTTCACAATCATTGATCCACCTTACCAACGAAGAATCGGTTTTTCCATTATAAATTTCAACTTGTGTTTTATTGGTGCGTGTAAATTCAGATTTATATAAAACCTCATTTATATAAACTTCGCTATAAAAATGACCAGTATTAAAGTCGTTGCAATGACGCTGGGTTTGATAACAGTTTAAAAGGGTAGAGCACATTAATAAAAGAAGTAACTTTTTCATAGCCTATAATTTCTCTACAAAGCTAATAAAGTAAGTTCTTAATTTTGGAAATTTTTAAAACTTCCGTCAGAATAAAAAATAATGATTCGTTCAATCTCTTTATTTTCATCAGGAGCCTGTATTAATTTTTCAGGCGTTGTTTTGGCTTGAGAATCGATGGGTGTATTAATTTCACTTTCAGAACCCGCTTCAGACGGAAATGATCCTGTTCCATTTAACAACCAATACAATTCGACCTCAGGAAAGGAGGACAGGGTTTTTAAAACAAACTCCAGGCTTGGTTTATTTCTTCCTGATAGAATATGTGAAATGCTTGACCTCTGAACTCCAATTTTTTCAGCAAAGGAAGACGCCGTTTCACCGTAATAGTTTATGACTATCTGGAGCCGTTTAGCGAAATCTTCGTTGTTTATCATTGTAAACTGATTTTATTCATAATTAACTTTACAAATGTAACAATTATATTCAAATTCAATAATTAAATATGTTTTAAATCTTATTAATAATAAAGTAAAACTTTATTTAAAATAATATATAATACTGAAATACAATAATTTAACATTAAAATTTATATTATAAAGATTGATGACATTAAAATTGATTAAAACGAGGGAATTAGTCTTGAGCATTGTTTAATAATGTAAACATACTTGTATCAACTCTTTGTTTACAAATGTAAAATCGTAATTGTTTACATTTGTATCGTAAATATTATACATGGAAAAAGACGTTTTAAAAAAGCTGTTTGAATCTCATAAAGAAAAGCATCTTTATCATCGCTATATTACCAATAAACACATTGTTCCTTTACTAAACCAATTGAAAGGATTTGCAGAAATTAAAACCGTTGGCAAATCAGTTTTACAAAAACCTATTTACTCGATCTTAGTTGGGAGCGGTCAGAAAAGAATCCTTATGTGGTCTCAAATGCACGGCAATGAATCCACCACAACTAAAGCGCTGTTTGATTTATTACAAACACTTTCAGAAGATTCATTAGTAAGCCATATATTAAAATCTTGCACCTTGTGTATCATTCCTATTTTGAATCCAGATGGGGCAGAAGCCTATACCAGATTGAATGCAAATGAAGTGGATTTAAATAGGGATGCCCAAGCACTGTCTCAACCAGAAAGTAAATTATTGAGGCAGGTATTTGAAGATTTTAAACCCCATTATTGTTATAATTTACATGGTCAACGTACTATTTTCAGTGCGGGAACTTCAAACAACCCTGCAACCGTGTCGTTTTTAGCACCTGCGCAGGATGAAATATGTACTATAACGGCTAACAGAAAGGTTGCCATGGAAATTATTGGAGTTATGAATGATAGGTTACAAACTTTAATTCCGAATTGTGTTGGTGTTTATGATGATGCTTTTAACCTGAATTGTGTTGGTGATACCTTTCAAAATTTTAACGTACCAACCATATTGTTTGAAGCCGGACATTTTCCAAACGATTACGGACGCGAAAAAACAAGGGAATATATATACATGTCTTTTTTAATATCATTGGGTTACATCGCTAAAAATGATGTAGATGGAGGTCATTACCAAACGTATTTTAATATTCCAGAAAACGACACCTGTTTTTTTGATATTATCATCAGGAATGCCAACATAGATGGCCATATGGTTGATATTGGTATTTTATATCAAGAAACACTCCAAAATGATTGTATTGAATTTATTCCAATAGTCGAAAAAATTGAATTGTTAAGTTCCTATTTTGGACATAAGGAAATTAATGCAAAGGGTTCTAAAGTATTTGATAAGGATAATAAAACCATTAAAACAGGTTTCGCAAACGATTTCGTAATAATAAATAATGAGATTTTCTCACTATTATCGAAATAAAGTGCAATAAAAGTGTGTATTATTCAATAAAAATGTATTAATTTTGTTTTTTATTTAATAAATTATCAATCATGGGGAAAATTAAATTAGACGAAATTGATCATCAAATTCTTGATATGTTAATCGATAATACAAGAATTCCATTTACTGATATTGCAAAAAAACTTTTGATTTCTGCAGGAACAGTTCATGTACGTGTTAAAAAAATGGAGGAAGCCGGTATTATTAGGGGCTCGTCGTTGACCTTGGATTATAAGAAACTTGGCTATTCCTTTATCGCTTATGTTGGTGTTTTTCTAAATAATACATCACAAACCAAATTCGTATTGGAGCGTATCAGTGATATCCCTTATGTTACAGTGGCACACATTACCACTGGCAAGTTTAATATATTCTGCAAAATAAGAGCAAGAAGTACTGAGCATGCGAAAGAAATTATATTTATGCTGGATGATATTGAAGGGGTATATAGAACAGAAACTATGATTTCCTTGGAAGAAAGTATAAATGATAAAAAGCGCTTGATGCATACTATTTTTAACGAGATGTAATTATGTTTAAAATTATATAGCTAAAAGAGGCTGTCTAAAAAGTCTAATTCTATGTCATATTGAGCCTGTCTGTCGAAATATTTAACTTATTGATAATCAATATCGGTTTCGACAAGCTCAACCTGACAAAATAAATTGCAAAAGTCCTTTTTGAAAGGGCTTTTTTTATGTTTTTAGTATTTTTAAAGTCGATGAAAGTATTAATCTAACTTTTTGAAGA
>Ga0207906_1000133_pt1 | contig 50552 bp, 54 predicted proteins | sample LinPmetageLP37_FD_184050 | JGI IMG/M metagenome (GOLD analysis project Ga0207906, IMG submission 184050) | Marine viral communities from the Pacific Ocean - LP-37 (SPAdes) | ecosystem: Environmental > Aquatic > Marine > Oceanic | place: Pacific Ocean | collected 2010-06-16 | reverse complement strand
GGCTGACGGGTTAAAACCACCGCTTCTCGCTTGAACTCGGCGCTGTACTTCCTTCGCTTCGACATGAACACTCCTTCGGCTCAGTGTGAGCCTTTTGAAAAGTGTCCGAAAGAGCGGGGTAGAACCCGATCGCGTATTTCGCACTACGACCATACTACGTGGTGCGCCCTAGTTCGCGCTCCGAGGGGCCTCATTTCACTTAAACGCCGTACTGCTACAGCATCTAAAACCATGCTTTGCCGAGCTCCATCATCAGTCTCGCGTGGTTGGACTAAAGTAGGCCCTATTGACTGGACAGCCCCTAGCAATTTTTGATCTTCAACCTGATGATGTCATGCGGAATGTCTCAGCCACATGAAGTTCAAGTGAATCTTATCCGTGTCCGGTGATCATGCTCCTGACGCAGCGCCGGCTGTTGTAGAACGCGACGTAGGTACCCAGCCCGCTTGTTGCCCGTCGCGCATTCTCATAGGCCTTTAGATAGACCTCTAACACCTTCGTGAACGCGGTGCCGGTTAACCGGCTGCCCTGATCTGTATTGAATATCTTTGGCGCGCCGTCGTCGCTGATATGGCCTCAAGCGCATCAACACAGAAGTCATCATCCGTCGTCCTCGACAGGCGCCAAGACAAAACTTTGCGTGATACTAGTTCAGATACGACAAGCCATGTGCTATCGGCAAATACGTGATCTCGGCGCAGCAAACTTGGTTCGGCCGATCGATAATCAGGCCCCCAGCACGTACGGATAGATCCGATGGCTGGGTGCGGGCTGTGTACTCTTGGGCCTAAGATATAAGGCCTCAGGCCCATGACTCGCATCAGGAGATGGCACGCTTGCGAGCGACCATGGGCCCATCGTCGGCGAGTGAACCGTCAATTCGGCGACAGCCATCAAACGGCCAATCCAGATACACCGCAGCGATGGGCCCCATCAGATTGCCATCAACGGCTTTCGCGGCGGTCAGCACCACCTAACGCCGCGCCAGACAAAATGCGGTGTGTAGTATTAGCTCAAACTTTTAAAGCCTTAAAGGGAAATTACCAGCCTATGTCGAGAAAAAAAGAGGCCAACGCAAAACAGACAGCTTCAACCAATAGCGTCTTTGACAGTTGCCTTGTGACAAAGCTCGGCTACTACATCGAAGTGACTGATGAAGAGCGCGAGTTGCTTGCAAGTCTTGAAAAGGCTGAACAGCCGGTGTCGGCGGGCGAGCAAATCTTCGCTGGTGGAGACAAAAACGACAAGTTGTTTGTAGTGAAACACGGCTGGCTTTATACCTGCACGTACTTGCCGGATGGTGGGCGCCTGGTCGTGCGCGTTTATCACGCCGGCGACATCATCGGCATGCCGGCGCTGTCCTTCAATCACCATACCGTCAACTTGCGTGCAGTGACCGATGGATGTCTTTGTCCTTTTCCGAAAAGTCAGTTGGACGTCGTTATAAAAGATGCGCCCCGGATTACTACGCTGCTGCTGACTTTTGCTGCGCGCGAAGAAGCGATCCTCGTCGATACGCTACGCGCGACAAGTCGCATGCGCCCCGAGGCGCGCATCGCTTATCTGCTTTTAAGCATTCACGCACGGCTGAAAATAACCAACTCGAAGATGCAGAACTGTTTTCGGCTTCCTCTTAACCAGACCGACATCGGCGATGCAATTGGCTTGACCAACGTCACCGTGAGTCGAACGTTATCGGCAATGGAAGCAAAAGGGCTGTTCAAGCGCAGCGGTGGCGATATCACGCTGCTGGCGCTAGAAGAATTGAAGGAGCAATGCGATTTTCAGGACCGGCACGCGTCAATGGATACATTCTGGTTTCCGTATTGATAAAATCGGCTCATGTTCGATTGCGTGTTCTCATAGTACAGATCGGCGCCTATGTCGGTTGTTGACTTGGCGCTAAGGCATTCCAAGGCGAAGCAAGCGAATATGTCTCCAGATGTAAAAGATAACCACGTCAAAGCTCCGCGTCCTGGAACCAGTAACACCATAATGACATTCTTGAATATGTATCAAGCTCAGCCGCCTTGCGCTGTCGCTTGGCTCAGTGTCGTTTGGTGGTTGCAGCTCGCAGCGATCACGGGCGGCTCGAGCGCTGGTTGTAGCGCCGATTGAACCGGCACTAGAAGTCCGCCAGATAGCGCGGCGCATATTTGACGAAGTGATCAGGCCTGCGTATCGGCATCCAGGGCCGTATTGGCCCAGTGGCTGATCGCGTGTTTGGTGAACGGCGCAGAGCGAATCGCCACCTGATGGGCGCGGCTGTCGCCCACGGCCGATACGCCGATGACAATCGACACTTTTTTGGGCGAGCCACACCCCCGCTTGCCCGGCCGTTCGCCGCCTAGTTAGGCACCATCAATCTCAACCCGGCCGGACAGTTAGTGGCGCGATTCACGACGGGCCATGGTTTGCAGAATTTTGTGCTTGATCCGCCAAGCGGCGCCATAGTCCAAAGCCTGATGAAGCATTGGCTCCAGCCCCGAGACGTTGTTCTTAGCCGAGTCAACAGATGCATGGCGCGGAACATACCGTCAACGGCAGCTTGGTTTAGGCGAAGATCGTGCCGGCGGTTGCCGTGGACTGATGCCGGCAGCGGCGGCACTGCCAGCGCACACGTCCGGCTCGCTCGAACCTCGCGTGGAAATTACGGCGCGACCGGACCAGCGACGGTTCGCATTGGGCTTCAGTGGCGTAGCGCTGCATGAACTCGACCATGGGCAGGCCCGGGTAAAATTGAACGCGATCCATTTCCATAACATTGCTCTATGCGGCTGCTATGGCTTTATTACCCAGGACCGTTGGATCAGATCACGACCTTGCTGCGCTTCAGGACTAATTAAGTTCTCAGTACAACGCAGCGGTAATCGGCACTCGCCTGGTGGTTCTATGGTCGTTTTCCAAACTGAGCAACTTCAACCGTGCGACGACCGTCACGACAGAGTCGTTCACCTCCATCGGCGCCAGTGTTCTTAGATCGCCGGCTTTAGATGTTGTTTGCAGCGAATTTTTCTCGACTCTGCTGTTAATTAGGCCTTGCACTTCACCGAGTAAAACAGATAATAGACAAACTATCTTGGCTAACGCGGTGATAGGCGTGAAACCCGGCGCTCCAATATGCGTCACGGTCGGAGGGCAAAAGGCACTCTGCGCACCATGCTCTGCGAAGTCGAGGTTTGCGTAGCCGGACCGCACATACTCACATCAAATCGGATTACGCTTCAATTTCGAACGCATAGTGCGCGCGGGATCCGTAATCAGCTTGACTCGCGATCACGATCTGATAGGCACGTTAGGCTCGTTGCAAAACGACTGAGCGAGACCGACCGAACTAACCGGCACAACCAAAACAGAGCCATTGGTCTAACTCACGTTCATGCTGCGCCGGGAGCCAAGTAGCTCAAGCTAGCCGTCGGCATATTAATTATTCGGCATTTCAGCGCAATGACTGCAGCAATATATGTTGTCGTTTGACTCCGTGCCATGGCCAATCACCCGGCAGCCACAGGTTGCGCAGGTTGGCGCCAATGTGTGGATCGCGCATTCAAAGGAGTCAAAGGTATGGCGTGAGCCGTCCATTTCGACTATGAAAGCCCGGTCGTAGTCATGTCCGCAGCATTCGCATTTCGACATGTCACTCTCCATCAGTGGGTTTGAGATAGTTCGCCTTGGTAGGCGTAGCGTGTCGATTAATCGTTTCGGTCAGGGCGTCATGACCACCTTGATACAGCCGTCTTCCTTGGCATTGAAGCTGGCATATGCCTCGGGCGCCTCGGTCAGCTTGTGCCTATGAGTGATGATGAACGATGGATCGATCAGGCCCTGCTCGACGGTGTTGAGCAGCGGTTTGAGATAACCCTGCGTGTGAGTCTGCCCGCTCTTGACCGTCAGCGACTTGTTCATAAGAGCGTTTATGGCAAAGCCGTCGACCTTGTCCGTATAGACGCCCGGCATGGACAGGCGACCGCCCTTACGTACCGACATAATCATTTCGTTGATCGCATGCGGATGGTTGTCTTCAGTGGAGTCGGCGCTGCGACGTACCGCTTCCGGGTCGCCCTGGCCATGCGCCTCGGCGCCGACACAGTCGATCGCACAGTCCGGGCCGCGTCCCCCGGTCATGTCCAGCAGCTTCTCGTAGACATCGGCTTCCTCGAAGTTGATCACCTCGGCGCCGGCTTTGTCGCTGGCCAGCTTCAGGCGTTCCGGCACGCGATCGATGGCAATTACGCGGCCTGCGCCCATCATCCAAGCGCTGCGGATGGCGAACTGGCCAACCGGGCCACAGCCCCAGATGGCGACCGTGTCACCGGCTTCCATGTCACAGTTGTCGACGGCCTGATAGCCAGTCGGATAGATGTCCGACAGGAACAGCAGCTGGTCGTCACGCAGGTCAGACTCGACTTTGATCGGGCCGACGTCGGCATAGGGCACGCGAACATACTCGGCCTGGCCGCCCGGAATGCCGCCAAGCAGGTGCGAATAACCGAACAGCGCTGCCGGCGAATGGCCCATCGCCCCGGCCGCCTGGTCGGCGTTCGGGTTGGACTCGTCGCACAGCGAATACAGATGCTTGTTGCAGAAAAAGCAGTTACCGCATGAGATAGTGAACGGCACCACAACGCGGTCGCCCTTCTTGAGGTTGTTAACGGCCGAGCCGGTTTCCACCACTTCGCCCATGAACTCATGCCCGAGGATGTCGCCTTCCTGCATGCCAGCCATGACGCCGTTGTACAGATGCAGGTCGGAGCCGCAGATAGCGGTGGCGGTGATCTTGATGATCGCGTCGCGGTCTTGCTGGATCTTCGGATCGTCGACGTTGTCGACGCGGACGTCGTGCGTGCCGTGCCAAGTTAAAGCTTTCATAAGATACTCCAGTACACAAATTAGACATCGGGAGTAAACAAGTCTGCACAGACTCTGCTTAGCCGAGGTCTCCTATCTACATTCGCGGGTGCGTGAGTTAGTAGGGTTTGTCCGCTGCGATCACGGTTGCATAAGACGATCTAGATCCGGGGGTAATTCAAATAGCACGTCCACGGCTTCGCCGGCACTCAACAGCTCCCACAAGGTCTGGGTGACAGCGCGCCCCACCTGTTCGGTGGCCGCACCACTGGTTTCTGCTCGTGAGGCGATCTTGTCGTAGAACTCGTCGAGCTTCACACGATCGCTGGGCGCTACCTGTTCCGCCGCGCCGGCACGAGCACCTTCCGCCAATGCCGCGGGCAGCTGCGACGCCATACGTTCGGTTTGATCCTGCGTGAGATATTCGCAGAGTGTGCGAGTAGTGATAACACATACGTCGTGGGCGACTGCCGGATCGAGATCTGGACAGTGCTCGATCACGCGATTAACGAATTGTTCGATGTCCATAAGGCATCTATGCTCGACAAGAAATGTTCGCGGTGTGACGGTTAGTTATACGAGCATTGACACTGCCGCTGTCCCATCTGCCTGCCTATGCGCAAAAACCCCTACAGCGGGCACCCTCGAGATCTCAGGCCCCATACAGGGGCAGGTGCCTGCGAGTGGCATTGCGTCGGTACCCAAGCAACCATGGGGCGGGGAGTCGGGTGGCCACCAACACATTCAACAGCTCGCGGTGCTCTTAGGTACCGGCACCACGCCTGTTAACACAGCACCGACGAGGACAATGTCAACATAGCGGATCTTCTCGTATCGGTTGGTCGTACGCGTGAACAGCGCCGACTATCCCGCGCAGTTTGATGGAGACGAATTGCTCTACCGTAAACGATTGGATTCGTCCGTGACCCGACTGTTATTTCTCTCACCTCTTTCTTCCGCGTACTCCCATGAAGACGAACATGGCTGCTGATAGCCGGTAATCTCTCGTGCTCAGGACTGGGTCACCATCCCCCGCACGCAGGTCAAGGCCAGTCTAATGTCGGTCGTCAGCGGTTCTCCCCGATGGAAATCGGTTAGAACAAGGCCGCCAGCCTCATCAACCGGATCAATCTGTTCTACGGTCTGGACTGGACGGGTGTGCCGCTGCATTGGCACCCGCAGGACGAACTCTCCGATCTGATTATCACCGCCACCGTTTCGGCGGCACTGCGCCACCAGATTGCCGTGGAAGGGGAGACCAGACCGCACGCGCCTTACATCGGTTCATACAACGACCGGCTATAGCTGGACTTTGGCAACGGCGAGCATACCGGCCAGGCGATCCTTGGCCATCTGGCTCATACGGTGCGCCACGCGGCGGTGCGCCTGCCACACGTCATCGACCTCTATCCCGACATGAAGGACGATCCGAACGACGGGCCGAGTTGCTCGGTTGCCGAGGCGATTCGCCAGCAGGCGTTCGCAGTCAACTCGACGCTGGTTGCCAACGCATTCGCGACCTTGATCTGGCCTTTGTTCCGCAAGGGCGCGATTGATCGTCACGGCCTGTTCATGGACGTGGAGCGGGGCAGTGTGAATCCGTTGCATATTGATCCGGTCGCGTGGAGCGTGATGGGCTACAGTCCTGACGAATCGAAGCCACAAGCCGCCTGCGCCTGAGAGAGCGAGCATGACCGGAAAACCCACAAAGAGCGGCCTGAGCAATTCAGACAAGGCGGATTATTCAACCTTGCAGTTCGCCTCGGACAGTGAGCGCCGCGCCGATCAGGAACGCCGCGACACGCTCAACGCCTATCGGGAACGACTGGGGCTGACGCTGCGCGAGATGGCCGAGCTGATCTCGCGCCTGCACGGCGATCCGGTGAGCTACTAGACGCTGCGGGCCTGGACATCCGGCCAGGACTCCCGGCGCGCACGTCTGGCGCCGTATTGGCCGATCAAGCTGTTGGATGGGCAGACTTCACCGCGGGACAACGCCAAACGATAGGCCCTTGCAGGCCCTCAGCGACGAGGCTGCGTTTCGGGATGCTATCGAACTGACCGTTGCAGATGCGATATGAATGCTAATATTATATTTGCATTCAAACGAGGCATGGACATGGGCATGATGACGGTACGAAACATCCCCGATGATGTTCACGACGCCTTACGAGCGCAGGCCAAGGCGAACGGGCGCAGCGCGGAGGCCGAGGTGCGCATCATTTTGGGCCAGGCCGTGAAACCCGAATCACGGCTGCGAATGGGTGAGGCCATAGCTGCCATTAGCCGCGAATCGGCCGTGACCGATGAGGATTGGACCGCATTCGACCAGGCGCTGGAGGACACTCGCGACGCGACGCCATCTGAGCCCATGACGCTTAAATGATCGTGCTCGACACCAACGTCGTGTCAGAGGCGATGAAAGCCAGGATGCAACCCGAAGTTCAAGCGTGGCTGGATGCCCAGGCTGCCCCGACACTGTACCTGTCCAGCGTGTCGCTCGCCGAGCTGTGGTTCGGTATTGCAGCGCTGCCAGCCGGTCAACGTCGGGATCATCTGAAGGACAAACTGGCTCGAATCGTGGCTCTTTTCGAGCAACGCGTTTTGGTTTTCGACACCGACGCGGCTCGCGCCTACGCCGACCGGGCCGCCGCGGCAAGAAGTCGAGGGCAGGGGTTTCCCGTGCCGGATGCTTATATCGCCGCAATCGCCGCAGCAAACGGATTCAAGGTGGCCACGCGCGACACCGCGCCGTTCGAGGCGGCCGGCTTGACGGTCATCAATCCCTGGGCGGATGCGCGATAGCATCGCCTGCGACACGCGCCCATGGCCGATGCAGCGTCACAAGCTGACCAAATGCGGCCACTAGCCTATTGTATTGCGCAGTAGAACCCTCCATGCCCAGCCAGTGCCATGCCAGATACCCAGACGCCCCCGAGATGCCCGCAATGCAACGTGCCGATGCGCCTGCTGGGAAAGACGCGCGGCATCCCGGCACGCCGGCACTGGGAATGCATACACCACGATCTGCTGGACTATCAGGCATGCGCCGGCTACTGCCAGACCAGCGCTAACACCGTATTGGCGGCTAACGACATTGCACAGAGCCTCGCGGCCAGACCGCGGGGCACCCAGGACGCGCATGCCCACCTGAGCCAGCTCGCCGAACGCCTGTCGTCAGAGCATGACGCCTATGCCTATCTCAGTGACGACGAGCACGAGACTTTGATCCAGGCCGCCCGCGTCATGACCCATCTCGCCGCAAAGCTGAGCCAGGCATCCGGCGAGCAACGCGCTATCGATACAGACGCTGCACGTGAGAGCGCCGTCGGCAAACGCAGCAAGGCAATGGAGGGGTTCCGCGACTTCGCGGGCGGGCTCAAGTGGCCGGTCGTGCTCGAGCGCTGCCGTTCACTGGATCGCTACCTGAAGTATCAGCGGGGCCGGGGCGCCAACATCGAAAAGGCCGCAGATCAGCTCTCATGGGCTGAAAACCCTCGGCAAGTCGAGCGCGCGCGGGCTGCACTGTCCTACCGGGTCGGTCATGTTTGGCGTTTCGAGATGACCGGCAAGATCAGCCAGGCTGGTTTCGAGCTGTTCTGGAGCGACTGGAAAGCATCGCGTCAGGTGCGGGCCGCGATCGACCGCGCGCTCGGCCAGGAAGACTACCTGTAGCGGCGCCGGCGTCTGGACCACTGGCTATATTTCCACCAATCCGCTCAACCTCTTTTAGTCACGGGCGTTTAGCCAGACCGGCTGCACCGTTCGACACAGACAATCCACAGGCTCGGGGGATAAGTCAGATAGATGACAGCAGCGTGATGCAGAAAGCAGGACTCGGCTTGCCGGTCATCAAAGCTCGGACGCGCTTGCACAATAGCGTTGTCCGGCGACACTGAGCGCATGGACGAGTCAGCCACAGCAACGCCGAGCACCGCGCCCGCACTGGGCCGCCTGAAATCGCTCGGCCCGAGCCAGCCGTGGCAGGCCGCGTTGTTGCTGCCTAACCAATGGCGCGACTATCGCCAACCGGCCACTCATTTCGAGGCGTTGTACGAGGACAGCGAAGTCGTCATCGACGGCGTACTCGTCGCCGATGCCCAGACGGGCTTCCACAACAAGATTCCGCGTCTCCAGGCCAGCATCATGGGCCTGGACGGCGTGTCCATTGGCATCACGCTGTTCGGCGATCATCGAGAGCTGGCCCGCACGCTGACCGCCGGCACAAGCGTGGCCGCCGAGGGTCGTATTGTTCGATTCGGCAGCGGCATGTATTTGAACAACGCCGCTATCGTTGGCCACGCCTGGCTGGGTCGTCTATGCCCGATCTATCCCGGCAAGCCGCGCAGTATTCGCCCGGAGACCGTTCGTGAGCGCGTGCTGGCACTGCTGCCCGCGGTCGTCGACGAGACCATCGAGCATCTGCTGGCAGGTCTCGACGGCTACGGTGGCCCGATCGCGGCCCTGGCTCACCTGGGCATTCAGCCCAACCAGCTTCGCGCGGTCATCGAGCGCGCCCATCTGCCAGACAACCCAAAGCAGGGCGAGCGCGCCCAGCAGATCATCGAGCAGATCGCGGCCATGCACGCGGTGGCTGCGGCCGCCAGCAGCCGTCCCGACAAACAGACCGCACGCGCGTTCGATATCGACTGGCCGAAAGTACGCCGTCGTGTCGAGACATTGCCGTACCCGCTCACCCAGGAACAGCGCCAGGCCGCCTTCGAGATCCAGACGGATCTGGGCCAGGCCCGGCCGATGCGTCGGATACTCTCGGGCGATGTGGGTACCGGCAAGACCGTCGTGTACGGACTGGCAGCAGCAGCCTGTGCCGCTCATGGCGGCCAGGTCGTGATCCTGGCGCCGACTCAGCCGCTGGCCACCCAGATCCACGCCGAGCTGTCGTCCTACTGGTCGGATCTCGACATCGTGCTTGTCGCCGGTGGAGCGGCCAAGACCCAGCGGCCGTCATCAGCCGCCATCCGGGTGGGCACCACCGCGCTCCTCCACCGCGAATCGGACAGTCCGCCGGATCTGATGATCGTCGACGAACAACAGAAATTCAGCCGCGATCAGCGCGAACGCCTGACCGCCCACGGCTGTCATCTGCTCGAGGTCTCCGGCACCGCCATACCGCGTTCGATCGCACTGATCCGATACGGCGCACTGGATGTATCCAAGCTGACCCAGCCGCATACGCCCAAGCGTTTTCACAGCCGGCTGTGGGCACAGCATGAACGCGGCGAACTCATGGCCGCCGTCGAGGCCACGATCGCCAAGGGCGGACAAGTCTTGGCCGTATACCCGCTCAAGGAAGGCGAGGGCAGGAACGCCGCCGAGCATGCGTATCAGATATGGGAGCGACGAATGCCCGGACGCGTGGCACTCGTACACGCCAATATGAGCGATGAGGACAAGAAAGCCGCGGTAGACGCGCTCAAGAACAACCAGGCGGATCTGCTGGTGGCCACGACGGTCGTTGAGGTCGGGATCAGTATTCCAAGCCTGACGCATGTGCTCGTCGTCGAGCCGCAGCGTCTGGGCCTGACCCAGCTGCATCAGATTCGAGGCCGAGCGGCCCGACAGGGCGGCGATGGATATTTCTCGATGTACCCCCAGAGTGAACTCAAGCCCGAGGCGGCTGCCCGTCTCCAGGTGTTGCTGGATACTTCAGATGGTTTCGAGATCGCCGAGCGCGATCTGGCCTTGCGGGGTTATGGCAGTCTGGCGGCTGATGCGAGCACCCAGAAAGGCGATGATGAGCTGATTTACGGGCGGGCGGTTCGCCTCGAACAGCTGGATCAGGCAATGGGGTGGCTCAAGGATGCGTGACACAAGTGGGCAGTCGATGGCACTGAAGGTCGATACCGAGACACACGACCGCTGGGGTCAGCCGTTGTCCCCTCACGTCTATGCCGGCACGAGCCGGGGTTACCTGGTCAAGCTACCCGCATCCCTGAATATCAGACCGCGCTGGTTCGCCAGCAAGAGCGAATCGATCGAGGAGATCCATGGGCGCGCCGTGGCATACCGTGACCGGTTTCTGCCTGCAAGCCATAAGGGACGCGTCAGGCGACAAGAGCTTCGCGGCGTTGTTGGCCCGCGACTGCGTGGGCCGGTCAAGCGCCAGACCACAAGACTGGGCAAGCCCGGCCTGGATCTCGTCAGCGCAATGCCGGGAATCTACGACAGTAGCAACCTCTACGTCAGAGCTATCGCCAGCAACGCCACCACAGGCCACCGCGAGAGCGAGCGCTTTTCGGTTCGCACCCTCGGCTTTGATACGGCGCTGCGTTACGCGATACGCAAACGCCTGTATTGGGAGCGTGCCCTGTACGCCTATCGTTCGCCTCTGACAGAGCATGACTGGCATCGATTCATCAGCCTCTGTTACGCGCAGTTCAAGGGACGTTCCTTCGAGCTGTCCGAGCTCAAGCATCCGGGGTGTGTTCATCGTCATCCCGATACCTGCCAGGCCGATGTATGCGTCGATAATGTCGCTGAGACGGCGTGTTTCACGGTGCGACAGTACGCCACCTACGACGAGGCACACGCCGCCGCGATCCTCTGGTGCATCGATAACTACAACCGCCGCAATCCAAGCGGATCTCGCATCCTTCGTCGACCCACGGCGCGCAACAAGACCACCGACCAGGCCGGCGTGAACAGGCGATTGGTGAACGACGGTCGCGGCCATACGCCTCTGGTGATCTACGAAGCCGGCGTTCGAGTGAATGGTAAACGTAGACCCATACGGTTTTCTGTCGGCCGGGTAGGGAAGATCGCCAAGGAACACGAGCGATTCGCTTATATCGCGGCCTGTCACTGCCGCCAGGCCTACGAGGCGTGTCATGACGCCGGTATCCCGTTCGACCCATCGCGCTACAACGGCTGGAAGCAGAAATTCGGCTTCCCGGCACCGCCCGAACCGGTTGCCTCAACAGCAATGGATGAGCCGACACCAACAAGGGTCGCGGCCACCACCTAGCGTCATTCGCGCCTGAACTTGCAGAAACAGCGACTCGTTCTACCGTGACTATAGATCACGGAACAGCGGGAACCGATCGGCGTGGAATGGCTAGCCAAACGCAAATATTTTCAGCCCAGCGCGGACCGGCGCTACACGGTCTCGGCCGCGGTCACCCCTAACGGCATCGTCTATACAGCATGGCGTCGTCAGCGCCCGGTCGCCTGCGAACTCGGCAACCGCGATAACGCACAAGCCTGCCGCGAACTCTGTGCGGCCGACGCCGCCCGTCGCGGCCACGAGTCAGCCCCGGATCAGCCCGATCCGATGACCGATCCTGATGAGCAAAGATTCACTGAAGACGAGACGTCGTATCCGTCGTCTGCGACTGCTGCCCGCAGCCACGACGCGCACGTCCATCTGGATCGAGTAACCCACCGCAGCGGCCTCGTGCCAGAGGAGTCACAATGCCCCTAACGCTCACGTCCTTCGAACTGAGCCTGGTGGCTTGGTCACATCAATCCAGCCGCTGCGAAAGCGTCGTTCGACAGTCATCATTGACCAGACCCGCCCAGGCCAGTGTCCGCCGTGTCACCGCTTGTGGGCATTCCGTACTGTACGGCGTGACGATGTTGGGCGACGAGCTGGAGCTTTTGATCAACTGGCGCGCTGACGGCGACCAGATCACGAGTGTGGGTAGCATCTGCGTCTTTGAACGGCTAGCGCAAAAAGCTGACGCGCCCCAATCTACAGCGCTGCGCCAGCGGGGCGTTCTGCTGGATCACGAAGGCCAGATCATGAGTGCCAGCGCCAGCTATGCTGTGCTGCTCGCCAGTATCCGGCACTGCGAATGGCGTTTCCCGGCCCGGCAGTGCCTGTCGAGCCGCCACCTGTCGCCGCGACCCATGCCCGCCAACGCCAGCGTGCTGATTCAGCACCAAGACCGACGAGCCGACAAGAAAGAGACTGCGTGATGCGCCTCACTCGCGAGCAGGCGCACGAGTTTGCTCGACAGCGGGGCCTTGATCCCAGCGCCTTGGGCCTCGCAGATGAAACCGACACGTCATCGCCCCAGGTTCGGCCGAAGCCTCGGCGAGAAAGTGGCCCGAGTCCACAGGCGCAGTTGACCGTGCTGGCCCGACAACGCTGGGGCGATGAGATACGCACCGACTACGTGGGCGCGGTACCGGGGCGCCGGTTCGAGATCGACATCACGCTACCCGCCTACCGGATTGCGATCGAAGTCGACGGGTGGGCCTTCCACGGCAAGCACAAGCGCGATTTCCATCGCGATCGTGAAAAACGCAACGCACTGGTCCTGAACGGTTGGCTGGTCCTGGCGTTCTCCGCGCGTGATGTCATGGCGGATCCACTGCGGCTGCTCGACATGGTGGAGCAGTTGATCGACCGCCGCAGGCGCGCCTGGCGCACCTGATGTGCTCGGCACCCACGACATCCGTGAGCACCGAGCCCGTTTGCGCCTAGTCGTCGATCATCGCTACCCGCTGCGACGGATATCTCGCGACCTCGTACAGCGCGTGCTCCAGCGCGTAGACGATGGCCCGATCCAGGTCAGGCCAGCTGCCTGGCCCCGTGGCACGGTCCAGCGGCGACTGCATCGCCTCATCGATTTGCTCACGGCGCATCGCATCGTCGAGCCGGTCGTTGAGCAGGGCGCGATCCAGATCCTCCAGCGTGTGCACCAGATCGGCGTGATCGAATGGATGGTCGGCCTGCGTCAGCCCCTGAGCCCGTCCGAATTGATCGTGCAATCGAGCCAGAACCCGCCCGGCCAGTCGCAATAAGACAATGGGGACATAGGTTGCAGTTTCGGAATCTGTTGCGTAGTTGAGCGCTCGGTCCAATATGTCGCGGCCAGAGGTTATCGGCTCGGACTGTTGCGCCGAGAGAAAACGCCGGTTTGTTGCGTCCACATGAGCAGAGTAGCGCGAGGGCGTCGGAGGATCAGTCGGTGTGTCGGCTATCGGCCAAGAGCTGACATCTGACTCATCGGAGCTCACCCCGTAAACAGAAGCCGCGAAACCGACGCTCCTAGAATTTGATAATTTAGGGGATCCATTTGCTTAGGCAGCTTAGCGTTAACGAGCTCTGTCAATTGATGTCGGCAGGCAGACTTTGAATTTCGGAGCGATGTTTAGGTGTTCTTTCACATTGATGAATCCGGAAATACCGGCAACAGTTTATTCGACGCGAATCAACCTCGTCTTAGCTACGGCTTACTATCGAGCAAACGGAACGTAGATCTGCTAGGTGATCGCCTGCATCGGCGTATGATTGACAAGGCCGGAGTGAAAGAGCTTCATGCCAACGATTTGGGTGTGGCGAAACTGACTCCGATCGTCCCCGATTTGTATACGCTTCACCGGAAAATGCAGTTCGAGTTCGGTTATTACTTCATCGAAAAACCGACCTTCGCCCTAGTGATGCTCTTCGAGGCTGTATTCGATGCTGGCCTGAACTCTGCGGTTCCATGGGTTAGCTATTGGACGCCAATGCGTTTCTTGCTTATCAATGCATTGCACTCACTGGTTGATCACCGCCTGCTCCAGCAAGCTTGGGCTCTGTGCACGGTTCGCAGACAGAGCATCGCCCGCCGTGCCGACGATATCGTCGCGTTGTTGACCACTCTCGATGCCAGGGCGTCCAGCCGAATTCAGGATGCACGTATGCGCGAGATCATCCGCGATGCGCTGGCCTATGGGATTAAGAAACCTCTTGAGCTCGACTTCGGGACGCCGGATCCGAATCTCATCGCCCCCAATGTTGTCTGTTTTCAGTTCGTGTTGCACGGGATCGCATCGGTTCGGCGCCGGAAAGGGCGGAAACGACCGGCGAAGGTCACTGTCGATCAGCAGGGGCAATATAATGGTTCGCAGGAAGAAGCCCGTTGGACCCTCTCTTCGATAGCGGAAGGTTTCGGGCAAGCTCGAACGGAAGATCGAGGTTTCTTGCTTAACCATCCTATGATGCGCCACCTCGACGAACAAGCGATTCTGCACCAGGGGATGCCCAACGTTGAGCTCAGCGTGGCCGATGGCCACCCGCCAATCGGGATCCAGCTGGTCGACGTATATCTATGGGTGTGCAATCGCGTGCGTAATCGACAGCCTTTATCGCCTGAGCTACGCGATCTCGGGGTATGGCTGCTCAAACAGGCGTCGTTTGATGGTATTGGCATGGACACTCTGCGGATGCGCTGGGAGCAGTTCGAACGCGAATTGCCTGCGATCCATGAAATGGACTCCGATCAAGTTCGCTTCGCGGTCAAGACTCGTGAGGATCATCGCGAGCGCGTTCAAGCTATGAACATTGGTCGCTAATGGCCAATAGCCGGCTCGAAAAGCAATGCTTTGTCTCGTCAATACCGGCGCATTTACGTTAAGGTCGCCAGAAGGGCAGCGTAGAGTCGCCAGCCTTGTCTAACACAATTGCTACACTTTGCGCCGCCCGGGTTACAGCAACGTAAAAACTAGCTGCCGGAGTGGGCGGCAAATGGGTGCCTTTTTGAATGAACTTGACGATACCACCCGTTGGTACGATTAACACGCGTTCATGAGTAGTACCTTTGGCTAGCCTGAAGTTTATATAGTCTAGATTAAAGGTTTTGCCCGAATTCGCTGTGCTACGCAGACATTGCGGATCGAATTCGGCAATGTACTCATCGACGTGCTTGCTCTCAATAAGAAATACGCCGTCGTGTCCGGTCGCCTTGTGGTTTTTAGACTCAGTCACTGGAAACGACCAACTCGGATCAAAAATTGTGTCGGAAAATGATGCGACACTGTGGTGGCAACGCCAAGTAATAATACTTTCAATGATCTCCAGTATGCCTCTAGCCTCGCGCTCACGAAACCAATTGATTGCCTCCGCGTAAGCGTATCTCTTATTTTTGTTGCTACGAGGATTGGTTGCGAGTACGGATTGACGGATATCGCCGACCATTCGAACCTCTATTGAGGAGGCGAGCAGTACGTCAACGATTTCCCAATCGTGTGCACTTAGATCCTGCACTTCATCTACTAGAATCTCATCGTAGATGCATTCCAGTCTTCTCACTAGTTTGCCGGCACTCTCCGTGACGAGCTCATGAGATAAGCGACCGAGTTCGCAACCATAGACAGCGCCTTTGGAATCGAGAAAGCGCCTCTTTCCCTTCGCCATTCTGTGGGGGCGCCCGTCGAAATTGAAGCCGTGTACCCTCTCCGCGGGAAATTTGAAAGGGATGAACGGACGGGCAAAATGGCGTAATAGAAACGTAAACCAGCCCAGTACTTCTACACCTAAGTGGTCGCCGGCATGTTGTGCGAGTCGATTTCGCAGCTCGGCCTGATTAGTTTGGGTATACGTCAACACTAATACTCGTCGGCCACGAGATAGCGATGCACAGTGCTCGACTATTCCTTGTGTCTTTCGCGAGCCGGCAACCGAAAGCGTGAGATAATTACCCATAGATGAAGCGAGCTGCGTCTAGCATATATGCCGGTGGGTGAATGTCCTTCGCCGAAGTCGCGATCCTGATTGCGCCCTCTGTTTTCTCGCGCTTCATCCAAGTTGCAAGATCGGCATCTGTTCGAAGGTCGAGAATGTATCGAAGTGACGTCTCATCGTTGTGGTAGATGAGTTGTGGCTCGAGTGTTTCACCGTGCTCAACTTCGCCAATGAACAGTTCGCGCCTACCTTCCTTCAGCCATGATTGAATGGGTTCGCGCAACTCTTCTGGAGACGAGCCGTCATTGTCCCTAAGTGCTGCCACCGTCACGTCAAGTGAGGCACATAACTCTAGACAACGTCTCAGCGATAAGCCGCGCATGCTAAGCACGTCAATCCCACACTCCATCGGTTGCTTGCCATGTAAGTTAGAAAAAACGCGCTCGAAAATTATCTCGTCCGACGGTCCTTCCACCAATACAACTTTGTTAGCTAGTATCATACGAAGGGTGTCGTAGCCTGGAAGCTTCTGGAAGTACGAAACAGTCGTTGGATCTAAGTCGGGAATTCTGCTCTGTAGGTTGCCTTTTATGAGCAAGAGAGCATTGAGTCCCAAACGATTGAGTACGAATGAGCTATGTGTTGTCACGAACAATTGCTGTTCGTCGCTCGCTAGAGAGCGTATTCGCGAAAGGAGGGTCGTAAGGCTAGTGTGCGTAAGATGATTCTCGGGCTCTTCAACCATGACAAAATTTGTCGTCCCCGCGTGCCGACTCATGGCCAGTGATATCTTGATCGCCGCTTGTTGGCCTTGGCCTGACATCGAGAACGGCACATTATCAACGTGCGGAATGACTGAGCTCTCCCACGAAGAGCGAGCGCCTTGATCCATAGCCAATGCGATTGGCTGGTCGTGAAGGGAGGCATGAAGCTCGCCTATGCGTTTATTGACATCACCCAGCTCGGTTTCTGACATTGAAGCTTTCATATGCCTGAAAGCTAGCGAGATCTCCGCTCGCTCCGCCGGCTCTAGATGGTCGCCAAGAATTTGGCGTAAGTGGTAATCGACGCCGGATAACGACCGTACAGTGCGCGAATCAATCACCACAGTTGTTAGCTGCCTGGGTCGGCGCGCGATCTTTTCGTCGGCAAAGGAGCGCCAGTCGAGAGCGTAATATTCTACCGGTAGGAGATGCGAAGGATTTTTCTTCCATTCGTCGATTTCCGAAGCATAGTCCGGATCTGGGTACACTCGCATTGTGATCCCAGGACATGCAGTGGTTGGTACATCGGTATTAATTGCCCCACAAAGTTGCTGTAGCTCTTCGCGATCTTCGAAGAACAGCTCGATTCGTATTTCTGGAAGTGGCGGATGGTCGCCGCCCTGGAGCTTGGTTAGAAAATGCTCAACTTGGCTTCTGTTGAACCAGTAGGGATTCAGGTCTTCTGAGGCAAAACGACCATTTACGCGGCCTGTAAGGGCCAGCGCAATAGCCTCTATGAGCGTGGACTTGCCAGCTTCGTTTGCACCGACGATTAGATTGAGCTTCTGGTTCGGCTCCAAGATAAACTGGTCGTATATCCGATAGCCGCAAATCTTTATTTTATTTATCAAAATAACCCTCGTTAACAGCTAAGCAAAAAAACGTGCAGTAGCTCCCAACCTTAACCAATCTAATACTGGCTAAGGAATCTCTACGCCTTCGTCCGCTTTGGGTCGCTACCGGCCAGAAACAGACATCAATACGCGGCGACGCCGCCGCCGCGGGCTGCGGCCCAAATGGCGGCGGCGAGCTCGTGTTTGACGGCATCCGAGCGGCCGACGGCTAGTTCGAGATTCACGTGCGGCATGAAGTGACGCCTCGTAACGTGGGTTCGCGGCCGTGGCTGCTCATGCAGCGATTAAAGCGGCTGGGCCGTGGGTCGATAGAGGATTTCGTTGATGTCCACCTCGGGCGGCTGGATCATCGCGAAATACACGGCGCGCGCGAAAGAGTCGGCCGGAATCGCCGACGCCTCATAGAAGTTGTTGATGGCCTCGGAGGCGTCCGGATCGCTGATATGGCTGGGCAGCTCGGTATCGATCGCGCCGGGCGATATGACGGTGGTGCGCAGGTTGTAGTCCTTGACCTCCTGGCGCAGCCCCTCGCTGATCGCACGCACGGCGTGCTTGGTCGCGCAGTAGACCGCGCCCGCTGGCGTGACCTTGTGGCCGGCCACCGACGAGACGTTAATGATGTGGCCGTCCTTCTGCTGCTTCATTTGGGGCAAGGCGGCGGCGATGCCGTAGAGCGTGCCCTTGATGTTGATATCGATCATGTTGTCCCACTCGTCGACCTTCAGGCGTTTGAGCGCGGACTGCTGCATGAGACCGGCATTGTTAAGCATGACGTCGATACGGCCGTATTCGGATACGGCCGTATCGACGAGGTTCTGCACTTGGTTTCGATCGGTGACGTCGGTCGCAACCGCCATCGCGGTGCCACCCTCGGCCCCGATATCCGCGGCGATCGCTTGCAGGCGATCGAGTCGGCGCGCGCCGAGCACGATCGTGGCGCCGTGTGCGGCCAAATGGCGTGCGGTGGCTTCACCAGGCCGCTGCTGCCGCCGGTGATGACGACGACTTTGTTATCGAGAGAATCGCTCATGAAATCTTCCTTGCAAGCGTTATGAGTTGTGAATCGAAGCGCAGGGCGCAACGGGCATCGGTAGCCAAAAAGAATCCGGCCACCGGCGCGACGCGTGTTATTCGCGGCCTTCGTACTGGGCGTCAGTGACCTTTTCCATCCAGGTCACCGGGCCGTCTTCGCCTTTTTCCTGAATCGCGATATGGGTCATCGCGGTGTCGGAGCCGGCGCCGTGCCAGTGTTTTTCGCCCGCCGGGAACCAGACAACATCGCCCGGATGGATGGCCTCGATCGGCCCGCCTTCGCGCTGTACGCGCCCACAACCTGCGGTCACGATCAGGGTCTGGCCCAACGGGTGGGTATGCCAGGCGGTGCGCGCGCTGGGCTCGAAGGTCACGCTGGCGCCGGCTGTTCGGGCCGGGCCTTCGGTATCGAACAACGGGTCGAGTCGTACCGTGCCGGTGAAATAATCTGCCGGCGGGGTTGCCGAGGCGCGGGTGCCGTTTCGGCTGATATCCATGATGATCTCCTGCTACCGTTTATTCGTTGCCTATTCAGCGGTGTATTGCGCGTCGCTCACCGCATCGCCCCATTCGACATTCTCGCCGTCGCGCCGCTCTTGGATCGCGATGTGGGTCATGCTGTGGTCGCGGTCGGCGCCGTGCCAGTGGTTGGTGCCGGCTGGAATCCATACGACATCGCCCGAGTGAATGGTGCGCACGGGCTGGCCTTCGATCTGCACACGGCCCACCCCGTGGGTCACGATCAGCTGCTGGCCGACCGGGTGGATATGCCAGTTGGTGCGTGCACCCGGGTCGAAGGCCACTTGCGCCGCGGTGGCGTTTGAGTCGTCCTCCGCAGAGAACAACGGATTCACCAGCGCGCTGCCGGTGAAGTATTGCGACAGGTCGGTGCGCGTGTCGCGCTCGTCTTGGCGGGTGATCTTGAGTTGCTTCGCCGGTGTCTTATCAGCCCCAGGCAGATTCGCGGCGAAGGCTGTGCTCATTGAGGCTAAAGTCACAAGCACGAATGTAAGTGTGACGGCGTGGCGTTTGTTCATGATGGCGTTGCCTTTAGTGGGTTTGTTCGTTGCCGCAAGCCACTTCTCGGTGGTCTCGCCGATTCCCGATGACGGGCCGGTAGTCACGATGACTTCGTCGGCGCGGTTGTCGTATATGACGTTCTCCTCAAGAGATAAATGGCCATTGCGTGCGTGAATCCGATGGGCCCGTTATTTCGGTGCGTCGGCGCGCTCGATTCGCACCTTGAGTTCGCCATCTCCGGCGAACCGCTCGACGTTGCCCTCGATGCGACCCAGGCGGACCAAGCCGGGGGAATAGCGAAAGTCGCGATAGAAAATCGCCAGGTTGCCCCACGGGGCGAAATAGGCAATGTCGCCGGTTTCCGGCGTGACGCCCTCGGGTGCGCCATCCGTCGATAGACGAGCCGGAAGATCGGCGATCTTCTCGGTGCCGTGGTAATCGGATAGCGTGAGTTCCAACGGCAACAGTGATACGAAGTCCTGACTCGCACGGCTGTTTTCGAGCGTCGCCTCGACGACGCTCTCCTTCATGACGATGTGTATCTTCATTCCGTCCTCCACGGTTACGGGCTCACGAGCGGACTGCGCTAACGCGGTATGGATAGCCAGAGCGAGCGTGAGCAAAACGCCTATCGACAATGATTTCATGACGGCTACCTGGGCGGTTGTTGCGCTGTGCGGTTTCGCCGCATCGCGGGCTGTCCGGGGTGACATGTTCAGGCGTCATGCCGTCTTGAGCAGCCGCTGGCCGGAGCCAACTAACAGGAAGGCGATGCCGGACAATACGGCGCTACCGATAAAGGTCGCTCCGATCCCGATATGGTCCAGCAGCGTGCCGCCCAAGGCGGCGCCGACCAGAATCGCCGCCTGGATGGCCGCGACAATCAGGCTGCCCGCGGCCTCCGGTGCGTCGTCCACGTTCTGTGAAATCCAGGCCATCCACCCGATCGACATAGCCGTGTTCATCGCGCCCCAGATCGCCAGTAGTACGGCGGTCACGGCTACGAGCCGGCCGAATCCAAGTAAGCCTAGCGTCACCAATGCCATCGTCACCGGTATGATCTGCAACACCCGGATAACGTGCCCGTTGGCAAACTTGCCGCCCGCCCAGGTACCGAGAAAGCCGGCACAGCCCAGCACCAGAAACAGCCCCGACAGCATGTTTACGTCGACCGCCGTGACGTTTTCCAGAAACGGCCGCAGATAGGTGAACATGGCGAAGGCGCCGGCGAAGGTGAAAATCACGGCCGCGATTCCACGGGCGAAATAGGGTCGTTTCAGCAAGACCAGAAGGGCGCGAAACGATTGCCGCTCATCCGCCGGCAGCGACGGCAAGGCCACCAGTAGCCAGACAAGATTCAGCGCCACGATGGGTGTCAGCAGCCAGAACACGCCGCGCCAGCCAATGATCCCGCCGAGATAGCTGCCGATCGGTGCGGCAAAAGCCGCTGCGACCGCCTGTCCGGTATACATCACCGCCAGCGCCTTAGAGACGCGATCTTGTGGCACGAGGCGCATGATGACCGCGGTCGCCAAGGCCCAGAAACCGCCGATGCAGACCCCGAGCAGTGCCCGCGCCAGCATGAGGATCGTCAAATTGGGAGCCATGGCAACCCCGATCAGCGATAACAGCATCAGCGCTGTCAGGGCGGCCAGCACCCACTTGCGATTGAGTCGCCCGGCCAGGGTGATCGTGACCAGACTCGCCGCCACGGCGAAAAAGCCACTGACGGAAATTGCCTGACCGACCTGACCTGCTCTGGCGCCCAGACCCTCGGCGATGGGCGTCAACAGGCTCACCGGCATGAACTCCGCGGCGATCAGCAGTGCGACACACAGGGACATGGACAGGACCGCGCCCCAGGCGCTGGCCTGGGTCGAAGTCGTTAAGCTTGAAGTGCTGGCGACCATTGGTTAGCTCCGCGCGATATCGAAATTTCGGGCGGGACGACCAGCCAATTTACGCACCAAGCGCCGATGTCCCGTGAAGTGTCGACGACAATGATGCGCGGCGCTCTCTATCGAGCGGTAGAAGGATCGGATAGTTTTCTTGCCTGATTCGCCAAACAGGCGGATTAATATTAGACAGCGCAGGATTCGCGGCCTATCGTTCGGGCAACACAAAGCACGAGGTTGCCATGCCAACTCACGGCCGAATCGGAAACCACGCGGGCAGGACGCTCGACGCCATCCATGCAGACTTGGCGGACACGATTGATCAACGCACGATTGGACAGGAGGACTGCGCCACGGCGGTTGCCAATCTTGCATTCTTCCGACGCGAGGCGCTGACCGAGCCCTGCGCCTGCCTGCTCGAACCGAGCATCGTGATTGTCGTCCAGGGGGCCAAACAGATGCTGATCGGCGATGCGGCATATGCCTACGACACCGAACGTTTTCTGCTCAACTCCCTGGATCTTCCGGCCCGATCGCAGGTGCTAGACGCCAGCGCGAACAAGCCGTGTCTGGGGCTGGTGTTCAAACTCGACCTGAGCGTCATGGCCGAATTGATTTCGCAGACTCGGCGAGCGCCACCGCGCGATCGCGCCGCCGAGGCCAGCGCCGCTCTCGGCACGATGACGCCGGCGTTGCTGGAACCATTCAGTCGCCTGCTCGATTTGCTCGACGAGCCCGCCGATATTGCGGTGCTTTCGCCACTGATCGAGCGCGAGATTCACTACCGGCTGCTGAAGAGCGATTTGGCCGCACGCCTTTGGAACGTTGCCTCCGTGGGCAGCCAGAGCCAGCGGATCGCCCGTGCCATCGACTGGCTGAAAGACAGATATGCCCAGCCGCTGCGAACCGCCGAGCTTGCGGCCCATGTGCAGATGAGCACATCGAGCCTGCATAACCACTTCAGACGTCTCACGGCAATGAGTCCATTGCAGTACCAGAAATGGTTGCGACTGAGCGAAGCAAGGCGTTTGATGCTCAACGAGAATCTGGACGCAGCCCGTGCTGCATTCCACGTCGGCTACGAAAGCCCCTCGCATTTCAGTCGCGAGTACGGCCGGCTTTTCGGTGCGCCCCCGAAACGCGACATCGAGGGCCTCCGACGCGCTAGCGAGTTTAACGTTGCGACGACCGTTTCAACGTTGACCGCAACGCAGCATCGATGATCACTTCAGGTGCACGAACGGTGCTTCTATTTCGGAGCATTGTTTTCGAGGTCTTAGGAAAGTCGCAGAGCTGCTGTGGCACAGCGAGCCACCGACTACCGGATTGATGCCCGCAGGCATTCGGGTTCGACACTGTCTGATTGGGACTACAAGTCCGCTTTGGGTCGCAATCGGCCAAAAGCAGACGCTCACGGAGCTTCCGAACTCACTAATGCGCTGTTATCGCAAACACATCGACATGACACGCCTTCGGGATTCGAACCGTTTTTCAGTTCAGCCTAGTTCGTGAACGCTCAGTGCTGGTTTGCTCGCGTTAAACTGCATCGCCAAAAGCAAATCTGCTGGTCACTCATGCCGACACTTGTGGTCTATACCTGCGCTGCGCTTGCTGAGATCGCCGGCTGCTTCGCGTTCTGGTCTTGGCTCCGATCGGGGAATAGTGCGCTATGGCTTTTTCCGGGCATGGTTTCACTGGCGGCGTTCGCTTGGTTATTAACGCTCAGCCCCACTGATCAAGCAGGACGCGCTTACGCTGCCTATGGAGGCCTATATATAGTCGCGTCAATCCTTTGGATGTGGGCTATAGAAGGGCACGCGCCCGACGTCTGGGATGCCCTGGGCGGAGCGGTTTGTCTTGCCGGCGCAGCGATCATTCTGTGGGCCCCGCATGCGACGTGAAGCTTGTGCTTGAATCGTATACATCAGGGGCAAACTAGGTGAACCGATCTTTGCAGGTCTGTATTGGGTCGTGCCCCAATCAAAGACATCGGGTCACGCGAAAATACCCCAAGACTTGATGGCGAATCCAGCGCTGCGAGGCTCGCCTCGCGCCGAACTGAAAGAGGTAGACGAACAACGGCTCGATCGATCAACCGATCGCTAACGGCGACAGTCACCCAGCACAGCAGGACAGCTGCTCGACATCTTTGGTAAAAGTCTGGGCACAGAGCTTGAGCGCTTCCACGTGAACCAGATAAGGAAACAACAGATCGCCCAAGGCTTCAACGGTCATGCCGTGGTGGACGGCCAATACAGCGGCCTGAATCATCTCGCCGGCTTCGGGAGCCAAGATTTGAGCTCCGAGTAGACGATGGCTGGCCGCCTCGGCAACCAGCTTGACGAATCCGCGGGTCTCGAAGTTGGCAAGCGCACGTGGTACATGTTCCAACCCTAAAGAACGGGTCTCGATCTCGAGGCCGCGCGCTTGGGCTTGGCGTTCATCCAACCCCACCGTCGCGATCTGCGGATCGGTGAAGATCACTGCCGGCATGGCGGACAGATCCAGCCGCGCTCGACCGCCGGTCATGTTGACGGCCGCGCGGGTGCCGCCGGCGGCGGCCACATAGACGAACTGGGGCAGCGTCGTACAATCGCCAGTGGCATAGATATGCTCGGCGCTGGTACATAGCGAGGCATCAACCCTGATCGCACCGCGTTCATCGGTCACCACCCCGATCTTGTCTAGTGCCAAATCGCGGGTGTTCGGGGAGCGGCCCGTTGCCACCAGCAGCCGGTCGCCCTGGATCGGGCCGTCGTCGGTGTCGAGCGTGAATTGCCCTGCCGCAAAATGTACGGAACGCGCCTGGCTGTGCTGGCGTACGTCGATTCCTTCGGCGCGGAAGGCCGCGGCAAGGCCCTCGCCGAGCGCGGGGTCTTCGCTGGATAGCAGCGTACTGCGGGCCAGGACTGTGACCTTCGAACCCAAACGGCGGAACGCTTGAGCCTGTTCAACGGCAACGACAGAGGCGCCGATGACGATGATGTGCTCGGGCGTGTCCGGACTGAAAACCGCCTCATCGGACGTCCAATACGGCGTGTCGGCCAGGCCCGGTATCGGTGGGATCGTTGGGGAAGCCCCGGTAGCGATCAGAATGCGATCGGTCACCAAACGATCTTCGGACCCGTCATGTGCCGTGACAATTAGCGTATGCGCATCTTCGAAGTGGGCCCGCCCGCGGCGCAGCGTAATCGATGGATTATCGTCGAGTATTTTCTGGTACTTGGCCGCGCGTAGTTCTTCGACTCGGGACTGCTGCTGGCGCTGCAGGCGTGGCCTATTAATCGTTGGCTTGCAATCTGCCAACCCATCAAACGGGTTGTGGCGTTGGTGCTGGGCCAGTTCGGCGGCGCGAATCTGGATCTTGGACGGCACGCAGCCCACATTGACGCAGGTGCCGCCAATGATGTCGCCCGACTCGATCATGCTCACCCGCGCCCCTGCCTCAACGGCGCGGATGGCAGCCGCAAACGCGCCGCTGCCACTGCCAATGATCGCGATATGGCGGTTTTCGTCTTCTCCCGCGACCCGTGAAGACTGGGCAAGCGAAGATTCGTCGTCCCAGTTGCGGGCATCGTAGCCTTGGGCCTGTACCGCTTCGATCAGCGTGGTTTCATCTGTGCCGTCATCCAACTGGACTTCGGCACGGCGCTCGGCATAGGACACCACAGCGCTTGCGCTAGGAAGTGCATTGAGCGCGTCCTCGACCCTTTGGGCGCAGTGCGCGCAGGTCATGCCGTGAATAGCGAGTATGCGTTTCATTTGGGTTCCGGATCGGTCGGGTTTAGCAGGCCATTTTCTTACGCCGATAAACGGCGTAGATCGTCAGCCCCAGGAAAAAGGCCAGCGCGGGCAGCAGCACATAGTCCAAATAGCCCACCAGCGCAGAAAGACCGACGACGCCGAACAGGATCACCAGCACCGGCGTGAAACAGCACAGCGCCGCGATGACGGTGCCTGCAATGCCCACACTGAACAGCTTTTTATTGCGGCCCATGTGGTGTTACTCCGTTGGCTCGGACGGATAGCCAGCGCGGGTCGTGGCCGCGGTTAAGTCCGAGACCGAAGCAATCTTCGGATCGAAGGCGACCGTGGCGGTCTTGGACTCGTAGTCCACGCGCACCGTGTCGACGCCGTCGACCTGCTGGAGCGCCTTGCGCACCACAAAGGGACAGGTCGCGCAGGTCATATGACCCACCGCAAGCGTTACGGTCCTTTCAGCCGCCGCAAAAGCGCCTTGTATCCAGACCGTGCCCACCAGCAGCATGGTGGCCACTAGAATCATGCGTTGTTTTCGAACCATGACGATCGTTCCTTAGAGAAAAGCCGGCGCGTACCAGGGAAAGGTGAGCAGTGCCGTGACGAGTAATGCGAGCAGCCAGAAGATGAGGCGCTGACGGCGCTTGACCGCGGGTCGTGCGCACGCTGTATCGGAATCGCAACTCGGCTCGCGGCGATACAGCCGCCAACCGGCAAAAATCAGCAGCGCCAGCGTAATGACGACGAATATCGGCCGATACGGTTCCAGTGCAGTGAGCGAACTCATCCAAGCGCCGCCGACACCAATCGATATCAACAACACCGGCGCTACACAGCACAGGGAAGCCCCGACCGCGGCGAGTACGGCGCCGATCTGGGCCCAGGTGGTGCGACCGGTCGCGGTCGTGGGGTCGTTCATGAAAAGGCTCCGTGCCGGTTCGATAATCGGACGAAGCGCAGCTTAAACGCGGTACTCAGGTACCGTGTCAAGGGCTGGCTGAGTTATTTCAGTCGCGGCGGGACAGCGTCTCGATCAGCGGACAATGATTGGACACTTGCGCGTTCCGGCAGCGATCGATCAGCCCATCCAGCGTGTCTTGCATTGCGGCCAGATCGGCGATGCGGGCTGCCACCAGCGCGCGCTGATTTTCCGCAACGCGGCGTACGTCATCGCAATGACCGTCACCCAAAATCAGCAAGTCGCCGATTTCGTCAAGGCTGAACCCCAAGCCCTGCGCGCGCTTGATGAAACGAATGCGGTCAACGGTCGCGCGCGGATAGCGACGGTAGCCAGTGGACGGTTTGGGCGGCTGATCGATCAATCCGCGTCGCTGGTAATAGCGCACAGTTTGCAGATTTACGCCGGCGGCCGCCGCGAGTTTTCCGATCGTTAGTCCAGTCTCAGCCATGTCGTTTCAGGTTCAATTTGCCACGCGTAAATACGGTAGCAACAAGACATACTCGATGCGCCGTCACCAGCGCCTATCCAGTCGCGGGCGGTGCAAGTTCAAACCGGGCCGAGTCGGTGCTGGTAAATCTTGGTGGAGGCTCATGCTTGCCTGTAGTGGGTGACCGATACGGTTTGAACCATTGGCGACTGTATCCACTGAATGAGCAAATCCTGTCGAGCGTCGCCGCCGAGCACCTGTTTCGCTGGGCATCAAACCACATCGAATTAAGGGTGCCTGATACGACTGCCCGTCAAGTCATTTTTGAAAGGCTTGGCGTGGGTGCCGATCGCTGACTGGGATGGTCCACTTTAGGTCGATAGCCGGCCTCGCGCGATTAGCTATTCCGAGTTCCCTAACCGACGTGCCCCGGTAGAGAGTGCTTGAAAAACGTCTTGAGACGCTTTTATCGGCCGCCGAGAAACGCCGCCGAGTGCCACTCTGCCGGATGTAGGTTAGCGCCTGCGCCGTACCGGCGGCGCCTCTGTGCAAAAGAACGGCTCCACCCAAGTCGCCGAGCGACAATACAAACTAGAAAAGAATCGATCTGATGAAAACGTGATTGTCTTTTCCGCCGTTCATCGACTTTGTTTGGGTCAAAACACGAAACGGGAAAATCGTACGTTAAGCAGCGACGCGCGCCCGCAGCCTATCGGTAACGTTATTCATTGGCCGCTAAAGCTTCGATGATGCGGCAATTCTGGATTCGACCACCGCGGCAGGCATGAATCATATCCTCCAACGACATTTCCAACGCCTGCAAGGCCGTAAGCTTCTTACGCACGGCTTCGAGATGCTCTTTAGCGAGTCGAGCGACGTCTTCACAGGAGGCATCACTCTGATCGGCTTGCGTCAGCAGCATGCGTACATTGTCTTGGCTGAAGCCCAGTTCCCGGCAGTGCTTGATGAACATGAGCCGTTCGACATGTGAAGGGCGGTAGTGGCGCTGGCCGCCCTCGCTACGGCCTGCTTCCGGTAGCAGGCCTACGTCGCCATAGTAACGAATCGTGGCTACACCTACGCCCGTGTGTCGGGCGAGATCGCCAATCCGTAGATCGGATTGCCTCATAACCTTCTCGCGCTTGAAGCTCTAGTAGCTCGAGGACTTAGTGTGTGGCTGTTGCAGCACGCTCGCAACTAAAGCGTAGGAATATCCTGTGTGCAACCGAGCTTCGATCAACCGCATGTCGGCGCGCAACGTCTCAGCACTCCCAATCATGCTCGTGGTCTATGGTCTGGCGTTGCTCGCTGGCGGCGTTTTGCCGCTCGCTTTCGCGCCGTTAGGTTGGTATTGGCTGGCCGTGCTGTCGCCGGCGGTTCTATTCCTGTTGGCCGTGCGTCTACCAAAACGTGCTGCGCTGTGGGCAAGCTACTTCTTCGGGTTGGGTTACTTCGGTGTAGGCGTTTCATGGGTGTTTATCAGCATCAATCGCTATGGCAGCGGACCCGTAGCAGCCCTGCTCGTCACGGTAGGCTTTGTAGCCCTCTTGGCCTTGTTCCCGTGGTCAGTGGTATTTCTCGTGCGCACCTTATCCGCCCGGATGAATGGCGTTGCTCTATGGTTTGGTTTGCCAGCGGCATGGGTACTGAGCGAATGGGTCCGGCTCTGGTTCCTGACCGGTTTTCCTTGGCTTTTTTTAGGTTACAGCCAGATCGGCACGCCGCTTGCCGCGATCGCACCCGTATTTGGCGTGCTGGGCGTGAGCTTTGTGGTGACCGTTATGGCGGGGGGCCTTGCGTGGATGATTCTTCGTTTGAGCTTGCGGCGCCTGGGAATCACAAGCGGCGCACTGGTGGCGCTATTGCTTGGCATTTCATTGCTTGATCGTGAATGGACCGAGCCGGTAGTAGCCAAGCCACTGTCCATTGCGCTTGTGCAGGGGAATGTGGAACAAGACAGGAAATGGGAGTCAGGAGCGCTGGCGTTCACTTTGAGGCGCTATAGGGCACTGACACAGCCATACGCTGGAACGGACCTTATAGTCTGGCCGGAAACCGCCGTGCCGGCGTGGTTCGATCAAACCTCTGAATATCTAGACCGACTTCAAGTACGCCTCGGCGAGCGCGGATCGACCCTTATGCTGGGTATCCCCATGCGTACACGCCAGGGCGAAGCATACAATTCTGCAGTGAGCCTGGCTCGCCCAAGTCAGTTCTATTACAAACGGCATCTGGTGCCCTTCGGTGAATACGTCCCACTGCGTCGATTTGTGGGCCCATGGTTGAATATTCTGGGCGCACCGCTTGAAGACTTCAGGGCAGGCCAGCAGCCACAACTACTATATGCCTCCGGCATGCCCATCGGCGCATTGATTTGCTTTGATGTGGTGTTCGGCGCTGAAGTCACTGACCTGCTCCCAACCGCGCAGTTGTTGGTCAATCTGAGTAACGACGCGTGGTTCGGAGACTCCCTAGGGCCGCATCAACACCTGCAAATTACCCAAATGCGCGCCGTTGAAACTGGGCGCCCGCTTGTCCGATCCACCAATACCGGGCTCACGGCGGTAATCGATCACAACGGTCAACTGCTGGCGCGCGCGCCTCAGTTCGAGCCGACTGTTTTGCAGGCAGAGGTCACCCCGCGTACGGGGACCACGCCCTACGTCCGCTGGCAGGACAAACCGGTGCTGGCTGTCGTCGGGATCGCACTGGTCGTGCTCGTTGGGGTAGGAAAAAGAGACAAACGAAATTCAGTCTCGCTGAGTGCTTGACCCTTTAGTCGCTAGAGGTTTTATCGTCGTCTTATATCCAACAGAGTTTGGCGCATGATTGCGCTGGTGGAGGGAACACGGGATGGCCGATTGCGGCTGTGAATTCGAGGCCAAAGACCAGGCCCAACAAAAGGCGCTCTACTGGCTGTTGGCGATCAACGGCGTCATGTTTCTAGCTGAGTTCGGGATTGGTTTGCTAGGCGGCTCGACCGCCTTGATCGCCGACTCGCTCGACAACTTCGCTGATGCGGCCGTTTATTCTGCGGGGCTGTATGCGGTGGGGCGCGCCGCCCATCACAAGGCGCGCGCCGCTTCCATCGGCGGCGTCGTGCAAATACTGCTCGCGCTGTTCGCCGTGGGTGAGGTGGTTCGGCGAACCCTGATGGGCAGCAATCCCGAGCCCAGCTACATGATGCTGATGGGCGCGGCGGCACTCGTGGCAAACACAACCTGTTTGCTTATCATCGCCCGCCACCGACAAGGCGATGTGCACATGCGCGCGAGCTGGATATTTTCGGCCAACGATGTAATCGCCAATATCGGCGTCATTGTCGGTGGCGCGCTGGTCTACTACTTCGACACGCGGTACCCCGATCTCATTATCGGTTTGGTCGTTGGTTTTATCGTGTTACGCGGCGGTATCCGCATCCTGAAGGACGCGCGCCAAACGCGAGACGAGCTTCAGGAATCACCGTCCTCGGAAAGCACTTGAACATGGCGATATCTTCGCGCGGTGCAAACAGTAAGCATAGCTTGTGTCTGCGGGGGTGACGATAGGGGAGGACACGCTGAAAAGTTCTAGCCCGGCCGACAGGCTGCGTTGGTTGGGATTATCCGTCGTGATGCTGCTTCTGGATCAAGCAACCAAGTACGCGGCCAGCACCTATCTCGCCTATGGTGAGCGCAGAGCCGTCACAGAGTTTTTTAGCTGGACCCATCTACACAATACAGGTGCCGCATTCAGCTTTCTGGCCGATGCGGGTGGTTGGCAGCGGGCATTCCTGATCGGTGTCGCCGTTGTCATGTCGGCCATGCTGCTGGGCTGGCTGTGGCGCGGGGTGGCTTCGAAAGGTCAAGGAATAGCACTCAGTGCGATTCTAGGCGGTGCACTGGGCAACTTGACGGATCGCCTGCTACGCGGCCATGTGGTCGACTTTCTCGATTTCCACTACGCACAGTACCACTGGCCGGCATTCAACTTGGCCGATGTCTGGATTACCACGGGAGCCGCATTACTGATCTGGGCGCATAGAAAATACGGCAACTGAGCGTATCGGCCGCATTACTGAGCCAGCTCGGGCTGCCTGCATCCCCACTACGGCTCAGACCCTTTTGAAGCTTTTAGGCAGCTTAAGGTAGCGATGGGTTCACGGTGCTCGGAATCGACGTAGAAAGCGTCGAGGGTGGAAGGCAAAGCCCCGAGTCATTACAGGCTTGTACCACGGCCTGGACGGTGGGTATGTCGTTGTCGGCAACTTTATCCAGAGCTGCTATCAACTTAACTTTGCCCGAATACACCCGGATCGGGTCTTCAAGGCCGACGTCGAGTTCATCGCCCGGTGGGTATGCAAGCTCGGTCGATAACAGCACGCCGTTAGCAAATACCTTTATATCGGTCGGTATAAGAAAGTCGAAAGAGGCGGGATTGGCGTTGATATGCCACTCCGATGCGATGTCCAGTTCTATTTGGATCGTATCGCCGTCGCGCGTTGCATCGAGATTCACGTGGGCCGCGCTAAAACGCGGTGGGACGGACTTCGAGGCTGTTGATGACTCTGATGCGGTATAGAGGTCAACAACGTCCCGCTTATCATCCCGGTTATTAACTGTTGACTGGTCGGTCGTCGATTGCACTTCGGACTCCGTACTAGGCACGGTCCATTGCCAGAAAAGAAAAAGGCCGCTGACCGTGATCGCGATGGTCGCTGGCAATAGCCAAGAGAGGACAAAACTCTTATGGGTCGACACGCGTCTGCTCTCCACTGGTTTCGATGGCCGCTTTCAATGTGCTGACCGTAAATAAATCGGGCAGGCGCCGGTGAACCGCCCCGTTCGGCTTCAAGACCACGGCGAAGGGCAGGCCGGCGCCACCGAAGGATCGTAGGTAGGCGTCAAGCGCAGCGTCCGGCCGCGTGAGATCGGCGCGTAGAACGCGCATCTGGGCTGCATCGACGGCTTGCGCAATCGCGGCGTCGGCGTAAACGGTTTGTTCCAGAACTTTGCAGTTAATACACCAATCCGCCGTGAACTCGACAAGCACCGGCGCGCCGGCAGTGCGGGCCTCGGCAAGCGCGCGCTCCGTTAGCGGCTGCCAAGGCAACGCGTGCTGTGCGCCGGCCCCACGATCAAAGCCGAGCGTGACGGCGCCGGCCACGCCAGCGACCAAGACGAGCGCCGGTACCAAACGCGCGCCGGATCCGGGGCCGACCACCAATACGCGGATCAACCAGAAAGCCAGGGTCCCGAGCCAGGCGGTCCACAGCAGGGTGCCGACGCGTTCCGCGAGCACGGTCGTTGCAAAGAATGTCGCACCGGCCAGGAGAATCAAGCCCATGACCTGCTGCACGCGTGACAGCCATGCGCCGCTGCGTGGTATGCGTGTCAGTAGTCCGGGTTGGGCCAGCAGAACGAGGTAGGGCAGGGCCAACCCGACGCCCACCGCCATGAACAGCGCGAAGATCGTGCTCGGCGCCTGCGTGAGCGCAAATGCCATGACGCCGCCCAGGAAAGGCCCGGTGCAGGGCGCGGACAAGACCGCGGCCAGAAAACCGGCCAAGTAGGGTTCGGCATAGCCGTTGCCCTGGACGCGATAGACCCATTGGGGCGGTTGCACGCCGCGCCCCGCGAGACTGTAAACGCCAAGGCCGGCGAGCAGAAAGGCCAGTGCTGTACGAAACCAGAAAGCCTGGAACAGGGTGCCCCAGGTCCAGTTCAGCATGGCGGTCGCCAAAGCGAGCGCGCCGAAGAACGTGAGCGTGCCGGCCAGCAGCGCGATCGCTGCCAAAAAGCGCTGTCGCGTACCGCTGCCCACCACACGCGCGATCGTGCGCAACTTGATGGGCAACGCGGGTAGCACACACGGCGTGAGATTGAGCAGCACGCCGGCGAACAGCGCCAGCAGGAGATTCGTCCAGATCGTCATCGCCTGGCGTTTTGGCGGCGGCGATCCCGCGCCCTGGAATGGTCGTGCTCGCGGTTTCGCTCATGCGCGCCCCGCGATCGGATGACGTGCGCCGCGCCGAACAGGATCAGCGCGGCGCCCCCCGCCAGAATCCAGATATAGACCGGCAGGTGCAGCGCCTGACTACCGAGCAGTACGCTCAGTACGGTCAGCGGCAAAATACCCACGCCGGTGGTCCAGACGAACGTCCATCGCGGCACGCCGGCGAGTCCCGCGGCGTAATTGACCAGATTGAAGGACATGATCGGTATCAGGCGCGCGGTCAGCAGTGTCGTAATACTGCTATCACTCACGAATGCATCCAACCGCGCCTGATAACGCAGCGGAACCAAGCGTGACCGTGCGGCCGGGCCCAGGGCCCTTGCGATTTCGTAACTCAGTATTGCGCCGATCATTGCACCCGCCCAGGTGAGCAGTACACCCAGCCCGGAGCCGAAGACGACGCCATTGGCGATTGCGATGACCTCGGCCGGAAACGGCACGAAAGAGTGAGCCGTCATCAGGCCGATGGAAGCCGCAGGCGCCCAGGGACCAGCGCGCTCAAGGAGCGCGTGCAAACCATCGCTACTAAAATCGACAGCAAACAGGGTGTATTCGACCAAGCACCAGAGGATAACGATATCGATCCAAAGCAATGCCGCGGTTAGCACCACAGCCGCTATCAGCCACCCGCTGCGCGCGGTGCGTAGCAATGTGCGGAAGACCATAGCTAACAACACGAGGCCGAGTGCGGCCAACGCCAGGCAGACGAACAGCAAATCTGCGTTCATCGCCATCGGACTTCTCGCTGATCTTTTCGTTTCGGTAGGAAATTAAGCTTGAACATGGGTACCACGGGCGGTCATGAGCCCCCAGAGCCAGTTGATTTTGTAGGTTTCGATCTGCACGGCGGCGTAGCCGCTTTCTTTGAGCATTCGAGCGCACTCATGCGTTCGATAGGTCCGTGCGTGCGCATGCGCGCGCAGCCGTTGATAGCGCTCGAACAGCCGGCACATCAGATAATCGCCACACCAGTCCGTGAGCATGAGCTGGCCGCCTCCGGTCATAGCGACCCGCAATCCGGGCGTATCCCTCGGCCACGTTTTTGTTCGGAGCTTCGGTTTGCATATCGGAGCACAACCCTGCGAATAAATGGCCGGCGTTATATATCGTTGGGGCTATGCCAAACACGGATGGCGCGGGGCATGTTTTGTCTAAGAACCCGGACACAGCAACATGTCTGTGCCCGGGGCAGCACACTCTCAGCCGTTATTTGTTCGGCTGCTTGGTCATGCGAAGATAGGGCTTGAGCTCGTTCCAGCCGGCCGGGAACAGCTTCTCGGCTTCTTCATTGGACAACGCCGGCGACACGATCACGTCGTCGCCGTCCTGCCAGTTGGCCGGGGTGGTGACCTTGTAGTTGTCCGTCAGCTGCAGTGAATCGATCACCCGCAGGATCTCGTCGAAATTGCGCCCGGCACTCTTCGGATAGGTGAGCGTCATCCGGATCTTCTTGTTGGAATCGATGATGAACACGCTGCGCACCGTCGATGTGTCGCCGGCGTTTGGGTGGATCATGTCGTAGAGTTCCGCGACCGTGCGGTCGGAATCGCCGATGATCGGGAAATTCACGGACTGGCCTTGGGTTTCCTCGATATCGGCCGACCAGCGTTTGTGATCATCGACCGAATCCACCGAGACCACGATGGCTTTTACGGCGCGTTGGGCGAACTTCTCCTTGAGTCCGCCGACCGCGCCCAACTCCGTAGTGCAGACCGGTGTGAAATCGGCCGGATGCGACATCAACATGCCCCAGCCGTCGCCGAGCCATTCGTGGAAATCGATGCGGCCTTCGGTGGTGTCGGCCGTGAAATTCGGTGCGGTATCGCCTAGACGTAGGCTCATTTCTATACTCCTGTTCGATGAAGAAAAGGCCGACGGCCTCAATTCCGGTGGCCGCCGGCGCGCTCGTATCTAGCCCTGGTCGGTTGAACCGTCAGTGCCGTCCATATTCTCCATCTTGCTCTGCATCATCTTGTTGCAGGTTTCCATCATGTCGTTCATCTGACCCATCATTTTCATCATGGGCATGTTGCCATCGCCCATCATGCCCATGCCGTGGCCCTTGCGCTCCTGGCCTTGCATCATGTGGCCCATGTTGCCCTCGGATGCCGGCTTCGCGTCCTCGCCTTGCGTTGCGGCGAATACGGCGGGCACGCCCGCGATCAGGGCAGCGGCGATGATCGTTTTTACTGTTGTACGCATGTTTCTAGTCCTCTTTGGGTTGGTCGGAAGGTGCGCTCGATGACGCGATCTGATTTGAATAACGGGTTTGAGTATCTGGTTCCTGCCGGGACGTTGCACCATCGGTAGCGGTCGGCCGCATACTCCACATCATCCAGCCCATCATGATCATGCAGGGCAGGGTGAACAGCAGCGGGACGGCTCCGATGGTCACGACCCAGTCCCAGTTGAATACAAGCCCGACCGCCGCGGCGGCAACGCCGCCGACTAATAAGCTGCGGGGTTCGAGCCAGCGCCGGGCTGGAGGCACGGAGTCGGGTGACGTCGATTTTCCGGAATCACAGCTTTTCATCGTTTGTTACCTCGGTAATTGCCTGAATAAAGGCTCAATACGTCGTGTAAACGTCGCCATTCAGCGTTTTGATGACGAACGGTTCGCTCTTTTTGCCGGGCATGCCCGGCGAGCCGCTCGGCATGCCGGGTAAAGCGATACCTCGGATATCGGGTTCCTCGCGCAGCAGCTTGGCAACGACCGGCTCAGGTACATGCCCGACGACGACGTAGTCGCCGATGAGAGTGGTGTGACAAGACGACAACGCCGGTTCGACGCCGTGCTTTTCGTTGAGAGCCGCCATATCGTCCGTGTCGAGCACGTCCACCTCATACCCCTTGGCGTTGAGGTAGTCGGCGTACTGCTCACAGCACATGCAGCCCGGGTTGTGGTAAAGGCGAGCCTGTACCGGTGCCGCGATGGCCGCGCCGGTCGAGATAAACAGAACGAGCATGAGCGTCAGGCGCGCCACGGTCGCATTACGTAGTTGGGTCATCGGAAGAACTCCACGTGATCTAGGGAGTTCCGGAAAGCCGTTAGGCGTGCACATGCGACGTAATGGTTGATGTCGCATGACAGACCAGCACTGACCGCAGAGGCGCGGTCTGTGTAAGCTCAGCCGGAGTTTGTGACGCGCTCAGGCGTCAGTCAGATCAAGCGTGGATAGCTCGCGGGGGAAAAGGGTCGGGCCCTTCGAGTTGGCGGCCCAAATGCGTTTCGATGTGAAACGTGGGCACCGCAGGTGGCAGGGGCGTAACCCCGGCAGTGTTATGCGCAACATCAGCCATTATGCCGCAGATGGCCACTGCGCAAGTCGAAGTCGCCGCGGTTGAGTGCTGCGGCTTCGTGGTGTCGGCCTGACATAACGAGCAATCGCTTGACGCGTTCTCGGCCGGCATGGTCCACGCCATGACCGCTGGACTGGCCAGCACGCTGGTGAATACCAGCACCAAGATCAGCGCGTGGAGCACTTTAGACTTCATGTTTTCAATATAGGCCACAAATATGCCGTAAACAATACCCGGAGTGTGGTACGGGGCCGTTATTTTTTAGACGATCGGGGAATAACGCGGCATCTATTTCGGAACGGCCCGACCTTAATTCGTAGAGGGCCTTTTATTTAGTCGTTTTCGATGTGTGTACAGTCAAAACGTCGAAGCGAGAGGTGTCGGTGGTTCCGCAGCCGCGGGAGCGAATGGCTCGGGGTCTCAGACGGTGCGCTTTATGATCGTTGGGGTTTGGTGGTGTATTGATTCAAGCGCAGCCAGTTCGCCGTTGATTTCGTCGGCACCACGACGTAGAGAGATCTCAATATCGTGTTTGCCTTCTCGGCGCGCCTGACGTTCGCTCCGCTCTGATCGTATTCGTCGAAGAAAACCAGCTTGCCGCATTCGTTATCTAGGCCGATTTCGATTCGCACCGTGTCCCCGGGTATATCAGCGGGGCCGTGGCGTGCCGCGGTGTAGATCCGGTTTGCCATTGACACCCTCGCTCTAACAGATCGGTGCCTGGAATACCTGCACGGATCCGTGTGCCGCTGGGGCCGACACTCGCCCCGAGCCCACGCAGGCCTGCATTCAATCGTATGCCAAGAGCAATCGTTCACTGAACGACGGAAACGAAAGCCATCTGATCGTCGCAAATCCTGGTCCGGATCACTGCGAAAGTAGCAACGACGATGTCTTAGTGCGCCGTTGAGCAGCGTGGGTTGAGAACGGCGGCGAAGGTTCAGGCAAGAAGTTTGGAAAGTCCGCTTTGGGTCGATAGCCGACCTTTCTCACGAAAACGAATCCACCTTTCAGAGAAAGCTAGCGATTGCGATCGGCTGCCCAGCTGCGCAAAAACGCAACACTTATGAAACTGCATCCTATGGTGAGCTAGGTTTTTGTGATCAGCCATTTTCAGGCTCATGTGTCGTATGCCGGCGCCGGATAGCGCCGATGACCTGACACTCAAAGTCGTCCCGACAAACCCGCGCGCTAATCGCGCGGCAAGGGCCCGACATCCGCCCGAATCAGCGCCTATCCCGCGCAATTTCATATCGTGCCTAGGGTTTCCCTGTGCGGATCTGCGTAACCGATGGGCTATTTCATATCGTGATCTCGTTCGCCTGGATGAGCGTGCAGCGATCTGCTCGATCGGGCATTGCCGGGGCGGGGGTTGCAGAACTTTCAATCCGTGGAGAATAGATCCCACACACCAGACATATGCACGCGGCCCCGGGCGATAACGGGGTGGGACCAGCTGGAGGGTGTCCCGAGACGATGAGTCCGAATAACCCACCGGCAGCCAGAGAGTGGGTGAGCAATTTCGATTGCACCTCCTACCCGCGTGATCTGGTCGGATGGCCTCGAGATCGGCCTGACCGCTGAGCTGGGCGGCTCCTCGTATCGCGAGGAGTCGTTCGGCAACAGCTTTGATCACCCGGACCAGGACGCCACTGCGATGAATCACCCAGACCGCCATACCGAACAAGACATCGCCGAAGCCGAAGCGGTGATCGATACCATTCATGAGGCGCTGAGCCGTATTGCTCGCGCCACGCCGGGCTTTCGCGAGCGCGACGCCCAGAAACAGATGATTACCGAGATCGGCCAGACGCTGCTGGGCCTCAACAGCTCGCGCATCATTGCCGTCGAGGGCCAGACCGGCACCGGTAAGACACTGGGCTATCTACTGCCGGGGATTCCCGTCGCGCAGGCTGAAGAAAAGTCGCTTGTTGTCGCGACGGCCACAACCTCACTGCAAAGCCAGCTTTTCGATCGCGAACTGCCGAACTTGTCTCGCCATTCCGGGCTCAAATTCAACGCGGTGCTGGCCAAGGGCCGGTCGCGTTATGCCTGCCCGTTTCGGCTGGCCAACCTGCTCGACAGCACCAGTCAGAACGATATGTTCGGAGACGATACGAGTGCGCCACACTTCACGCATCAGCCGGCGCCAGAGGATATCGATCAGCTGAAAGAGCTCTCCCGGCAACTAACCGACGGCGAGTGGAGCGGCTGCAAGGACGATCTGGACGAAGAGCTTGACCCGCGTTTGTGGTCGTCGATCGCCAGCACGCCGCACAGCTGCACCGGTGTCCAGCAGTGTCACGACGAGGGTTACTGTCCTTTTCATCGTGCCCGTATGGCGATGCGCGACGCCGACGTCATCGTAGCCAATCACGATCTGGTGCTCTCTGATCTGCTCATGGGCGGTGGCAAGCTGCTGCCCAAGCCCAAGAACACGTTTTATATCTTCGACGAAGGCCATCATCTGCCGGAAAAAGCCGTGGAGCACGGTTCGGCACGTGGCGGCCTGTCGAGCCTGAATGATCAGCTCAAGCGCCTGCCACAGCTGCTCCAGCGCTTGCCCGCCGGTCTCGATCACCCGGATATCCGAGAGCCGGTAGCCGAGGCCTCGGCCGCGATAGAAGTCCTGCGCTCAGCACTTAACACGATGAAATTCGAGCCGATATGGAATAGCGACAAGACGGTCTATCGCGCACCGAACGGTCAGTTGCCGGACGCTGCGCGTCAGGCCGCGGCCGATTGCTACACGCCGCTGACCCTGCTTTGGGAGGTCGCGGACGACATGACCGAGGATCTCGACCAGATTGATGACAGCTCGCCCACGGCTTATGGCATGGCGCGCGCTCTGGCACCTGAGCTGGGCATCATGGCGTCGAGACTCGAGGAGTACGTGAAGCTGTTTTCTCTGCTCAGTGAGGCATATGACCCGAACCTGCCACCGACAGCGCGCTGGGCCGAGGCCGATGACAGCGAACTCTGGCTCGAAGCCGCGCCGGTGTCTGCGGCGCCACTACTCAAACGCGCGCTGTGGTGCGCCTGTGCCGGTGCTGTGATCACCTCGGCCACACTGACCTCGCTCAACCGATGGTCGCGCTTTCGTGCCAAGGCGGGCCTGTCTGGTGAGGACGGCACCCAATACCTGCGACTGATCTCGCCGTTCGACTATCCGAATATCGCCGAGCTTCATATTCCGTGGATGGACAGCCACGGCGGCCAGGCCAACGAGCATACCCGCGAGCTCGAGCGGCTTATGCCTACACTGGTTACGCAATGTCCGAACGGGACGCTGTGCCTGTTCACCTCGTGGCGCCAGCTCAACGCTGTGTATAAAGCGCTGCCCAAGGACTTGAGCCGCCGTGTTCTGTGTCAGGGGCAGGTCAGTCGCGATGCCATCGTTAGCCGTCACCGAAAGGCCATTGAGGCAGGTCGACCAAGCGTGATCTTCGGTCTGGCGAGCATGGCCGAGGGCATCGACCTTCATGGCAAAGCCTGCGAGCACGTCATCATCGCAAAGCTGCCGTTCGCGCCGCCGACCTCACCGATCGAGGCCACGCGTGCTGAATGGCTGGAGGCGCAGGGCAAAAACCCATTCGTCACCATGGCCGTGCCGGACGCCTCGCTCAAACTCATTCAGTCCTGTGGACGCCTGATCCGGACCGAGACCGACCACGGTCGCATCACACTCCTTGATCGCCGTGTCGTGACCAAACGCTACGGCCGTTCGCTATTGGATTCGCTGCCCCCGTTCAAGCAGGTCATTGAGCGTACAAAACCTGCATCTACAACCAACAACCCTGGGCTGTTCGGCAACACGCCGATTGCAGCGCACGCCTGAAAGGAATCTGGGCCATCTCATGACCAGCCAAGCCAAACGCCCATATCCCGCATCGCTCGCAGTTGCTGCGAGCCTGCTCGTCTATGCCTTGTGCATGGCGTTTCAGCGATGGCAGTCGAGCCTGCTGGCCATGGCCGTGTTCGTTGTGGTCGTGGGCCCGGTGTATCTCGCCGAGTGTTATCTCGCGCCTCAGGGGGCAAGCCTGCTCGCAGGGCAGATTCTGCTCATGGCGACAGGGTACGTCGCACTGATCGCGACCCTGACCCTGATCATCTATCGAGAGTCGCGATCGACCGGTGCGAGCAGGGATGCCTGTCAGGCCCGATTGACCGAACGCTGGCCCGGCATTCGCTCGGAAGTGATCAAGACACTGGTCTTGGGCACGGCGATGATCGGCCTGGTCAAATTCGGCCTCTACCTGATCGAGCCGCACGGCGCCGGGGTCACCACCCAGAACGCGCCGCTGATCTTCTATCCGGTGATGGGCACCGCGCTGTTCGCCTGGGTCAGCCATTTTCATAGCTGTGTGCATACGCCGCAGCTGCAACTCGTCGCACGCTCAACCATGGACTCGTGGGAGCGTGCCGCACTGGCGAAGCTGGCCAAGCGTCGCTACGACGCCGCGGTGTCGCTGATGCTGTTCGTGCCGATGATCGGCGCACTGTGCCTGGCTTTCACCATACCGTTGGCGACACCGTTGTTGTGGCTGCTGACCTACTGGTATCTCGAGGTATCGCTGTATCGTCTGTGGCTATTCACTCCAGTCAAGGATCGCACCTAGAAAGCGCTGGAACGCGCGTCTTGCCAGCGCCTGACACTGGCGCGTGCACGCACAATCGAACGATCACCACCTGTATCGGTATCGCTCAGTGATCGAGCCCAATATCGCCACCATTGCGTCGCTTGTTGTTGCCGTCGTTCTCATCGCAATGTTTTCCAGGATGCTCCGTTTTGCTCTGGTCATCGCGATCGCCGGGGCTGTGATCTGGGCGGTCCAGAGTGGTGCAGGGCTCGAGCAAGGCGCTGGAATGCTCGCTTCACTGTCCCAGCAGGTCCAAGAGCAACTCGGCGGCCTGATCGATATCGATTCAGCCGTATCGGCCATTCGCGAGATGCTTGATCGCGTAACAGGCTGATGCGGCCCTTGGCGTATCTGCCGCCCTTGGCGGCCTGGTCGATTTCACTCGCGCTTACGCTCGGTTTGCCATTGGCAGGGCTATGGCTAGTGATCAGCGCCTTGCCGGGCGCCATCCCGGTGCCATCGGTGATCACGACATTGATCGACCGCGCACTCGTGGCCTTCGATATCGCGCCGGTGGCCATGACCTCGATCCCACTGCCCGGGCCAGCACTCATCGTCACAGTCGCAAAGGCGCTGACGGTCTTGTCCGTTGCTTTCCTTGTCCTGCTGCTGTTGTCTTATGCGCTGACGCCGCTCGGGCGACTCGTGCGTTCACAGGGCCGGGTTGCACGCGTTTCCAAGTCCAGTGCCCTCCATGCCGGGCTGGCCGACGTCGCACTGGGCTGCGATCAGAAGATGCCCGCTTTATGGGTGATCGAGTCCAAAATGCTCAACGCCTGGGCCATGGCCGCACCAGGCGGCCGCCGCGCCGTTACACTCACAACAGGGCTCTTGGCGTCAGTAACAGACGATGAACTGCGTTGGGTTTTCGCCCATGAGCTGGCTCATCTGCACTACGGCGATGCCGCCGGTACCGGACTCTGGCTGGCAAGCCTGCAATGGGCGGCATCCGCACGTCGAACACGGGCAAGCCTGCTCAATCATGCATTGATGTCTGTCCGGCGGATGCCGCTGGTGTATCTGCTCTATCCAGGTCTATGGGTCTTGTGCCTGGCGTTCGTTTGCGCCGCTGATGCAGCAGAACGAACGGCTCTGGCTGTGCTCGTGTTTCTCATGCGCTCAGCCAGCCGTCGTGCTGAGTTTCGTGCCGACCGGTTTGCCACAGGCTTCATGGGTCAAACACCTGGGATTGATCTGCTGAGTCGATTCGCTGCCAGTAGCAGACCATTCCTCGTCGATCTGGTGGGAACACATCCGTCGCCGCGAAGACGCATCCAGCACATCCAGGCATTGAAGCGATCGGTCTAGGAAGGAGCGAAAAAACCGATCTAGCGCGCGCGAGGCGCGACGACCGTGATCTAGCCTGATGAGCACAATCACATCCACCCCATGCGCCATGTCCTATATCCAAAAAGAGAAACTGCCCGACGAGACGATCCGGCTCGATACCTACGGCCACTGGATCTCTTTCGTGCAGCCGGTTGCGATCATCCCGATCATGCTTGCGGGCTGGGTCATGACACCGCGGCTTCTGGGCTCGGGAGATCCGTCCGATTTCGGCTATATCCCCAGCTATCCGTTGTTCGGCGCGACCTCGCTCAAGGCGCTCGGCATCATCATGCTCTTGAGTATTGGCCTGGGCCTGTATGCCTGGCTGCGCTACATGGCCTCCGAATACTCGGTCACCGACTTCCGAACCGTGGATAAACAGGGCCTGATCTTTCGTCATTCCGGGGAGATACCGATCGCTCAGATCGAGAGCGTGCATGCCAATCAAAGCATCCCTGGACGCATATTTGGCTACGGCACCGTAACGATCGTCGGCACAGGAGACACCAAGCAAAACCTGAAGCTGGTACCCAATCCGAACGCGTTTCGAGCGGCGGCGATGCAAGAAATGGCACGCTTCAATCGTAAGTAGCCTACTGAACGGCAACGGCGTCGCGCTTTTCACTTGCAAGGCCTGGGGGTTTTACAAAACCTCCCCCTCCCAAAGACCGTAGAATATAGCTTTAGCAGAAATTCCCCCGGGGGAATGGGCCGCATATTCGACACAACCCGCCTGGCAATGCCGTGCGGGTTTTTTGTTTCGCAAGGAAAAAGCGGATAAATGCCTGTTTTTCGCGGCTTGACGACCGTCCTCATTGCCTAGAATAAAGTCTCCTATCGTCCATATCGGACGACACGCTGCCAACGCGTGTAAAACCTGGCCACGGCAGCTGACCGTGATATCAAACGCAGCAACCAACTCACCCAACGGGGTATCACACCCCGAAGGGGTCGTGATGTCTCCGCCGGGTGCTTTCTATCAAGACCAATCAGGAGTGACATCATGTCCAGAGGAATCAACAAAGCCATCATCGTCGGTAACCTCGGCGCAGATCCTGAAGTCCGTTACACGGCAGGTGGCTCCGCCGTTGCCAATATAACGGTCGCTACATCTGACACATGGAAAGACAAATCCACGGGTGAGATGCAGGAACGCACGGAATGGCATCGCGTTGTCTTCTTTGCACGCCTGGCTGAAGTCGCAGGAGAATATCTGCGTAAAGGCTCCAAGATTTACGTGGAAGGACGACTCCAGACCCGGAAGTGGCAGAACAAGGATGGTCAGGACGTCTACACCACGGAGATCGTGGGCAACGAAATGCAGATGCTTGATTCTCGCGCCGCAGACGGTCAGCCACAGTCCGGCGGGCAATCTCAGCAGCAGAGTCAGCCGCAACAGCAGCGCCAGCAACCTCAACAGCGTCAGTCGCAACAGCAACCGGCGATGGCTGGAGGTGGCGGGTTCGACGACGACGATGACGACCGAATTCCCTTCTAAGTTGCTAGATAGGTTCGGATTCGTTAATCCACGTAGCTCTTAAAGCTACACCAACCCTAACGGGGCGTATCAGCCCCGTCGGGGCTGGTGCGTCCCTTTTTTCGTTTATTCAAGCGCAAGAAAGGAGTCGCACCATGACACAGACCATTACCCTGGGCTTCAATGAAGCCGGCGATCCCATCGAATATCGCAGGCTCTCTGCTCGTCTTCCTGAGTTTCTTGCGGCCTATTCGCCGCATGAGGGCTACCAGATCAAGATCGATTATCTGGACCCCATTGAGGCCAAGCCTGGCCTGAGTGAACTCTACAAGTCGGCGGTGGCCGCCGGTAAGAAACCGGAGGATCTCGGGCTTCCGCCCGTAGCAGGCAACACGATGATCTTTCGTGCACGCCTGATCTGCCCCCAAGGACGCGAACTGAGCTCTGGCTCGGCATTGGTCCTAATCCAAGCCTATAAGGACTGGGAAAAGGGCGAGACGGCAGCCAGGCAGCGTTTGCTGGCCGCCATGGGTTATGGCGGCGACATGCTGGATGTGGACGAAGCGCGTGATCAACTCGATCAGGGTTTCGAGCCACAGCCTTCAGGTATTGCCAAAGATCAACCAAAGGCTGCTTCAAAGCCCAAGTCTGAATCCGCCACTGCGAAGGCAGCGTCGGAGACGAACAAGGCAAAGGACAGCCAGGAAGTCAGCAGTTCGGAGACGGCGACACCAACTTTGGTTGATGCGCCTACGCCGGATCATGTGGCAGCCAAGCCGAAGGCTTCGGATGTCGCGCCTGGCCACAAGACCGACGGGATTCCGGATTCCGTAATTCGCCAGATCGAACATCAGGCCAAGCTCAAGAACGTCACGCCAGCCGAGGTCACGACCAAAGCAGAGGCCAAGGCAGAGCTAAAGCGCTTGATCTCGATGTAGCCACCATTAACCCGCCGACCGTGGGGTGTTTCATGCACCTCCCGGTCGGGGGCGGTGCGTTTTTGACTGGAGAAGTGCATGAGCACGCGATCCTATCGGCCGTCGGGTGTCCTCAAATACGAGGATTGCCCACGTTCATTCTATTATCAGTATGTTGCGAAGATTCGATCGACGAGTACGTCGTCTAATTTGGTATTCGGTACAGCGGTTCATGCCGCGGTGACGGGTTATCTGGACGGTTCTGTCACGACCCCCGAGGACAAGTTTCGGGAAGAATGGCGTGCCGGCATCGACTCAGCGGAAGTTGAGTACACCTCGCGCATGGGACCAGAGGATCTCGAGGCGACGGGCGTTGCCCTAACCTCGATGTTCCCTGAAGCCTGGGAGGCAGAGAACCTAATGGTACTTCGTGACACGCAGGGGCCGGTGATCGAACGCCGCTTTTCGGTAGAGATCGATACCGGCGTTTATCTCAACGGCCAGCCGGATATTGTTGCGATGGATGACGAGGCACGAATACACGTCATCGACGTCAAGACGCCAGCAAGCGTGCTTTCAACCGAGTGGTATTCCGACCAAGTGACTGCCTACCAGCACATCGTGGAGGCTCACAAGGAATCGCTCGGCATCGAAGAAGTCTCAGGGGTGGGTTTCCATAACCTGCTCAAACGGAAAATGCCGAGCGGCAGATCCAAGAGCAAGGGACCGGAAATCCATCCAATCGAGAAGTTTCCTGCTCGTAACCGCGAGCAACTGGACGACTACGCTCAGAAGATTCGGTGGATGGACGAGGACGTTGTGAAGGGTCGCTTCCCGCGACGGGGCCGCATGGCGCACAACACGCCGTGTGGTATGTGTGACTTTGCGGGTTTGTGCCTTAACGGCAGCTGGGAAGGACTGAAGCAGCCACAACAGCAACAGGTGGCCAGTCTCGTTTAAGACTAGAGCCAGGCCCGGCGCATCCTATGGATGCCCGGGCCTTTTTTATTCGTAGCGCTGGTTGATCCGTTTCAACAAACCGCGCCAGACCTCTCCGACCTGATTGAGATTACTCCAGTCCACATGATCGTAGTCGCCGTTTGGATCCAGGGTTTCGATCATATGTCTCACTACGTCGCCGTTGTCACAACGCCCCATATTGACGTGTGTAGCGGGCCTACCGCCCTTGTTTGGCTTCGTAATGTCGCCGGCTGTCCCTGCGGGCTGTAGTGGCTTCGGCTGCGCGACTTGCTTGTTTCGTTCAAGGTCGTCAAAGGACTGTGTGCTGATCCGCTTCTGGCGTTCCTCATCGTCCATCTTGCCAAGCAACTCAGCGATCGAGGGATTGGGTACCAGGCCGCTCAATACGCCGTCTCGCAGATCAGACGGACCATTGACGATTGCCCACCAGCGATAGGCCACAGTTTTGGGCAGCCGTATTGTCTGCTGCAACTTCCGCCCAGTCGTAATCGGATCACCACTGGCCTCTTGCTCATCCATGATGCTCAGAATGCCGCGCAGGACGCCAGCGGGCGAAAGGTTGCGGCGATGTACGTTTTCAATCAGGTGCCGTGTCGCGTTCCCCCTCGGCTTCTCTGGATAGACCATGACCTGCATCTCATCCAGGCCGGCGAGCTGGCAGGCCCACCAGCGGCGTTCCCCTGCCATCAACTCAACGATGCCTGTGCCTGCCCGATACCCCAGCCCAGGCTGAAGCTGGCCGTGATCACGAATCGTCATGCTGAGATCGCGAATATAGTCGGCCTCCTCTCGCATCGCCGGGTCTTCTATCGTCTCAGGTGCCCTGAGCGATTCAAGCGTTAGCCGGAGCTGACGCGAGTTGTTCTTCGGCGGCCGCACATCATCAATAGGCACATGCACCAACTCGGCTTTGGCATCCCATTCCTTGGATAGATTGAGGCCGGTTTCTGTCAGACCGGAGTCCGATTCACTGACAGCATCTACCTTGCTTCTAAGCGCCATTGTCTGTCTCCGGGAACAATCTGTTTTCTAAATCCACACACCACGGCTCTATGATCTTTCGCGCGGGGTTGCTCGGGCGTAGCGCAAACACTGAACGAGGCAACAGGCCGCGTACATCGCGTTCAGCGTAGGCGGTGCGATTCGGGATCAGCGTTGGGTTCAGGTGCGGCGCTAGACCATCTGACTCTCGCAGTTGCTTGAGGAAGCCGTTGTGCAGGCTTCGTGCACTTTGGTATCGATTCACCTGAAGACCCAGAAGCTCCAGGGGATTCTTCTTCGTCCGTGCGCGCTGCTCCTCGATCACCATCCCGATAATCGCATCAAGACCGTCGATACACTGCTGCTCCAGCTCGACAGGAATGAGTGTGTGAGTCGACGCCTTAATGACGCCTCGCATTAGTGGCGACTCGGATGGACCGGTGTCGAATATCACCATGTCATAAGCGTCGGTCACGCCTTTGTCCGAGAAGAACGACACAATCGTGTCCTCTATGCTTGCTCGAACCCGCGGGTCTTCGCTCTCCCGAACTTGAATCAGCTCACGGCTATCCGCTGGCAAAATATCAAGGCAACCATCGGGCAACTCCTCGAGCGCGTACTGGTAAATAACGCGATTTGAGTAAAAAATATCAGCAGAAGATGATCGACCATTCCAGTCTTCGATTGTCACACCGCTCATATCCGCGTCTGGATTACGCGGTGGCCTCTTGTGCCTGCCTGCGGCAACGCGGTCCATCGGCAGATAGATCGAACTCAGGGAGCACTGGTCGTCAAAATCGACAAGAAGGACGCGATGCCTGATTGAGAACCACTCCGCCAGTATGCGAACGAGCGTTGTTTTGCCGACGCCGCCCTTCTTTTGCGGTAACGAGAGTCTTATCACAACAGATCCATCCTTCGGTAGCTTTTACGGGTCTGTTCCCCGAGGTTTTCAAAAACCTAATCACGCCTAAACCACTATTTATTAACGAATTACCATGCGTGTTCGAGAGATTCCCCCCGGGGAATTTGACTCCCATGTTCCACGTAGAACACTCAGTCGACCTGCTTGTCATTGAGCAGATGTGCTTTTTCTCTGAGCAGGCTTAGTGGCAAACCAAGCTCAGCGGCACACTCTTCCCGTTCATTGTCTGTGGGATTGGGCATGTAATTCTTACGGGCGAACACGCGCCAATGTGCGGTCAGTATTCCGCCCTCTCTGTCTTGCTTGTATAGACGCATCAGCATTGCACTAGGGGCGACTTGCTGGTCGTAGAACTCATCCCACGCCTGTTCGATGTGGTTCTTGCTCGCCTGCTCATGCCACTTGTCATATCGCCATCTCGGGAATTTATTGTTCTCAAACTCACTGAGTTGCCGTCTGGCTTTCTCGGCGTCGAGATTTCGGCCGTTAGCCACCTTCTCTTCTGCCTTCGACATGGCAGCGATTTCGTCGTGGTCCACTGCCGGCGCGCGATAATCCTGTCGAAGTGCGTTTACCGCATACGCTGCCGGTTGGCGGACATGCGTTTTTCCGATTCGGATTCGTTCAGCAACGATCAACAGATTTTCGAGAATATAGTCGTCGTCGTATTGTTCGAGTAGAACCATTGTCTGGCGTCGATCGATTCCGAAAGACTGACACGCCTCGAATGTTTTGATACGCCCTTCGATCAGATCTGCGTCGAGATCCAAGGTTGCCAGACCTGGCATTGGTGGCCCGTCGTAGCTCGTATTTTCCTTGACAACGAATTGGATCGCCAAGATCTCGTTGCCCTTTTTCTTTATCACGGGCTCAACGTAGATTTCAGTCTTTTCGTTGATCTCAGCGATTGATGCCTTGATTACATCGCGATTGAGCGTTTTGAATTCGGGATAACGACCTGCCACTCCCATCAAGGATCGAAACGTGTCCAGCGTCCATGCCTTTGTCCGGCCGATATCTCTATATCGTGCGCAGTTTTCGTATAACGACAGGCTTTGCTTTCGATCCAGGCGGTTCTGCACGGAGTAATTGATACGTGCAAACACGTTGGGGTCCAGGATCTTGTCGATGATCTCGACCGAGTACGAGTAATAGAGCGTTTTCCCATCAAACTTGTAACCAGCCAGCCAGGTCGATGCACCCCAATCTTCCTTTAGGTCTTCACTGATGTAGTTCCACTCGACGATCTTGTTCAGCAGCCCGTTGAGCACTTCGCGTATTCGTCGTCGACTCTGCCACTCTCGAAAAACTACCCGGACCAACTCCTCGACCTCGATCTTGTGTTGTCGGTGTCGTTTGTCGTCCTTCTCAAATGCGCCGTCACTGGTCATCGCATTTGCCAGCAGGACGTTCACACAGATCCGCTCTTTGACCGTCAGGGGCACCGAGGAATGAACCGTAGCCACATGCTTTTTGAGCACCCGCGCGCTCGCGCCCTCGAAGAGATTTGCTTGCTTGGAGCTATGAGCCGGTTTGGTTGACATGGTGATTACGCCCCCGCGAAAATATCACTATTGCGCCAAAGTACACGAATACCACGCTTTTGCAATCGGGTGTCGTTGGAAAACTCTCACCTTTCCTCTGTTTTCGCGAGAACCCTTTGTCTGCCAGCACTTACGTTGCTAGCCAAACATCTACACGCTTTTCTGGATGTGGTCTTGCCTTACAGAGCTCCTATGACGTCCCTCTCCTCTGCTTTCCTTTGCGCGAAGCGGATTCTGGCAGCCAGCTAGCTGTTTAACTAGCTATCGCTTAAGCAACATATAGTTATATATAGGGCTTTAATTAAGTAACGTAATCAATCGCTTGCGGAGTGTTGAGTGATAGGAATAACAGTCTAAGGTGAGAGTAATAACAGTTTCCGACCAACCAGGTGAGAGGAATGACAGTCTAAGGTGAGAGAAATAACAGTCACGCCTTACCAAGTGAGAGAAACAACAGTCTCAGGTGAAAGGAATAACAGCAGTTGAGGCTTGCAGGTGAGAGAAATAACAGTCACGCCTTACCAAGTGAGAGAAACAACAGTCTCAGGTGAAAGGAATAACAGCAGTTGAGGCTTGCAGGTGAGAGAAATAACAGTCTTTCGCCATGAAGCTGATCGTAGTCTCTTGGGTCAAGAAGGTGAGAGAAATAACAGTCGTTGGCCATAAAGCCGTTCGCAGTCACGTGGGTCAAGCAAGTGAGAGAAATAACAGTCTCTGGTCTGTATGTAAGCCGCGAGAGGGCGAGTTGAGCAGGTGAGAGGAATAACAGTCATTGGCATTGCCTCCGCTCATGGCCAGCCGCGTTGAGCAGGTGAGAGAAATAACAGTCGGATCATCTGCTGTGAGGTCTCCACGAGGAAAGCAGTTAAACCGTCCCTTTTCACGTGCAGCTGTCGAGCGTTGCTCGCTACGATTAAGGCTTCATCTGTCCTTTATGGACAGCACGCTGCCGATGCGTGCAAAACCCGGCCGCGAGAGCTGATCGCGTAACAAGACCAGCAACAACTGTCCTGCGGGGTGCCACGATTCCCCGCGGGGAATTCTGGTGCTTGCAGGTTATCTAGCCACCAGGAGACAGGCATGTATTGCATACCCAATCATGCGCCGCCCATTCCGCGGTACATCATCTACGGCATCACGCTCGAACGCTTCGCTCGCCGCCAATCACCCATGACAAGACCGTGCGCTCTGCACCGTCGGTTCAGAACGCTGGCAATACTCCAGCAGCGAGTTGGGAGAGGGCGCCCTGAGTGATAAAGAGATCCGCCTGCTTTTCGATAATCCGGATGGAACTCAAAAGCAATGGATAGGTAGAACCACTGTCGCAGAGGATCTCCTTGAGATCGGATTCGGCAAAGTGGGAGGGTAATCCCCCCGAAAAACAACGGAACTTAAAAGTGGAATATTCTCGCAACCTAACCCGAGGACATTTCCGTGAAGACATCCCGATATACTGACAGCCAGATCCTGGCGATTCTCAAGCAGGCTGAG
>Ga0207906_1000132_pt1 | contig 51304 bp, 48 predicted proteins | sample LinPmetageLP37_FD_184050 | JGI IMG/M metagenome (GOLD analysis project Ga0207906, IMG submission 184050) | Marine viral communities from the Pacific Ocean - LP-37 (SPAdes) | ecosystem: Environmental > Aquatic > Marine > Oceanic | place: Pacific Ocean | collected 2010-06-16 | reverse complement strand
GCATAAGCCGGGCAACATGTCTGTTTTGGTGCAGGCGCCGACGACCGGGCTGCGCACACTCGAAGACACGGTGATGGCGCGCGACTGAGCGAGACCGATAGGCTGAGACAAGATCCCCCCCCCCCCGTGGCCCCGGCCGTGGGGGTTTTCGTTTGCCCGCAACCAGAACAAGGCCTTACCGCAGCCAACCCCGCCATTTATGGGGGGACGAAAAGCGCGGATGGTGCGAAATCGTGCACATGCTATGGTTGTATTAATCTGCCATTAACCAAAGCTGGGCGACCCTCATGCAAGATGATTGGATATTGGACGTATTGGCCGATCTCAGGGCTTTTGCCATGGCGAACCAACTGCCGCGCACGGCGGAACAGTTGGACGACGCGGCGCTGGTCGCTCTGGCCGAGATGTCCTTGCAACGCGAAAGGGCCAGAGGCCGGACGCATGAGGATAGAGCCGCATCTGGAACGCATTTGGGAAAGGCTGGCACAGGCTGACGGCCAACCCGATCTTGGCCAAGCCTGCGAAGACCTGCGCGATCACTACGGCATTTTGCATGTGGTCTATCACTGGGTCGACACGGCGGGCGTGCAATATGGCTGCGGCACCTATGGGCCGCTCTGGTCCGAACGCTATCAGGCGCACAACTACCTCCGCATCGATCCGGTTGTCGCGGGCTGTTATCGCCGGTTCGAGCCGGTGGACTGGAAAGACCTCGATTGGTCCTCCCGCGCGGCGCGGCAGTTCCGGCGGGACGCGCTGGATCATGGGGTGGGCGATCAGGGGTTTTCGGTGCCTATTCGGGGTCCGCATGGGCAATTTGCGCTGTTCACCACGAACCATAGTTGCACGGATGGGGTCTGGGCCGCCTTCACCGCGCGGCACCGGCGAGATCTGATCTGGGCGGCGCATTGCTTTAACGAAAAAGCGCTGGCACTGGCCCCGGACCGCGCGCCCTGCGCGGTGCAGGCGCTGTCCCCGCGTGAGGTGGACGCGATGACGCTGCTGGCGGTGGGCTATAGCCGCGCGCAGGTGGCCGACCGGTTGTCGATCTCGGAACACACGCTGCGGGCCTATGTAGAAAGCGCGCGGTTCAAACTGGGCGCATCGAACACGACCCATGCCGTCGCACGCGCGCTCAGCCGGGGGCTGATCGTCGTTTGAGCCGGATAATTCGCGTGAATCGCGGGCGGTCAGGGCAAAGCGATCTGGCCCCCGGCGCGGGGCTCAATTAGGGTCGCCCAATGACATCTACCGCGCTCACCTACTCCGAAGACCAAGCCGCCGCCCATGACAAGGTGGCCGAGATGCTGCGCTCTGCGGGCATTGATCTGGACGATTCATTGCTGATGCCGCCTGCGGGCGGGCCGGATCAGGTGATGGCGGTGACCGGCAAGGCCGGATCGGGCAAAACGCTGCTGCTGGCCGAGCTTTATCGTGCCTTGGAAGCGGCGGGCGTCGACATCGTCTCGGGCGATTACGAATCGCGCAAGAAACGCGAGAAACGCACGCTGGCAATCCTTGCGCCAACCAACAAGGCGGCCAGCGTTTTGCGTCTGCGCGGCGTGCCTGCGACGACGATCCACCGTATTCTCTATACGCCGGTTTACCACCCCGAATACGAGCGCATCGCGGAATGGCTGACCGGGAACGGCGAAAAGCCGGACATCGAAGGGCTAAGTGAAGTCGCGCTCGACCGGGCCGCGGCGTTTTTCGCGAACAACAAATCGGTCCCCGGTGCGCTGGCGGCGGCAGGCTTGCGTGGCAGTGATTTTATCACCGGCTGGAAACGGCGGGAAGAGCCGCTCGACATTGGCTTTGTCGACGAAAGCTCGATGCTGGATGACAAACAATTCGAAGACCTGAAAGAGATTTTCCCGACGCTGCTTCTGTTCGGCGATCCGGCGCAGCTCGCGCCGGTGGGGCAATCAGGCACGATGGTGTTTGAGAAGCTGCCAGAAAAGCGGGTGCTGAACCTCAACCGCATTCACAGGCAAGAGGCCGATAACCCGATCCTCGATATCGCCCATGCGCTGGCCGATCCGCAGCTTGAGTTTCACGACTTTGAGCGGATGATTGAAGACGCGGCGCGCAAAGATGATCGCGTGGTCTGGGGGCAGCGGGTTGAGGTTGATCTGATGGCCCGCAGCCCGGTTCTGGTCTGGCGGAATGCCACGCGCATTCGGCTGATCAATGCCTTCCGCGCCGTGCATGGCGCCCCCGAAGATGCGCTGCTGGCAGGCGAGCCGCTGATCTGCGACGGGATCGAACTGCCGCTCAAGCACCGCAAGAAACGCCTCGACCTAGAAGCGCGCGGCCTGATTAAAGGCGCGCAGGTGGTCTATCTGGGCGAGGGGCGCAAGCCGGGCTTCAGCCGATTGCACGTTATCGGTGCCGAAGACCCGCAGGTGAGTGCGGCCTCGATCGTGAAGATCGAAAAGCCGGATGAGGAAGAACCTTTTATCCCCTTCGCCGCGCGTATGGGGGCCACGTTCTTGCATGGTGCCGCTGTGACGATCCACAAAGCGCAAGGCAGCCAGTGGGAGAACGTGCAGGTCTTTGCGCCCGACCTTTACGCCGCCGCGCGGATGGGGCGCTCTGAGGCCGGGCAACCGCTGTGGAAACGGCTGGCCTATGTGGCTATCACCCGCGCGCAGGAGCGGTTGATCTGGGTGGTGCGCAACCGTCTTAGCAAACCATCCGGCCCGCTGCGGGTGGACGATCTGCGTGCCGCCCCGGCAGCCGCGCTGACGCTTAAGGCGACCGAGGATGGCGCGGTTTAGCGGCGCAGCAGCCCAAAGACGGCAGAGGCGCCCCAGCCCGCGGTAATGGCGATAAAGAGCGACAGCAGCCCGTAGATAAACGCCTGCTCATGGGCGAGGTTGAACAGCCACCGCTCCATCCCGACCTTGCGCACGTCGATCACCGTCTCATATTGCGCCACCACATCGCCGCCACGGGTCAAGAATATGCGCGTGTCATAAGCACCCTCGGTGAGCGAGGCGGGCAGGGCCACGGCGGCGCGGAAGAGGGTCTGTTCATCGACCTTCACGCCGTCTTCGATGACTTGGTAGAGGTTCGCATCCTTGCGCACCCGGATCAGCGCATCGGTGAACTGGGTCGGGTCCGCGATCTCCATCGGCGCGCCGACAGAGCGGATGGCGCGGGGGATGGAGATGCGGTGGCGCAGGTCTTCGATACGTTTAAGCACTTCGGACAGCGGGCCGGAGGTTACCACGGCATAGAAACTCGGCGCGCGGTCGACCTCAACCGCGTCGGTGTTGACCCAGATGCCAAAGCGCCGTTCCTTGCGCCGCACCATGATCGGGGTCGAGGGGCCAGAGACGGTGACGACCACCTCAAGCGGTGCGCCTTCGGGGATCGGGGTTTCACGTTTGACAGCGCCGTAGACGAGGATTTCGGACCCGTCGAAATTGGTGGTGATGGAGACTTCGGCTTGGCTGAGGCCCAGCACGATCTCCTCTTCCGCCGCGGCGGTGAGCGCGGTGAACATCAGGCCAGCGAATGCGAGAACTGCGCGGATCATTCTGCCGCCACCGGGCTGAGGGAATAAAGCTCGGACGGCTCCAGCAGCAGATCAAGCGCCAGCTTGCCGCAGACCGCGAGAACCAGCACCGCCAGCAAGATGCGCAACTGTTCGGCCTGCATGCGCACGCCGATCCGCGTGCCAACCTGTGCACCCAGCACCCCGCCGACCAGCAAGAGCACCGCCAGCACGATGTCGACCGTCTGGTTGGTGGTGGCGTGCAGCATGGTGGTGAAACCGGTCACGAAAATGATCTGCAACAGCGAGGTGCCGATCACCACTTTGGTGGGCATGCCCAGCAGATAGATCATCGCGGGCACCATGATGAAGCCGCCACCGACGCCCATGATGGCCGAGAGCATCCCAACCGCCGCGCCGACAAGCACCGGGGGGATCACCGAGATGTAAAGCCCCGATACCCGAAACCGCATTTTCATTGGCAGGCCGTGGACCCAGTAGTGTTTCTTGCGCTGCACGCGCCCGCCCTTGCGGGTGCGGCGGATCGCGCGGAGCGATTCAAAGAACATCAGCCCGCCGATGATGCCCAGAAAGATCACATAGCAAAGGGTCACCAGCAGATCGACCTGACCCAGCGATTTCAGGTAGTTAAAGATGAACATGCCGATGCCCGAGCCGACAAGACCCCCGGCCAGCAGGACCCAGCCCATTCGGAAATCCACCGTGCGCCGTTTGAGGTGCGCCAGCAGGGCCGAAAACGACGACGCGACGATCTGGTTGGTCGAGGTGGCCACGGCCACGGCGGGGGGGATGCCAACAAAGAACAACAGCGGCGTGATCAAAAAACCGCCGCCGACGCCAAACATGCCCGATAAGATGCCCACGATTCCGCCCAGTCCCAGAAGGAGGAAGGCGTTAACCGATACCTCGGCGATGGGCAGGTAGATTTGCATGACGTTTCCTAGCCTCTAACGGCCGCGCTTTTCAACATAGCTTGCCGCGACAAGGCGACCACTGAGATAGGTTGCGCCGATCCGGCCCTCGGGTGCAAGGGCCGGAGGGGGATGTCAGCGTTCTTTCACATAGGGTTCGCCGCCCGCGCGGGGCGGGATCGCCTTGCCGACGAAGCCCGCGAGGATCACCACAGTCATCAGATAGGGCAGCGCGCCCAGAAGTTGGCCCTGCACCTTGATGCCGATGACCGACTGGATCACATCAGGCCGCGTCTCTAGCGCCCCGAAAAGGCCAAAGAGCAGCGTGGCCCAGAGCGCGTACCATGGGCGCCACTTGGCAAAGATCAGCGCGGCCAGTGCGATGAAACCACGGCCCGCCGACATGTCTTTGACAAAGCCCGCCTGAAGCGCGGTGCTGAGGTAGGCCCCAGCCACGCCACAGAGCAACCCGGCAATGGCCACGGCAGCATAGCGCAGACCGACGACCGAGACGCCAGCGGTGTCCACGGCGGCAGGGTTTTCACCCACCGCCCGCAGGCGCAGGCCGAAGCGGGTGCGGAACAGAATCCACCATGTCAGGGGCACGGCGAGGAAGGCGGCATAGACAAGGATCGAATGGCCTGAGATCAGCTCTTCGTAGAAGGGGCCGATGAAGGGCACGTCGGCCACGGCCTCGGCAAAGGGCAGGGTGATCGGCTCGAACCGTGCGCCGCCAAAGAGCGAGGGTGTGCGGCCGCCTTGGGCGAACCAGTCTTGGGCAATCAGCACCGTCATGCCCGCGGCGAGAAAGTTGATCGCCACGCCGGAGATCAGCTGGTTGCCGCGGAAGGTGATCGAGGCCAGCCCGTGGACAGCGCTGAGTGCCAGCGAAGAGGCGATGCCCGCCGCAAGGCCAAGCCAGACCGACCCGGTGAGCGATGCCACCGCGGCGGAAAAGAACGCCGCCGCCAGCATCTTGCCCTCAAGCCCGATATCAAAGACGCCCGCGCGTTCGGAGAAAAGACCGGCAAGACAGGCCAGAAGCAGCGGCGTGGCCAGCCGCACAGTGCTGTCGAGCAATTGGATGAGCGTGATATAGTCCATAGGTCAGACCCGCTTTCTCAGGGGGGTATAGGGGCTCATTCCGCGCTCTCCGACTGGGCGCTGCGGGGGCCGGGTTTGGGCTCGCTGTCAGCGGAATTGGCAGGGGGGCCGGGGCGGCGGAACATCAGGAAAAGACGCTCCAGCGGCATCCGCACCATGTTGTCGAGCGCGCCGGTAAAGAGGATCACCAGCGCTTGGATCACGACGATCAATTCGCGCGGGATCGAAGTCCAGAGGGCCAGTTCGGCACCACCTTGATAGAGGAAACCAAAAAGCAGCGCAGCAAAGAAGACGCCAACCGGGTGGCTGCGGCCCATCAGCGCCACGGCGATGCCGATAAAGCCCGCGCCCTCGGTGGCGTTCAGCACCAGACGTTCGCTTTCGCCCATGACGTTATTGATCGCCATCAGCCCCGCCAGCGCGCCCGAGATGATCATCGTGACCATGGTGATGCGCACGGGCGAGATGCCCGCGTATTTGGCGGCAGGTTGCGAATGGCCATAGGCGCGGATTTCATAGCCCAGACGGGTGCGCCAGATCAGCAGCCAGACCACGATACAGGCCGCGGTGGCGACGAGCAGTGAGACGTTGGCGGGGGCGGACTTGGAAAAGGCAATGCCAAGCGGGGCCAGCAATTCATGCAACGTGGGCAGATGCACGGCCTCGGGAAAGCGCGCGCTGGCCGGGTCCATGCTGCCGGGCGGGCGCATGACGTTGACCAGAACGTAGTTCAGCAAGGCGGCGGCGATAAAGTTGAACATGATCGTCGTGATCACGACGTGGCTGCCGCGTTTGGCCTGCAACCAGCCGGGGATCGCGGCCCAGATCGCGCCCAAAAGCCCGGCCATCACACCGCAGCCGATCAGCGCCAGCGTCCAATGCGGCCAAGGGATATAGAGCGCGGCAATGGCGACGCCCAAACCGCCCAGCATTGCCTGACCTTCGCCCCCGATGTTGAACAGCCGCGCGTGAAAGGCCACGGCAACGGCAAGGCCGGTGAAGATGAAGTTGGTCGCGTAATAAAGTGTGTAGCCCCAGCCATAGGTCGAGCCGAGCGCGCCTTTGACCATCAGTGTCACGGCGGCAATCGGGTCTTCACCGATGGCAAGGATCACCAGCGCCGAGAGCAGGGCGGCCAGCAACAAAGAGATCAGCGGCACGAGGATCACCTCGGCCCATTTTGGCATCACGTCCATCTCAGACCTCCTTGCTGGCGTCGCCGCCGGCGCGGGCGAGATTGGCTTCGACCTCGGCCACGCTGTGTTCGTTTTCGGTGTCGGTGATGCCAGCCATGAGCAGCCCCAGTTCTTTCTCGTCGGTCTGGTCGGCGGCGCGTTCGCCCATGATCTGTCCGTCGAACATCACTGCAATGCGGTCCGACAGGGCAAGGATTTCTTCGAGTTCGACCGAGACCAGCAGGATCGCCTTGCCCTGATCGCGCAGGGAGATGATCTGCTCGTGGATGAACTCAATCGCGCCAATGTCGACGCCGCGTGTGGGCTGGCCGATCAGCAACAGGTCGGGGTTGCGCTCGATCTCCCGGGCCAGAACGATCTTTTGCTGGTTCCCGCCGGAAAAGTTTTTGGCTGCCAGCGTCGGGTCGGGCGGGCGCACGTCGAAGCGTTCCATCTTGTCTTCGGCGTCGGCGCGGATCGCGGCGTGGTCCATCAACATGCCGCTGTTGAAGCGGTCGTCGTGGTGGTAGCCAAAGACGTTGTTTTCCCACGCCTGAAAATCCATGATCAGACCCTCGCGCTGGCGGTCTTCGGGCACATGGGCCACGCCGCGGGCGCGGCGCGATTGGCCGTCGGATTTCTTGCCCGAAAGGTCCAGCGGCGTGCCGTTTAGCGTGACGCTGCCGGTGCCATCGGCATAGCCGCCCAGCACTTCGAGAAGTTCGGATTGGCCGTTGCCCGCAACACCCGCAAGGCCCAGCACTTCGCCCGCGCGGATCTGCAGGTCGATGCCGCGCAGACGCTCGACGCCCTTGTCGTCAACCACGCGCAGACCTTTGACATCAAGGATCACATCGCCCGGTGTGGCAGGCTTTTTATTCACGCGGAGCAAGACCTTACGCCCGACCATCAGCTCGGCCAGTTCCGGCGGCGAGGTTTCGGCGGTTTTCACGGTTGCGGTCATCTTGCCCCGGCGCATGACCGACACGGTGTCGGTGATCTCCATGATCTCGCGCAGCTTGTGGGTGATGAGGATGATGGTTTTGCCCTCAGATCGCAGGCGCCCGAGGATGCGGAATAGCTGGTCGGCCTCGGCAGGGGTCAACACGCCGGTCGGCTCGTCCAAGATCAGAATGTCGGCCTGCCGGTAGAGCGCCTTGAGGATCTCCACCCGCTGCTGCATGCCGACGCCGATGTCCTGCACCAGCGCGTCGGGATCGACGTTGAGGCCGTAGTCCTCGGACAGGCTGATCAGCGTTTTGCGGGCTTTGGAGAGCGAGGGCTTCAGCAGTCGGCCATCTTCGGCGCCCAGAATGATGTTTTCCAGCACGGTGAAGTTTTCAACCAGCTTAAAATGCTGGAAAACCATGCCGATGCCCGCCGCAATGGCGGCCTGGCTGTCGGGAATCTCGGTCTTTTTGCCACTGATGAAGATCTCACCCGCGTCGGCTTTGTAGAAGCCATAGAGGATCGACATCAGCGTTGACTTGCCCGCGCCGTTTTCGCCGATAATCCCGTGGATCGTACCGGGCATCACGCGGATCGAGATGTCTTTGTTAGCCTGCACAGGGCCGAAGGCTTTGGAGATGCCTTTGAGTTCGATCGCTGGCGCGGTGCCGGTAGCGGGGGCAGTGCCGGTAGCGGGGGCGGTATCGGTCATATCAAAAGGTCCTGCGGGCGTGGCGGCCCTTGATCTGGAAATGAGCCATCTTTGTCCGTGTCACGCTGTCATGTTCGGAAAGGGCCGCGCCGGTGGAACGGCGCGGCCCTTGTGGTTAATCTAAGTTCAGAAGTCCAGCGCCGGGCAGCTGTCATTCTCGTAGTAGGAAACCACTTTGATCTCACCGTCGATGATCTTCTGGCGCGCTTCGTCTACGGCAGCCTTCATTTCTTCGGTCACGAGATCGGCGTTATGCTCGTCCATGGCGACGCCGACACCTTCTTCGGCAAGGCCGAGGGTCACGACTTCGCCAACTTCGAGGTCTTCGCCCGCCATCATCGCGTCATAGACCGCGACATCGACACGTTTCAGCATCGAGGTCAGAACTTTGCCCGGGTGCAGGTGGTTTTGGTTGCTGTCCACGCCGATCGACAGGATGCCTTCGTCGGCGGCTGTTTGCAGCACGCCCACGCCGGTGCCGCCTGCTGCGGCGTAAACCACGTCAGCGCCTTGGTTGATCTGGGCTTTGGTGATCTCAGACCCCTTCACCGGGTCGTTCCAAGCGGCGGGGGTTGTGCCCGTCATGTTGGCGATTACTTTGGCATCGGGGTTGGTTGCCATGACGCCTTGGGCATAGCCGCAGCCAAAGTGGCGGATCAGCGGCACGTCCATGCCACCGACAAAGCCGACGGCGTTCGATTTGGAGGCCATCGCGGCCATCACGCCGACGAGGTAGGACCCCTCATGCTCAGCAAAGCTGACCTGACGGACGTTGGGCAGGTCGAGCCAGTTCACGTCGACCACGGCGAATTTCGTGTCTGGGTAGTCGGGAGCCACTGTCGAGAGCGGATCGGCCATGGCAAAACCCATGGTGATGATCGGGTTGGCACCGGATTCGGCAAAGCGGCGCAGGGCCTGCTCGCGCTGTGCTTCCGACTGCATCTCGATCTCGGCGAATTTGCCACCGGTTTCTTCGGCCCAGCGGGTCGCGCCGTTGAAGGCCGCTTCGTTAAAGCTTTTGTCGAACTTGCCGCCAAGGTCAAAGATCAGCGCGGGTTCGGCCAGCGCGGCGCCCGATGTCAGGGCCAAGCCTGCGGCTGCGCCGAGGAATTTCGTCATGAGGGTCATTTATCGTCTCCCGGTTTGTGGTGCCGGGCGGTCGGGCAGGTGCTGCCGCCACGGCGTTTGTGGATCGTATGATCAGGTGTAATTTAGGGCGCAGGCAGGGGGTAGGGTCAACCGCTTTTTGCGGGCTGGGCGGCGGGACCGCCACAGTGACCACGGGTCAACATGCGCCGCAGAATGCAGGCATCGACCGCCGCCGCACCCTTGCGTGCGTAATAAGCACGGCGGGTGGCAATTTGGGCAAAGCCTTCATCCGCATAGAGCGCGCGGGCGGGAAGATTGTCGGCGGCAACCTCAAGAAAGGCGCTGTCACAGTCGGCGGGCAGGGCCGCCAACCAGTCGTGTAGCAGGGCGCGGCCCAGCCCTTGGCGCTGCCGGGCAGGGTCGACGGCGAGGGTGAGCAGTTCAGATTCGCCCGCGATGGTCCGGGTCAGGGCAAAGCCGCCGGGGCGGGTGAAAAGCTGCATGAAGGGGCTGTCCAGCAGGCTGGCGAACTCTGCCTCCTGCCACGGCCTGTCTTGGGTAAAGGCGGCAGCGTGGAGGGCCGCAAGCGCGGCTGGTGTCACGGCAGCAGCACCGGGGCCGCGTCGCGCGCCGGGGCGGCATCGGCGGGGCGCAGGTAAAGTGGCGCGGGGCGGGCTGGACTGTCGGCGAAACGGCGGGCCGTGATGCGGGCGATGGCTTCGGCCACCGACATGGCGGGACGCTCTCCGCCCGCGCCGATGAGGGGGCCGGTGAAGGCCGGAAGACCGGATGCGTCGTAAAGGGCGGGGGTAGAAATGCCTGCGTTGTCATAGCCTTGGAGGAAGACCTGATCGCGCCGTGCATCCACAGCGCAGGCGCAGGGGCCATCGTGACCCTCGCGCAATGCGTCAAAGGCATCGACCCCGACCGCCGGAATGCCAAGGCCAAGTGCCAGCCCACGCGCGGCGGAAACGGCGATGCGGATGCCGGTGAAATTGCCCGGTCCGATGCCAACGCCAAGCGCGTCAAGATCGGCGTAGGCCACCCCCGCGTCACTCAGCAGTTCCTCGCAAAGCACCAACAGCCGTTCGGCTTGGCCCTTGGTCATCGGCTCCACGCGCGCCGCCAATACCCGGTCGCCCGACAGCAAAGCGGCCGCGCAATGCGCGGCCGATGTGTCGAAGGCCAGAATGAGCGGCCCGCTTGCGCGATGGTCAGGCAACCGGACGAACCTCTGTCACCTCGGGGATGTAGTGGCGCAGCAGGTTTTCGATGCCCATTTTCAGCGTCAAAGTGGACGAGGGGCAGCCCGCGCAGGCGCCTTGCATGTGTAGATAGACAACGCCACGCTCAAACCCGTGAAAGGTGATGTCGCCGCCATCTTGGGCCACGGCAGGGCGCACGCGGCTGTCGAGCAACTCTTTGATCTGACCGACGATTTCACCGTCTTCGCCATCATGGGCGGCGTGGCCCGATGTGGGCTGGTGGTCAGAGGCCATGACCGGCTCACCGGATTGGAAATGTTCCATGATCGCGCCCAGCAGGGCGGGTTTCACATGGTCCCATTCCACCGCGTCTTGCTTTGTCACGGTGACGAAATCGGTGCCGAAGAACACGCCCGTCACACCCTCAACGGAAAAAAGCCGTTGGGCCAGCGGCGATGTCGCCCCGGCATCGGGGGTCGGGAAATCGGCGGTGCCCATCTCCAGCACGGTCTGACCCGGCAGGAACTTGAGCGTTGCGGGGTTCGGAGTGGATTCGGTCTGGATAAACATGGGGTGTACCTCGCTTTCGGCGTGGGTTCTGATATGCGCCCGCGCGGGCGGCAAGTCAAGGTTTAGAACCGTTCTAAATTGTGTGTGGCCCACACGGAGGGGCGGGATGCAGGGCTGGGTCAGGCGTGGGCTGCGGTCAAGTGATCGCTTCGAGCCGTTCCTTGCTGAGATCGCCGGGCACGATGGTGATCGGCACAGGCAGTGCCCCGGCAGAGCGCGACAATTGCGTAACAAGCGGGCCGGGGCCTTTCTTGCGGTCGCCGCTGGCGCCGAGCACCAGCACGCCGATGTCTGGGTCATCTGAAAGCTGTTGGATGATCTCATCCGTGGGCTCACCCTCGCGGATGATCAACTCAGGATCGACACCCTGTTTGTCGCGCATCCATTTGGCGAAGACCTCGAAATGCACCTCGATCCGCTCGCGGGCCTCTTCGCGCATCAGGTCGCCGACGCCGATCCAATGGTTGAACTCTTCGGGCGGGATCACCGACAGGACGGCCACGCCGCCCCCGGTACGCGCCGCGCGCAGGGCGGCGAAACGCATGGCATTCAGACATTCGGTGCTATCGTCCAACACCACTAGGAATTTCCGCATCAAACCCTCTCTCCGCACCTCCTCCCGGTGCGGTGTGATCATGGCGCGGGCGGGCGGCGCTGGCAATTGCTTTTGCGCGCCGCTGCCGCCCGTACCTTCAGCCGCGCTGACTTGCGGCCCAATCCCAATACATTTCGCGCACGCGGCGGGTCACCGGGTTCTGGTTGTCCCCGGTGCCATATTGCGTGTCGTCAAAGGCGCGGACGGGGGTGACCTTCATCATATTTCCCGACAGGAACACCTCATCGGCGGCATGGAAATCGTCAAAGCTGAGGACGGTTTCATGCACCTTCATGCCCGCCTCGCGCATGTTCGACATATGCCGCGCGCGGGTGATCCCGGCGAGGAAGGTGCCATTGGGAATGGGGGTAAATACCTCGCCATCCTTGACCATAAAGACGTTCGCACTGGCGCTTTCGGCCACATTTCCCATGGCATCGGCCACCAGTGCGTTGCCGAAGCCTTTGGAACGCGCTTCGACCATCATCCGGGCGTTGTTGGGATAGAGGCAGCCCGCCTTGGCGTTGACCACGTTGTCTTCCAGCACCGGGCGGCGGAAGCGGGTGCGGGTGAGGGTGGTCGCGGCCTCTGGCGGGGCCATGGGGATCGCCTCCAAGCTGATGGCAAATCCGGTGGCGCCTTCGCGCGGCACGATGCCCAACTCGTCGCCGGCCAACGCCCAATACATCGGCCGGACATAGACCGCTTGATCGCGCGAATAGCTCTTCAGCCCCTCGCGGCACATCTCGATCATGTCCTCGGTTTCAACCGTGGGGGTGATCATGAGGGCCCGGGCAGAGCGGTTGATCCGCGCGCAATGCGCCTCAAGATCGGGGGCCAGCCCGTCAAACAGCCGCGCCCCGTCAAAGACGGTGGTGCCGAGCCATGCGCCGTGATCGGCAGCCTTGATGGTGGGCAGATCGCCGTCGTGCCATGCGCCGTTGAAATAGGTCTTGATGTCTGTGCCGGTGGCCATGTGACGATCCTTAGGAATTGCTTCGGTAGATGCCCTCGGGCAGGTTCAATGCCGCTGTCAGATCGCTCAGCTGCGCGGGGGATAGGGTGATCTTGACCACCCGGTCAGTGCGCGCGTCCCATTGCTCGATCGTGATCTGTCCTGCAAAGGCAGAGACGGTCACGTCCTCGCGCAGGGGGGCGTCGGATTCGTCGATCAGGGTGATGACGGTGGCGTCGAATTCGTGCTCGATGGTAAACATGAGGGCACATTAGGCTTTGTGCTCGCGAGCGCAAGACAGGCTTTGTGCTCGCGAGCGCAAGACAGGCTTTGTGCGGCCAAGCGCAAGACCGCCGTTGGGACGTCAAAGCTCTGTGAACGGGGGTGGCAGCGCCGGGGCGTCATGATAGACAGGTGGGCGAGGAAAAACCGAGCGAGGACTTGCCGTGAAATTGTTGAATGCCCTTGGCGCATTTGCCGTCATCGCCCTGCTTTCGGCCTGTGGGGTGGCACCGGTTCAGACAGGGCCGATCCAGGTCGACCGGCCGCAGACCACGGGGCAGCAGACCACCGGGCAGCAAACCACTGGGCAGTCGGGCCCACGGCTAAGCGCGAACGCCGCCGCGCGGAGCTTTGTGCAGGTGGTTCGCACGCTTGAGCCTGTGGCCGAGCGGGAGTGCCGCAACCGCACCACGGGGATGAATTGCGACTTTAACATCGTTGTCGATGATCGCCCCGGCCAGCCTGCCAACGCCTTTCAAACGCTAGATAAAAACGGTCGGCCGATCGTGGCCTTTACCTTGGCGCTGATTGCCGATGCCCGCAACGAAGACGAACTGGCCTTTGTGCTGGGCCATGAGACCGCGCATCACATCGCGGGCCATATTGGCCGCCAGCAGCAAAACGCCATGGCGGGCGCGGTGATTTTTGCCGGGATCGCCACGCTCAGCGGTGGGGACGCGACCGCTGTGCGCACGGCGCAGGAACTGGGTGCTGAGGTCGGCGCGCGGCGGTACTCCAAGGACTTCGAGCTTGAGGCTGATGCCCTCGGAACGATCATCACCGCGCGGGCGGGCTATAATCCGCTGCGCGGGGCGGAATTCTTTACCCGCATCCCTGATCCGGGTGATCGTTTCCTTGGCACGCACCCGCCCAACAGTTCGCGCATTGATATCGTGCGGCGCACCATGGCGGGGCTGTGACGGTTTGCGCAAACTGGGGCAGGTACTGAACGACCGCGGATCGAAATATGCGGTGTCGGGCTGCCCCGCGCGCAACCGTGCCGAGGTCGACGCCGCGCTGAAAGATCTCAAGCGCGAGAAAGCCTATGCCAAGGCCACGCATAACACATGGGCGGTGCTGCTATCAGACTCCGGCCCGCTGAAAGGGGATGATGGCGAATCCGGTGCCGGGATGGTGATCCTGCGCATGCTGGAGCGGGAAGGACTGGAAGATCACCTCATCGTCGTCACCCGTTGGTACGGCGGCAAACATCTGGGCGGAGATCGGTTTCGCCATGTCCAGACCTGCGTGCGGGCCTATCTGGATGCGGTGGCGGCCTAAAGGCTCAGTGCAATCGCGGCAAAGAAACAGGCCGTGGCGATCAACACAAAGACATGCCAGATCGCATTTTGATAGCGCATGCCGGGGTGGGCATAGATCAATGTGCCCGCCGAATAGGTTAGCCCGCCCGCGGCGACCAGCGCCAAGGCGGCACCGGGCAAATTGTGCCACATCGGGTAGATCAACAGGACCGAGAGCCACCCCATCCCGAGGTAGAGCGCCAGTGACCCTCGCGCATCGGTGCGCCAAAACCAGAGCTTTGCCACCGCGCCGATCACCGCGAGCGCCCAGACCACGCCGAGAATGCCATAGGCAAAGCCGGAGCCGATCACCATGACAAGCGGCGTGTAAGTGCCCGCGATCTTGAAATAGATCGCCGCGTGGTCGACACGGCCCAGAAAAGCGCGACTGCGGTCGAAGGGCAGCAGGTGGTAGACGGCGGAGGCGGTGAAGGAGGCGAGGATACACACCGCATAGATCACCGTGGCGGTCAGCGTGCCCTCCTGACCTGCGGCATGCATCATCAGAAAGATGCTGGCCGGGATAGCGAAGCCGAGGCTGAGCAGATGTACTGTGCCATCAGCCAAGGTTTCAGAAATGGAGGTCGGATAAGCCATGCCGAAAAGGTAGCAGCGTCGTTCTGCCATGCCATAGATGACGCCGCGTCAGTCGGGCGACCCGACGGATCAGCGCGGTTTGTTGCCGTCGATCCAGCGCGACATCAGGGTTTTGTCGCGAAAACACTCCTGCGGCACATCGCGGCGTTTTAGGCGCGCGATGCGTTCGGCAAAGGCGACCTGTTTGGCCGAGGGGTAGGCGGCGAAAGGCCCCTCTAGCGCTTGTGGTTTATGCGCGTCGATCCATTCTGACACCGCTGTGCGATCACCCTCGATCCCTTCGGGCAACGCGCTGCCCGTTCTCTTGGCAAGGGTCCGGGCGTATTGCATCTGTTTTTCGGTCGCGGGCATGCGGCGGTCGGCCTGTTTGGGCTGTGCACTGTCGCTGCCGCGCGGCGGGCGACCCTGTTGGTCAGGATCGAAGATGCCGGGAAACTGAGGTTGAAAAGACATGTGGTCATTCCTCTGCTACTGCGTTCTACATATAGAACAGAAAGGGAACATGTTCAAGTCTCTCCGTATTCTCGCCCTTCCTTAAGGGTATATCTAGTAGCGAGGTGGTTTGGTTCCACAATATCGGCGAAATGTAGGGTTAGCGCAGGGACGCTGCGGCCTCGGCGATAAGTTCCGCCGCTCTGCGCATTCGCGCAGGCAAGGGCCGTCCGCGACGTGAGGCGAGCCAAAGTTCATGCCAGCGCCGTTTGGGCAGAGGCAGCAGCCGAAGCTGGTCCTTCGCGGCAAAAGTCTCGACCCCGCTGCGGGGCAAAAGCGTGTAGCCCACCCCCCGCGCCACCGCCGCCGGAATCTGGCCGATTTGGTTCACATAGCCACGCAGGCGGATCCGGTCGGCCCCCGGATAGCTGCCCGGAAAATTCAACTGCAACAGATCGTCGGCATAGGCAAAGCCATCGGGATGCGCGATGAAACCGCGCGCTTCAAGATCGGCGAAACTTTCTATCTGTTCCAATGCATTAACCGGCAGCACAAGGCAAAGTTCCTCACGCCCCAGATGCTGGGCTTCCAGTCTGGCATGGGCGGGATCATCTGCCAGCACACCCAGATCGAACCGTCCATCCAGCAACCCGGCGCGGATCGTAGCTTGGGGTGCGGCTTCGAGATGCAGGGAGAGGTCCGGCGCGTTGGCCATCCACTCTAGCAGCAGGGGCTGGAGCAATATGGCGAAACTGCCGGAGCAGGCGATATGCACCACGCCGCAGTCGGGCAGATCGGTGGCGATCCGTTCGCGCAGTCGCTGCTCTTCGCGGCGGCGGGCAAGGCCGGTCTCGAACAGCGCTTCACCCGCCGGGGTCAGGGTGAAACTTTTCCCATCGCGGGCGATCAGCGGCTGGCCCAGTTGATCCTCAAGCTTGCGCAGATGCTGCGACACGCCGGGTTGCGTCATGTTGAGCCGCTCTGCCGTGCGGGTGAAATGGCCTGCCTCGCAAAGGGTGGTGAAGGTCTCAAGCCACGTGGCGTTCAGCATATCAAGCGTTTCGTTATGATTTCGATGAGGTTTGATAATTTCACATGCGGGGCGTGCCTGTCTATCTCAAGCTCAACGCAAACAGGAGACCGCATATGACCACCCCCCGTACCTTTTCCCACATCGGCCTATCCGTGCCGGACCTCGACGCTGCGGTAAAATTCTATTCCGAAGTGTTGGGCTTTTACGTCGTGATGCAGCCCACCGAAGCGGTAGAAGAAGACACGGCCATCGGCGTCATGTGCACCGATGTCTTCGGCCCCGGCTGGGGTTCGCTGCGCATTGCCCATCTTGCGACAGCGGATGGCATCGGCATCGAAATCTTTGAATTCCCCGGCAATTACGCCCCCGAGGAGAAGCTAGAGCACAAGCGCCACGGCACGTTCCATTTTGCCATCCAAGACCCGGATGTTGAAGGGTTGTTGGAGCGGATCGTCGCGGCGGGCGGCAAGCAGCGGATGCCGGTGCGGGAGTATTTCCCGGGCGAGAAACCCTACCGCATGGTCTATGTCGAAGACCCCTTTGGCATCGTGTTCGAGCTTTACAGCCACAGCTATGAACTGACCTATTCGGCAGGTGCCTACGCCTGATCGGCCACCGGGGGCGTCAGGTGATCTGACGTCCCCAAAGGTCGTATTCGCCTGCTTCTTCGACTTCAACGGTGACGATATCGCCGACTTTGAGGTTCTGGAAATCCTCGTCGATGAAAAGGTTGCCGTCGATCTCAGGCGCGTCGGCTTTGGTGCGGCAGGTGGCAGCGTCTGCGTCGATCTCGTCAACGATCACGTCGATGCGCTTGCCAACCTTGGCGGCGAGCTTGGCCTCGGAAATGGCCTGCGCCTTTTCCATGAAGCGGTCCCAGCGGCCTTGTTTGACCTCTGGCGCGACATGGTCGGGCAGGGTGTTGGAACGCGCCCCTTCGACGTTTTCGTATTGAAAGCAGCCGACCCGGTCGAGTTGAGCCTCGTCGAGCCAGTCGAGCAGGGTCTGAAACTCTGCCTCAGTCTCACCCGGATAGCCGACGATGAAGGTCGAGCGCAGGGTGATATCGGGGCAGGTATCGCGCCATGCGGCGATTTCATCGAGGGTTTTCGACGCGGCGGCAGGGCGGGCCATGCGTTTCAGCACGTCCGGGTGGGCGTGCTGGAACGGGATGTCGAGGTAGGGCAGCACCAGACCTTCGGCCATGAGCGGGATCAGTTTGCGCACATGGGGGTAGGGGTAGACGTAGTGCAGCCGCACCCATGCGCCCAAGCTGCCGAGGTCACGCGCCAGATCGGTGATATGGGCGCGGTGGCCACGGTCTTCGGCGTGTTTAATGTCAACGCCGTAGGCGGAGGTGTCTTGGCTGATGACTAGCAGTTCTTTCACGCCATTGTCGACCAGCCGCTCGGCTTCGCGCATCACCGCATGGGCGGGGCGGCTTTGCAGGCGGCCACGCATGTCGGGGATGATGCAGAACTTGCACTTGTGGTTACAGCCCTCGGAAATCTTGAGATAGCTGTAGTGGCGCGGGGTGAGCGATACCTGTTGCGCAGGCAGCAGGTCAATGAATGGATCCGGGCTGGGCGGCACCGCGCCGTGCACCGCGTCGAGTACCTGTTCATATTGATGCGGGCCGGTCACGGCGAGGATCTTGGGGTGGTGTTCGCGGATGTAGTCCGGCTCGGCCCCCAGACAGCCGGTGACGATCACCTTGCCGTTTTCGGTCAGCGCCTCGCCGATGGCGTCGAGGCTTTCGGCCTTGGCGCTGTCCAAGAACCCGCAGGTGTTCACGATCACCGCATCGGCTCCGGCGTAATCGGGCGATACGCCATAGCCCTCGGCGCGCAGCCGCGTCAGGATGCGTTCAGAATCCACCAGCGCCTTGGGGCAGCCAAGGCTGACCATGCCGATTGTCGGTTGGCCGGGGCGGGCGGGGTTGCTGATCTTCGCCTGTGGGGCGAGGTCGGGGCGCAGATTGGGTGGGTTTGTGCTCATGCATTGCGCTATAAGGCATGCAGGTGAGCGGGGAAAGAGCCGCCGGGCAGGAGGAGAGAGCCATGAGATGGATTATACGCGGTATCGGCGCGCTGTTGCTGATTATTGTGGTCATGCTGGGGTCGCTGTTCTTGCTGCCAGGTGACCGGATCGCGCGGATCGCCAGCGACCAACTCAGCCGGATGACCGGGCGCGCGGTGTCGATCACCGGCGATGTGGGTGTGACGCTCTGGCCGGTGCTGGGGGTGACCGCGGGCGGGCTTGAGGTCGGCAATGCCGATTGGACCGACAAGGGCGCGATGCTGACGGCGGCGAATGCGGCGATTGGGGTGGATGCAGGCGCGCTTTTGCGCGGTGAGATACGCATCACCAATATCGCGGCGCAAAGTCCGGTGATCCGGTTGGAGCAACGCCTTGATGGGCGGGCGAGTTGGCAGTTCACCGACAGCAGCAGCGGCGCGCGGATTGAGACGCAGAGCGAACCGACCGCCAGCCGCCGCCCCCTGAGCATTCAGAAGCTGACGGTGACCGATGCCACGCTGATCTATGACGCCGAAGGGGCCGATGTGCTGCGCTATGAAGGTGTCGATCTGGCGCTCGATTGGCCCGAGCGGGGCGGGGCGGCGGATATCACCGCCAGCATGGCCCCGGCGGGGGATGTGGTTCGGCTTGCCGCGCGGATCGAAGGCTTTGCGGATTTTTTGGAGGGCGGCGTGCAGCCGCTGCGCGCGGATGTTGCGACGCGCGGGGGCGAAGTCTCTTTCGATGGGCGCGGATCGCTCAATGGTGCGCTGGCGGGGGATCTGCGGGTCAATAGCCCCGATACGGCGCGGTTTCTGGCGTCTTTCGGGGCGGGCGGTGTCACCCTGCCACGGGGGTTGGGCCAGTCGGTCGATCTGCGCAGTGGGCTGACATTGACGGCGGATCGGCGTTTGGCGCTGCGCAATATCGCGGTGGACTTGGGCGGCAACAGCCTGACCGGGCAGGCCGATCTGGCACTGAATGGCACGCCACGCATCACCGCCAATCTGCGCACCGGGGCGTTGGACCTCTCGGCCCTGTCGGACGAAACGGCAGAGACGGGCGGCAGCGGCAGCCCGACAACGGCGGGTCTGGAGGGGTGGTCTCGGCAGGAAATCAACGCGGATTGGCTTGCGGCTTTCGACGGCGACATCGCCCTGAGCGCGGAAAGCATCGATCTGGGGCAACTCGCTCTTGGGCCCACACGGGCCGTGCTGCGCAACGACCGCGCGCGGATGGTGTTCGATCTGCAGGATATGAGCGCCTATGGCGGCAAGGTTGCCGGTGAATTCGTGATGAACAACCGCAGCGGCCTATCCGTGGGGGGCAAGCTGAGGGCGCAGGGCGTACAGATGCGCGACCTGTTGGAGGATACCGCCGGGGTGACGCGCTTTACCGGGGACGGAACTGCGGAGGTGTCGTTCCTCGGCTCCGGGCAGTCCGTAGATGCAATCATGCGCTCGCTAAGTGGGGCGGGGGTGCTGACCATGGGGCGCGGCACGATTGCCGGGATCGATCTAGACGCGCTACTGGGCTCGGTCGATGCCAAGGGCGGTAGTACGGTATTTGATTCCGTGGATGCGACGTTCGATATCGCTCAGGGTATCCTGCGCAATGACGATCTGCTGATGCTGCTGCCGAACTTCAACGCGACCGGGGCGGGGCAGGTCAATCTGGGCGCGCGCACTCTTGATTATACGGTCACCCCCAAAGCGTTGCGCGTCAATGCCGCGCGCGGCGGGCTGGCGGTGCCGGTGCGGATCACCGGGCCATGGGCGGACCCTGAGATCAAGGCCGATCTGCGCGCCGCGATCGACTTGAACTTTGCCGAGGAAAAGCAGCGGGCCGAGGATGTGGTGCGTCAGAAAATCCAAGAAGAGTTGAACATCGCACCGGATGACAGCCGCTCGACCGAGGATATCGTGAAGGATGAGCTGGAGAATGCGCTGAAACGCGAGCTGTTCAAACTCTTCGACTAGCCGCCGACCGCAGCCGCTTGGCGAAACTCATGGTGGCGCATGGAGGCAGGCTGCGGTAAGGCTGACGCGACATTCTAGGAGAGGCGCAATGGCCAACGATCTTTTCAACAGCTTCATGACCGGCCCCGACGAACAGGGCCGTTTCGGCGATTTCGGCGGGCGTTTTGTCTCGGAAACGCTGATGCCGCTCATTCTTGAGTTGGAAGAGCAATATGAGAAGGCCAAGACCGACGACAGTTTCTGGGCCGAGATGCATGATCTGTGGACCCACTACGTCGGTCGCCCCAGCCCGCTTTATCACGCCGAACGGCTGACCGAGCATTTGGGCGGCGCCAAGGTCTATATGAAGCGCGACGAGCTGAACCACACCGGCGCGCATAAGATCAACAACGTGCTGGGCCAGATCATTCTGGCGCGCCGCATGGGCAAGAAGCGCATCATCGCCGAGACCGGCGCGGGCCAGCACGGCGTCGCCACAGCGACGGTCTGTGCCAAGTTCGGTCTGAAATGCGTGGTCTACATGGGCGCGCATGATGTTGAGCGTCAGGCGCCCAACGTTTTCCGTATGCGCTTGCTCGGGGCCGAAGTGGTGCCGGTGACTTCGGGCCGTGGCACGCTGAAGGATGCGATGAACGACGCGCTGCGCGACTGGGTGACCAATGTGCGCGACACCTTCTATTGCATCGGCACCGTGGCCGGGCCGCACCCCTATCCGGCGATGGTCCGCGATTTCCAGAGCATCATCGGCAAGGAAGTCCGCACTCAGATGGAAGAGGCCGAGGGCCGTCTGCCCGACACGCTGATCGCCGCCATCGGTGGTGGGTCGAACGCCATGGGCCTGTTCTATCCCTTCCTTGACGACAAGTCGGTGAACATCATCGGCGTCGAAGCAGGCGGCAAAGGCGTGAACGAAAAGATGGAGCATTGCGCCTCCCTCACCGGGGGCCGCCCCGGCGTGCTGCATGGCAACCGCACCTATCTGTTGCAAGACGACGATGGGCAGATCCTCGAAGGCTTCTCGATCTCAGCGGGGCTCGACTATCCGGGCATCGGGCCAGAGCATTCGTGGCTGCACGACATTGGCCGCGCGAAATACGTCTCGATCACCGACCGTGAGGCGCTGGAGGCGTTCCAGCTGTGCTGTTCCCTCGAAGGCATCATCCCGGCGCTGGAGCCCAGCCACGCGCTGGCACATGTGATGAAGATCGCGCCGGAACTGCCGAAAGACCACATGCTGGTGATGAACATGTGTGGTCGCGGCGACAAAGATATCTTCACCGTCGCCCGGGCATTGGACTTCGACATGGGTGAATTCGCCTAAATCGGCTTCCGAATCTGAGTGGAATTTGACGGGCCCGCGTGAAAACGCGGGCCCGTTTTTTGTGGGCCGAAGCCAATCGCGCGATCTTCGCATAAACTTTGCGCAGGGGGCGAAGTTCTTTGCAGAAAAAGAGCGAAAAAACTTTCACATTGAGAAAAGACCCGCTAGCCTTCGCCTACGGCCCGCGCGCCTGCTCGCGAAGCTCTGTTTCGCCCATGCAGGCTTGACGCTAAGGCATCTTTCCCTCGTTTTTCGCTCTGCCATGGCGCCGTAAACCAAAGTTTATGACGCTCTTACAGGGGTTTAGATCGGATGATTTAAACCCGGGGCAGATAGCCAATACCCCCTCGAATGCCCTTTTCCATGTCATCCCAACGACGCCGCGTCACTGATGATCGGCTCGCAACCCACCCCGGGACTGAAAAGGAACACGATATGAAAAACGCATTCGCAACCGCCGCACTGATCCTTGCCACAGCAGGCACAGCCGCCTTCGCACAGGGCATGGAAGGCCAACAGGTCGGTTATACCGCAGATAACGCAGACGCTGCCTATTCCACACGTAACGTCACATCCGACGCTCTGAGCTTTGACGATCTGCGCGCCGAGACACCTGCCGAAGCTACCGCAACCGTATTCGTCACAACCCAAGACGCACAAAAAGACGGCCGCTTCGTCCGCTAATCGCGAACGACGGCTCCTCCCCCCAACTTTCCTCCCCGAAAGGCTAAGACTATGAAAAAGACACTCGCAACAACCGCCCTGATCCTCGCCACAGCAAGCACCGCTGCTTTTGCTCAAGGCATGGAAGGCCAGCGCATCGGCTACAACGACAAGACCGACAATGGCGTTTCCTACTCCAGCCGCAGCGAAGCTGTGGATGAGACCAAACTGGAAATCTTCAAAGACGGTATCCTGCGCGCCGAAGACCTGTCCGACGTGACCATCACCGTTTTCCCGACCGCGCAGAGCGACGCTTCGGTCAACCGCTTCCCGCGCTGATCACAGCGCGACCCCAACTTTCCCCCGAAAGGACACGACATGAAAAAGACACTCGCAACCACCGCCCTGATCCTTGCCACAGCAGGTTCCGCTGCTTTCGCCCAAGGCATGGAAGGCCAGCAAATCGGCTATAACGACAAAGCGGATGCAGGCGTTTCCTACTCCAGCCGCAATGACGCGGTCGACAATGTGAAACTGGACATCTTCAACAGCGGCACCTTCCGCGCCGAAGACACATCCGACGTCACCGTCACCGTCTTTCCCGCTGCGCAAGACGCTGCAAAAGTGAACAGCTTCCCGCGCTAAATGCGGGTTAATGCCAGCTAAGGCATTGCGCTAAAACAATCTTTCGGCCAGCGAAGCCTCCCTCAAACTGGCCTCAAGACAATGCACTCGCCCTTCGGGGCGGGTGCCAAATCACTAAGGGTTGATCATGGCGCATGGCCGCCATCCCTTGCACTTCGGTGTGCCGCGGTTAAATACGGCGGATACCAAGGCAAGGCTTCACCATGAATAATAAGAAAAAGATCGCACTGTGGGTTATCGCCGCTCTACAGTTTAACGCCACTGTCTATTTCGTGCTCGTTTTTGCACTGGAGGGTCGGGGCGTAACACTTTTTGGCACCCCTCTGGCTGACATCGGGCCGAACAAAGGGATCCAGGTTTTGGGTCTGATCCTTGGGGTCGTTCTGGGCTGGATGGCCCTGCGAATGAGCCTCCAGCGCGCCGAACGGGCAGAGACGGCGCTGCGTCATTGCACGGTGGAATTCGCTGATGTGCTCGAAGAACACTTTCGCGAATGGCACCTCACCCCGGCAGAGCGCGACGTGGCGATTTTCCTGACTAAGGGTCTGAACACGCGCGATATTGCTGAGATGCGCGGCACTTCCGAAGGCACCGTGAAAGCGCAGACCAACGCGATTTACCGCAAGGCCGGCGTGACCGGACGGACCCAGCTTCTAAGCACCTTTATCGAAGACCTGATGGACGATGCGCTGATGCCGCGTCCGAAGTCGAAACTGCAACTTTGCCACGCGGCCTAAGGGCGGCGTGGCGCCTTAGCGCGTCAGTTCCAGAATATCGAAATCGCTCTCAATCGCCGGTGACGGAAACAACAGCCGCGCCCGCGTGGGGCTGACCCGCTGAAAGACCGCCACGTCGCTTTGCACCTTGCCGCCAGAGGTGAAATCTTCGGGCAGGTCGGCATAATCGGGAGGTGTTTCGCCCCGGACATAGCCCACCCCAGCATAGATCGCACGGCCCGCGCGCAGGGTGATCTCCCCCCGCGTCAGTTGCGAGCCGGTAAGCTTTTCAAAGGTGAACCCGCGATCACTGGCGGTGAAGCGGCATTTGAACGGGGAATAGGCCACCAGCGGGCTGATCCCGCCAAGCTTGATCGTGCGGCAGGACCATTCCCCCTGCAAATCGGCGGAAAAGGCGACCTGTGGTTGCCCGGAGAGCGCGCGTGTCAGGGCCGCCACGTCCCCCGCTTCGCCCCCCGCCAAGCCCTGCATCATGGCATCGCCAAAGGCAGCGTCAAAGTTGTCCAGCCGGGCGCTATCGGCGGGGCGGAGCGTGGTTTCCGCCCATGCGGAGACAGGCAACAGCAGCAGAAGGGGCAGGAGGCGCAGGCGCATGATTATCCCTCGCTTTCGTCGATGGCATGGTCGCGCAGCACGTCCAGCGGCACAATATCGAGCGCGCGCAGATGCGTGGCGGCCAAGTGCACCCGCGGCGCGCAACCCTCATCCGCGGCTTGCAGGAACCGCGCGGCACAGAGGCACCAAGGATCGCCCGGCTTGAGCCCGGCAAAGCCGAATTCGGGGCGCGGGGTGCTGAGATCGTTACCGACATATTTCGAATAGGCCAGAAACTCTGCCGTCATCACCGCGCAGACCGTATGGCTGCCCTGATCCTGCGCGCAGGTGTTGCAATGCCCGTCGCGAAAGAAGCCCGTCACCGGGTCGGTCCCGCAGATCACGAGGGGCTGGTTCAGGACGTTGATGCTGCTGTCGGGTGTCATATCTTCCCTTTCTGCCTTAGGTCCCGCCAGAGACGGAGGTCGCGATCTCGCGGAAAATCTTGATGTTTAGTTCCGAAACCCCGGCTTCGCGGAATTTGCGGTCGGCGGCATTGGTGGCGATGACCACATCACGGGCGGTGTCGACATAGATGTACTGCCCATAGATGCCGCGCGCCATATATTCCCCTTCTGCGGCGCCTACGGGGATCCACCATTGGTAGCCATATCCGATCTGGCCCGCCGCTGTCGGGGCGGTGGGGCTGGTTGATGCTGTCACCCAGTCTGCGGGCACGACCTGCTTGCCGTTCCATTCACCGCCTTGGGCATACATCTGTCCGAAGCGGGCGTAGTCGCGTGTGGTCATGTTCAGGCCCCCCAGCACGAAGGCGGTGCCTGAACCATCAACGATGTAATAGGGCGCATGTTCCAGACCCAAGGGCGCGATGACCTTTTCGCTCAGCAACTCGGGCACGCTGCGTCCGGTGGCCCCGCGCACCACCACGCCGATGACATGGGTGTCGATCGAAACATACTGCCACTGGCTGCCAGGTTCCGCGAAAGTCTCCGTCAGTTCGGCGGTGAAATCATCCAGCCGGCCGCCCAAGGCCACGACCCGGCCCATGCGGTTGATGTCTGAATCGTAGTCGAGATAGTCTTCATCGAAGGTGACGCCGCTGGCCATATGCAGCACGTTGCGTAAGCTTGCCCCGTCATAGGCGCTGCCTCTGAGATTGGGCGCGTATTTCGTGACCGGATCGTCGAGGGATGCGATCTGCCCTTCCTCCAGCAGGATGCCCACCAGTGCGGAGAGATAGCTTTTCGCCACCGACCAGCTGATCCGGCGGTCTTCGGGGCCGGTGCCTTTGAAATAGTTCTCATAGACGATGGCACCGTCTTTCAGCACCACCAGCGCGGTCACGTCGCGCGCCGCGATCCAGTCGTCGACGGCATCGGGCAGTTCGGTCTCAGGGCCGTAGGCAAGTTCGCTGGTCAGCCCGTCCCCGCGCGAAATCGGGGCAGAAAGAAACGCGCCGTCCATATGGCTGAAGTTATGCACGATCTTCTCTTCGGAGAAGAGAGAGTTCACCGCCAGAAGCCGCTCAATCTCTTCGCGCTTCCAAAGTCCGATGACCACTGCCGCGACCAAAAGCGCGAGCAAGACCCGGCCAAGCCATTTTCCGAATGTACGCATGATGTCCCCCTGTTCAGTTTCAGTGAACCACGGCGCAGGGGCGGGGGCCAGCCCGACATTGCGTCAGTCAGGCTGGGCGTCAGGCTGAACGTCAGACTGGGGCGCTCAGCGAAAGCGGTGCATCAGCTTTTGCAGCGGCGATTGGGCCTCTGCCTCCGGCTCGGGCTTGCTGGGGACGGGCTTGCTGGGGGCGGGCTTTGGCTGTGCTTCGGCGGGTTTCTTTGGCCCCTTGCTGCCGGTGCCCGACCGTGGTGGGGCCACACGCAGCGCCACGGCATTCATAAAGCGCCCGGTGTCGCCCCGCGCCAGATCGGCGGCCCCGTCCGAGACGCCGCGCAGCACATCGTCCAGCCAGCCTTCGTCCGCTTTGGGGAAGTCGCGCAGCACATAGCCCGCGACCGCGTCCTTGTGGCCGGGGTGGCCGATGCCCATGCGCACGCGGTCATATTCTGCCCCGATATGCGCGTGGATCGAGCGCAGGCCGTTGTGGCCCGCATGGCCGCCGCCGGTCTTGCATTTCACGCGGCCCGGGGCGAGGTCGAGTTCATCATGAAAGACGATCACATCCACGGGGTCGATCTTGTAAAACTTCATCGCCGCCTGCACCGATTGGCCGGAGTTGTTCATGAAGGTCTCAGGCTTAAGCAGCACCGCCCGGTCGGAGCCGAAACGCCCTTCGCTGACACTGCCCTGAAACTTGCCCTTCCACGGGGCAAAGCCGTGATCAGCCGCGATACGGTCCAGCGCCATGAAGCCGATGTTGTGGCGATTTCGGGCGTATTTGTCGCCCGGGTTGCCAAGGCCGACGATGAGTTTCATGGGCTTTCTCCTGTGGTTCGGTGGAGTTTAGCAAGAGGGGCAGGGGGATGGAATGGCCTGCTGTGTGCCGAAATTTTTGGAAAATTCCGCAGTGATTTCTTTTAAAGAAATCACCCCCTAAACGCAAAACGGGGCCGCGTGATGCGACCCCGTTCCAGCATTGCCTTGCGGCTGATGCTTATTCTTCACCGTCGGGCGGACCCATTTCGGTTGTCGGTACTTCGTCCGCTGCGGTCTCGTCTTCGTCGTCATCCGACGCGGCAAGGCCAGCAGGAGCCGAAATCGTGGCCACAACGAAGTCACGGTCGATTGTGGGCTTGGCACCTTCGGGCAGGTCGACACGGCTGATGGTCGCGCTGTCGCCGATTTCGAGGCCAGTGATGTCCACGGTCACGTACTCAGGGATGTCCGCAGCCGTCACAACCAGTTCAACTTCCGGACGGACCAGAGTGAGCACGCCACCCTTTTTCAGGCCGGGGCATTCTTCTTCGCCTTTGACTTCGACGTTGATGAACAGGTTGATCTTGGTGGTCCGCTTAAGGCGCATCAGGTCGATGTGCGTGGGCAGGTCTTTGACAACGTGGCGCTGAACGTCGCGGCAGATCACACGAACGTCGTCGTGGCCTTCAACCTTAAGGTTAAACAGGGTCGCCTTAAAGCGGCCCTGACGCAGACGGGTCAGTAGCTTGTTGAACGGGATGTTGATCGGCAGCGGGTCGTTGTCGCCACCAAATACGATACCAGGAACCATGCCGTCACGACGTGCTTGACGAGCGGCGCCCTTGCCTGTCCCCGTACGTACCTGGGCTTCAAGATCAGGAATCTCTCCGGCCATTTTAGTCTCCAATTGATTAGGGCGGGAATCCTCCAAGGCTGTATTCCCGCGTGAAGCCGCGCGTATAGACCGGTTTTGCCCGGCTGGAAAGGGCAAAAGGGCGGCGGGGGCGCTATTCCTGCGGGGTCTGCAGGTAGCCGTCTGCCGCTATCAGCCGATCATAAAGAGCGAACTCCTTGGCACGCGCGGTGCGGAGCCGGGATTCGACCTCGCCTGACAGGGGTGCGGGCAGATCGGGGGAGACGTTCTTGGGCTTCAGCTTGACCTCGCGCCCCAGCCTGTCGGCCAGAAAATCGCGAAACGTCGGTTGGCGTTCATAGGCAAAGAGGTGCTGCACCAAAAGGTCATCTTGGTCGGAGGTCAGAAAGGAAAATTGGCTGCCGATCTGCGCGCGGGGCGGTGGCGCGTCAGAGATCACTTCCAACGCGAACGCCTCGAAGGTCAGCCCCTTGGTGCTGAGCTTCTTGCCATCCAGCCGGGGCTGGCTGCGGTAGCGATACCAGCTTCGGATCTGCTCTACGGGATCGCGCATCACGGCCAAGGGTTCGGGCGAGGCTGAAAAGGTCTCTTGCAAAAAGGGCAGCACGCGGCGCCGATAGCGCAGCGCGGTCAGGTGCTTGCGACTGCGCGAAAAGACGATCTCGGCCTCGGGTTTCAGCGCCATTTCAACAGCGGTGGTCCCGGTTTTCGGCGTGGCGAGAAAGGTGAGGTTGCGGTTGAGAAAGATCAGCATTTGCCCGGATCGCGCGGCCATTCCTGCCAGTCGCCGCCGAAATTGCGCGGGATCAGCAGATTGTGCCGCCCGAGGTTGGCGATTTGGGTTTCCCCGCAAAGCGCCATGGTCAGATCCAACTCGCGGTGGATCACCTCAAGCGCCCGGGTCACGCCCTGTTGCCCCATCGCGCCCAGCCCATAGATAAAGGCGCGACCGATATAGGTGCCTTTGGCGCCCATCGCCATGGCTTTGAGCACGTCCTGACCCGACCGAATGCCGCCATCGAGGTGGACTTCGATCTGGTCGCCCACAGCGTCGAGGATTTCGGGCAGCATGCGGATCGAACTCAGCGCCCCATCCAACTGTCGCCCGCCGTGGTTGGAGACGATGATCGCATCTGCCCCGACTTTGAGCGCCATCCGCGCGTCTTCGGCATCCAAGATGCCTTTGAGGATCACCTTGCCGCCCCATTGCTCTTTGATCTTGGCGATCTTGTCCCAATCAAGCGAGGGGTCGAACTGCTCTGCCGTCCATGCGCCAAGGTCGGCATTGTCGGTCACCCCATGCACATGGCCGACGATATTGCCGAAATGCCGCCGCTTGGCGCCCAGCATCTCGCGGCCCCAGCCCCATTTGGTGGCAAGGTTGGCAAGGGTTTTCACCGTCAGTTTGGGCGGGGCGGAGAGACCATTTTTCAGGTCTTTATGCCGCTGACCGAGGATTTGCAGGTCCAGCGTGACGACGAGCGCGGAGCATTTCGCGTCTTTGGCCCGTTGGATCAGGCGGCTGACATAGTCCTGATCGCGCATGGTATAGAGTTGGAACCAAAACGGTTTTGTCGTCGCCTCGGCCACATCTTCGATGGAGTTGATTGACATGGTCGACAGGGTGAATGTCACGCCAAAAGCCTCTGCCGCGCGGGCGGCTTTGATCTCCCCGTCTGCGCATTGCATTCCGGTCAGCCCAACCGGAGCAAGTGCCACCGGCATGGCTACATCTTCGCCGATCATCTGGGTTGCGGTGCTGCGGCCCGACATATCCACCGCGACCCGTTGGCGGAGGCGAATTTGGTCAAAGTCGCTGCAATTCTCGCGAAATGTCTGTTCTGTCCAGCTCCCGGATTCCGCATAGTCGTAAAACATCTGCGGGACACGGCGTTTGTAGATACGTTTAAGATCGTCGATGCTGGTGATGACGGGCATGGGCCACCTGTGCTGAATGGGTTAACTTTTGGTAGCAACTGGCGGGGGGGTTGGCAATTGAGAAGGCCGCAGCAAGGAAAAAGCCCGCGCGGCCAGTGGGGCAGCGCGGGCTTCGGGTCATTGCTTGAGGCGAAGGGGTTACGCCGAATGCGCCCCGTCGGCGAGGGTTTTGACGAAGGCCAAAACATCTTCGGGGCTGTCGCCATTGGCAATGCGGTTCACGATGGCCGAGCCGATCACCACACCGTCAGCCACTTCGGCGATGGCGCGGGCTTTTTCAGGGGTGTTCACGCCAAAGCCCACGATCACGGGCAGGCCGCTGGCCTTTTGGATGCGCTTAACCTCGGGCGAAACATCCGCGGCATTCGCCTCGGCCGAGCCGGTGATGCCGGTAATTGAGACGTAGTAGACAAAGCCAGAGGTGTTTTGCACCACGCGCGGCAGGCGTTTGTCATCCGTGGTCGGCGTGGCAAGGCGGATGAAGTTCAGACCGGCATCCTGCGCGGGCAAGCACAGTTCGATGTCTTCTTCAGGCGGCAGGTCAACCACGATCAACCCGTCGATCCCGGCGTTTTTGGCTTCGGTTAGAAATTTCTCAACACCCATGGAATAGATCGGGTTGTAATAGCCCATCAGCACGATCGGGGTCGTGTCGTCATTCTCGCGAAATGCGCGGACCATTTCTAGTGTGCGGTTCAGCGTCATCCCCGCTTCGAGGGCGCGTTGACCGGCAAGCTGGATCGTGGGGCCGTCGGCCATTGGATCGGTGAAAGGCAGGCCAAGTTCGATGATATCCACCCCGGCGGCAGGCAGGCCGCGCACGATCTCAAGGGAGCGGTCGAAATCAGGATCGCCGGCCATCACATAGGACACAAACGCCTTTTTGCCGCGGGCGCGGAGGTCTTCGAATTTGGCGTCGATACGGGTCATGTGGCTTGCCTCATTTGGTGCTTTCCTCGGCAATGCCGAATGTCGCGGTGAAAATCAATCCACCGTGGGGCAGGGGGCGGCAAAATTCCCCTATCAGGGGCGCGTGGCAGGCCGCGCCCTTCCATTTTGCGCAAAGCCGCCTATCTCATGGCGCATGAACTATGTACTCGCCCTTTTCCTACCGCCGCTGTCGATCCTGTTGATCGGTCGGCCGATCCTGTCCATCGTGGTCTTCCTGATCTGGCTGCCCGCGATCATCTTTTCGGGCGGGCTGACACATCCGATGTTTATCCTGCTGGCTTGGATCTTGATCTATCAGGCGCATCAGGACCGCCGCGCGCGCTGAGCCTTGCGCTTTGCGCCCGCTACCCCTAACACACGCGCAGCTTTTATAGGGGTATCGTCATGGGTTTCAAAATGGGCATCGTCGGTTTGCCGAACGTCGGCAAATCGACCCTTTTCAACGCGCTGACCCGCACCGCAGCGGCGCAGGCGGCGAATTTTCCGTTCTGCACGATCGAGCCCAATGTCGGCGAAGTCGCTGTGCCCGACGCGCGGCTCGACACGCTGGCCGAAATCGCCAAGTCGAAAAGCATCATCCCAACGCGCATGACCTTTGTTGATATCGCTGGTCTGGTGAAGGGCGCGTCGAAAGGCGAAGGCTTGGGCAACCAGTTCCTCGCCAATATCCGCGAAGTTGACGCCATCGCCCATGTGCTGCGATGCTTTGAAGACGGAGATGTGACCCATGTCGAAGGCCGCGTAGACCCGGTGGCGGATGCCGAAACCATCGACACCGAACTGATGCTGGCCGACATTGAAAGCATCGAGAAACGCTTGCAAAACATCGTGCGCAAAGTGCGCGGCGGCGACAAGGAAGCGGTGCAGCAGGAGCGTCTAATGCGCATGGCGCTTGAGGCATTGGAAGCTGGCAACCCCGCGCGTGTGGTCGAGGTCGACGAAGACGACGCCAAAGCCTGGCGTATGCTGCAATTGCTGACCACAAAGCCGGTGCTCTACGTCTGTAACGTAGGCGAATCCGAGGCCGCCGAGGGCAACGCCCATTCCGCCAAAGTGGCCGAGATGGCCGCAGCGCAGGGCAATTCGCATGTGGTGATCTCTGCCCAGATCGAAGAAGAGATCAGCCAGCTTGAGGCCGAAGAGGCCGAGATGTTCCTCGAAGAAATGGGCCTGAAAGAAGCTGGCCTCGACCGTCTGATCCGCGCGGGCTATGAGCTTTTGCATCTTGAGACCTATTTCACCGTTGGTCCCAAGGAAGCACGGGCTTGGACAATCAAAACCGGCACCTCGGCGCCCAAAGCAGCGGGCGTTATCCATGGCGATTTCGAGAAAGGTTTCATTCGCGCAGAAACCATTGCCTATGATGATTTCGTTGGCCTCGGCGGCGAGGGTCCCGCGAAGGAGGCGGGCAAGATGCGCGCCGAAGGCAAAAGCTATATCGTCAAAGACGGTGACGTGCTGCACTTCCTGTTCAACACCTGATCGATTTCGCAGGGGTCTTTGACCCCGCCAACAAAAAAGCCCGACAGCTTGCGCTGCCGGGCTTTTTTTGTGGGAGGTGACAGCTTATCTGCTGTCGTTGCCCGGGCCAAAGCCACCGTAGACATAGCCTTCACCGGGGCTGCGCAGGGCGTTGCGCGTGCTCATCACGGTGTCGCGGTTCTTATCGGCGTCGGCGGTGTTCAGCATGATGTCATTCGCTTTGGTCGAAGCGTTCGGGTTCCGCATGCGGTCATTGTTGCCATAGACATCGCTTGTCTCAGCAGTCACCGAGGTGTCGAGAAAAATGTCGTTGTAGCGGGTGGAGTTGTCGGCAACGGCAGCGGTAGAAATCAAAGCGGCGGCGGCGGTGGTCATAATAAGTTTCATAATGTGTTCCTTTGGTTTTCTCTTAAATCGCGTCATTGCGATGTCATCGTTTGTGGTGAAGTAACGGGTGTCCGATCATTAAAGTTTCGCCCCTGCAGCGAGATTGGGTGCGATCTGGGGTATTTAAGCGGCGCAGGGATCGCTTTTCGCGGAAATATGTGTTATATATCAGGTGGTTGTCGTGATTGCCGCGGCGTTTCACAAGTCATTCACGCTCCTGTGTTAGTTGCTACAGCCGCTTCGCATGCCCCGGGAAACGGCCTCATACAAAGCAGCGCAACAGCCATCTTTCTGCAAAGCAGCATGACCAAGCGCGCTTCACGGCGGCTCGGCCTCGCGCGCCAGCCAGATGAAATGAAACCAACCTAGAAAAATGCAGAAATACCTGTGAATTTCGCCTTGTCACCCGGGCGCGACCTCTCTAAACGGGTCGACGGAGACGTGGCCGAGTGGTCGAAGGCGCTCCCCTGCTAAGGCAGCGCACTTTACGGGTAAGCCGCTGAAATTCAGCGGCTTTTTTAGTTCCCGGTTTTGGGATTCCCAAATCTTTCCCATCATGGCCGAAAGTCCCAACCATGCTTGAGGACACGCTCGCCCAGATCCGTGGGCGGGCGCTTACGGTAGCGGCGTGCCATGGCCGCGCCGGCCCAGCCGCCCCTGTCGATCAGCAAGTCGTGGTCGCCGACCAAGGCACTGAACCAAGTGGCCCAGGCGTGACGCAAGCTGTAGAGAACCAGGCGCTCCTTCTCACCAGCCTTCGACAGTCCAGCGGCGGCGCAAACCTTGTGGAACTGCCGGATCACCGTGGTGCCGCGCACCCCGTCCGGCACAATTTCTCTGCCAGTCGTCGACAGGAAAACTCGACCTTCCTGTGGCAACTCCCCAATAAGCTCCCATGCCCTAACGGGTAGTTGCACCATTCGTGCGCGGTATGGAGTCTTCCCGCCCCCGGGTTCCTCACCGCGTATCCAAATTTCGCGGGAAGTCCGGTGGATATCCTCGGCCCGCACGCAGAACATCTCCCCCGGCGTCGCGCCACTGCCGATCAGGAAGGCGAGCATCTTCAGCAACCGCCGTTCAGGATCGCGCACGTTCTCGGGAGGATCTTGCGCCACAGCGATCAGACATTCGAACTCCTCCGGGGTCACGATGCGGGTGCGCTTATTGTCGGTCACCCGTTCCGGCCTCAGGCCGCAGGCATTGTGAATTACAGCCTTGAGCGGGACGGTGACTTGTCGTCGCGCGGTCGCGTCCGACCAGCCCGGCTTCCTAAGTTCTACCTTGCACTGCTTTAACGTGAAGGCATCGATCTCGTTGACCCGGGTCAGCGGACCAAAATAGGCGATCAGGCGTCGCACGAAGCTTCGGTTCTTGCCGAACTCGGCAAGATACAGCTCGGCGGCCTCCTCGAACGATGGAAAGGCCGCCATGGCGCGTTCCCACGCTGCGTCATGCACGCCCTTCGCGATTCCAACGGCTACTTCAGACGCTTCCTGATCGCGGACGCCCGTCGACCGGCGATATCGGTCTCCCTCGACACGGAAATCGTAGCACCACGACCCGTCCTTCCAGAATGGATACCAGCACGGCTGTCCTTCATCTTGTTTTCGCATTTCATTACCTCTCTTATATTGTTGATGTGTTTCTCGTAGAAAACAGGCTTCCGCCCGCGCATTTCACAGACTTCTATTTTGGTTCTGTATTTCTTACGGATATCGAATAGTGTGCGCACGCAAACGCCAAGTGCGCGGGATGCTTGAGCACAATCGAGAGGAACCTCGAAGCTCAAAGGCTCAATATCCTTCTTGCTCATTTCACCTCGCAATCTGCATTGAACTCAAAAAGCAGCGCTTCCTGGTTGCTTCTCGCTATGCTTTTGATCCCATAGTTTCCGTTGTTCACTTGACTCCTTTCCGCGCAAACTTCTCCTGACCGCCGCCCGGCGGGGGGCGTCGACGTTTGCGCAACGATTTGATTTAACTTACCTAAGTATGATTGAAGCCGGTCAGGCTGCCATTCAAGTCCGAAAATTTTATTCCGCTTCAGGAGGTGTATTGCGGGCTTCAGACGCTCAGTCGGAAATTTCCGATTTGGTGCGGAGCATCCAATTTCACGGTGCACGGAAAAAACAACGCGCTTCTTGGGGGCGCATCAAAGACGCAAAAGGTTCCAATTCTTTTTTCCGTGCCCGGAGAAATTTCCGGCAGAAAATTCTGAATCCGGGGGCGGAAAAAACTGGTGGCGACCCAACGAGAATTTTATTTTCGGTAAGCCAAGGCGGAAAAAATCTTAAAAATAAACTTCGCCTCCGCAAACTCCAGCCAAGCTTGTTTGCACAGCAAGTGGTCGGAGGCCGAACTTGAGGAAAAAACATCCTTGGAAACCAATGTGGTCGGAAAAAACAAATGCGTGGACCATCGACTTCTGGGTCGACGGAAAACGTATCAGACGACGCCTGCCGATCCACGACAAGGAACTCGAGCCTGTCGCCGAGGCGCGCGCGAAAGAAATCTATGCGGAGGCTTGGCGGACGTCAGGTGAGACTGCAACGAAACAGAAAATTCCGACCTTCAGGGAAGCTTCAAGCCTCTATATCGAGGCCGGGGGGGAGGCCCGGTTTCTTCCGAGGATCGTCGCTCACTTCGGCAAGAACACCCAGTGTGATGAGATAAACGAAATCGCGATCGCTCGCGCGGCGCGCACGCTCTATCCCCTGGCAAAACCGGAGACCGTCAGGCGGCAGCTTCGCGTGCCAATCAAGGCCGTTTTGAACTTCGCGGCCGGTAACCGGCGGCAGAAGATTCCTGATACTCGTCGCACGCGGTGGCTGACGCCGGAGGAAGCAGAACGGCTGCTTATAGCCGCAGCAAATCCAGAGGTCGCTGGGCTCCGTGATCCACACTGCCAGACATTGCGCAAGATCGCTTTCATGTTGGGCACCGGGGCGGGCCCCGGCGAAACCATGGGCCTTGATGGAAAGCACTGGAATCCCGCGACAATGGAGTGGTGGCTGCCTGGGACCAAGACAGTCTACCGAGCCCGCTTCGTGCGTCTGCCATCGCGCACGGTTGAGCTAATCGGCCCTATTCCCGACGAGGGACCGGCTTTTCCGGCGCCGAACGGCCACCCCTACGTCTTTCGGAAAAATCGGGGCGGACAAATGGCGGTGGCGTTCGGGAAAATCCGGGCCGCTGCGGGGCTCGGTCCCGATGTCGTTCCCTACACGTGTCGGCATTCTTGGGCGACATGGTTCTACTCGCAAACGACCGACTGGGCGTCACTCCTGGACCAGGGTGGCTGGAACCGTGCGGATACGGCCAACCGATACAGAAAGATCGCGCCAGCGGATCTCGGCCAGCGACTTCTTGCACATGGGTGGGATTTCCGACCGGACAGGGGTGCGCCTGTGCGGTTCGGCGAAATGGTTTCCCTGCGTTTCCATGGGGGTAGCTGAATTGCGTGCGAACAAAAAGAAGCGGAAAATTTCAGATGCTTTAACGCGGAAATTTCTGTCCTTTTCCGGCGAGTGGACTGCGGATGCCGCTTCCAGATTATGCGTCTTGTCCATATCGGCGATGAGCGGTCTGTCCCGGAAGCGGGTGCTCGATCAATCCACGGAAAAATACACGGTGGAGGTGCCCGAAATTCCGGAGCGTTTGGTAGATGATCGATTTGAGAGCGGACCTACCTGCCATCCAAGCGGTCGGGGGAACCAGACCAGGGGTGTCTGTCCTTTAGCTGTTGAGCCGCGACGAGTTGGCAATCTGTTCGAAGGCATGCCGGAGCTGTGTCTAAGCCAGACATGGCGCGAGGTGAGGAAGAAAAAGTATGATCGATGCGCGATGGGCGCGTTTCCCTACGCCTCTGTTGCGCCCTCGGAAAAAACGCAGATCTGTTGTTGTTAAGCAAGCTTCGACACGAGCACTGCACAGCTCAAGTTGCGTTACTAATTGAAATAATTAGGAGGGAAATGTGATCAATCATTCGCGGCGGAAGAGCACGATATCGAAGGCCGTAGGCCGAATCATTCCGAAACTTCGACGTTCGAAGCCTGTCTATGCGGTGCCCTGTTTGGCTCGCCATCGGTCGGTCCTGAGACGAGACCGCGCCGACGGGCGAGCTTAACCGAGCAAATTGAGAGAGAAGCGACGTATCTGGACCCGAACCAATGGGGACAACTTGACAAGCAATGACCGCTGTCGCTCGAGAAATGGAATTAGCTCAATGACACTCCAAATCACCCCAAAGATCCGCCCTGCTATCCACGCGGAAGTCGCTCTTAAAGGCTTCCTCGCCGGCCATGTCGAAGCGTTAATCAGTGCCGCCGGCCTCCTGGGCAGCCAGCCCGCCGTCCGGCGCACCGCCTATCTGATCGAAGAGATACTGATGACGCCATGTCTCACACGTCGGATGCGGCAGGAACTCATCGGGCTGCACCGTCTTCTTTCGCTGGATTGCGTAGATGATCGCGACAGCCTCGAGGCTGCGTGTTTTGCAGAGATCGATCCTGCATCGCCCGTCGTGGAAGAAATTTGCGAACTATCGGATAGTCTTCACGGGCACTTGATCGCCCTTGCAAATGCTGAGGCCCAGGACCCCCTCTGGGATGACCTCACAGCCGCGGCCTGAGCCGCCTAAGGAGTTCCGCTTCGCGGGGCTCTCTTGACGCGCCAGTAGCGGCGCACCGCCAACCAAAGGGGTAATTCACATGTCAATCAAATCGAACGCGACCGACTTCAATCTGAAAGCGAAGGCGATACTCGCTGTCCGCCACGGCCGTGAACTCGCAGAGCTCATGTCGAGGACAAGCAGCTTGCCAGTTGGAGTGCTAAACGGTGAGACACTTGCCAAATGCATCCGGCGACTGAAAAGTGGTGAGGTCACCGACGGCAGGGTTCTCACGGTCATTGAGGCAATGGTGCAGAATATCGCCGCGGCGCTCCCTCGCGAAGTTGCTGACGAGAGGGTTGAATGGCATTTGCGGGCTGACGAGAACGGCGAAGAATTCTGGATTGCAGTGAACGTTCCTATCTATACTGCCCGTGGTGAGGGACTCTGCGAACTCAGTGCTCGCATGTTGCGGTTCATCGAAGTGCGACAAGGATTTATCGATCAAGCCAATGCCGAACGGCTTGAGAGGCAGCACCTCAGGTAATTGTTTAAATTGCGGAGCCACGCTGATGCTCACCTGGTAACGGCGCTGATCTGAACTTTGCGGTGGCCTCAACAAAGCGCGAGAGGCTGCGCAAACTCGCAATGCTTTGAATCTCTTAATCTGCGGCGGGCTGCCCAAGAGTCGGAGCTGCGATGCGCGTATTCCAAGCCGGAGACTGGAGGATATCGCGGAAAGTTCAAAGTAAACCGAAGATCGAATTTGCCAACGATTGGCCCGCGTTCGGATCAGGTGGTTATAAATGCAGAGTTTGAGCAGAATTGACGGGTGATACCCAAGCCTCACGGTTCGTCCGCCTGCGTGTCGGGCGAACCAAAGCATCACCGGATCAAATTTATCGAAGAAAAGGTCTGCAATGCGATCCAGGGAATCCTCGCCGACCAAGTCTTCCAACCGGTTCGGGGGAAGAGCGTCGTCGACTCCAACTCCATGTCTTCAATAGAGCTCGACATGCCCGTTCCCATGCGCTTCGCAGACAATTAAACCTACCGAGGAGCTTTCATACAACCTCGGCACGCAGCTGCCATTCGACTCATGCGTCTCGAACCACCGCTTCTCCGGGATATATTTTGCGATGCAAAGCATTCCCCAGGGGAAACATTCTTTTAGTCAGCACGATGAACCACTCGGGTCCGGCCCGCCAATTCACTCCCACACAGCGCAGTGGCAGAGCTGAATGGCCGCACTCAGTCGCGACATCTCAATCAATATTCTTCGAAGTTTTCGCCTCTGACTGCCGCGAAGAACGCCATCGTTTCATAGGACTGCCTCTTCCTCAGGTTGATGGCCTTACGAACAGCGCTGCGAGAAGTAGGAATATTCCGCTTTGAATCGTAGAATACGATATCATTGACATCCATGGCGGCAAAGAAAGGCTTTTTCAGAAGTCCATGTTTGTCGTTCAGCCAACCTTTGCGGAAAGCCTCGTAGCCAAGAAGCCACGACCAATCTCGAACGACACTATCGGAAGAGATTTGCGCTTCCCATTCATTTCTGGGCAGCGTGCCGATCCCCATTCGCATTCGCTTCATATCAAGCAACAGCAAAGACAAGGCGCTGGAACAAGCTGTCTCTGAAAGCTCACAGAGCCTTTCCGACTTGAATGGCCTTTTCAGACCCCGCAGAGTATAGAGAAGCCAGATAGCCTCAAAGTGATGTCCCTTTTCAAGGTTTCGCTCAGCTAACAGAACGAATCGCTGGCCGATCCTTTCCGCTGACACTCCTATTTTGTGATCGAGATTGAGAATAATCCTGCAAATTTTGTCCATAGAACTTGGTGCAACGACCGCCGCTTTTAGAAGAAAGCTTTCGATTTCACGAATATCTGGATTCAAGAGACCGGTCCGCTCAATCACCGAAAGCGCATAGCTTATGACTGGCTCTGATTGGAACTCCGACTGCAACCTGAGTGATAGAACAATGAATTCTCTCAGCCTTGCGCCGCGGAGAGAGCCGCTGCGATGAGAAAGGAAGGCTCCTATCTCAGAAATCCATGTCTTGCGTCTCGAGCCAACTATATGATCAACAGAGGTCTTGCTTCCATTTATTTCAAGGCCGTAGCTTCGGTATATTGAGCTTATGCATGTGATGACATCTTCGGCTTCCTCAAGGGTCTTCGCCCCAACACTCCAGTCATCTTGCAGCCGGTCGACGCTGTAAGCGGCCAGATCGAGTTCGTGACCTTGAAAATCTGCATCAATGCGAGAAGAGATAACTTCCGCAATTATTCTGGAGGTTTCAGGGCCAATTGGTATGCCTACAGTTTGATTCCGGTTGCACGCACGAACCAACACATCGATGCGATCGGCGAATGACCCCTTGTAGTAGCCAAGTCGACTTTTCACTCTTTCCTTACCGTAAGCAGCCCAAGGGATGGAATGAGTGTATATTGATGGGTAAAATCTGGTGATGTCAGTCTTTACAAGCCAGTCAGCTGTTGCCTCGAGGTAGAATGATTTTTCCCGGTGAGCACCAAAGTTTATCTCTTTGACTCCACGATCATATTCTTGGGAAGCCTTTATTTCATCCATGGAGAATGACTGTTTGGATAGCCATTTTTGAACTGCTTTCCAATTATCGGAAATTTCCTTAACCAAGAGAGCTTGAGGTATAGGATGTGTGATGTGCAGATTCCTACGCTCGTATCCCCGCTTGGGCTTTGAGAAAATTTCAGCCTCAGCGCTTTCGAGGAAATAGGTATATGCGTTGCGTCGCTTGTTTTTGCATGGCGTTTTACCGAGTGATTTTACATCAATTTTGAAAACGCCGTTGGATTTCCATCTAAACAATACATCTTGAGACAAGCGTCCGAAATCTTCTGTTGTGAAAACGGGAGGCAGTTCTTTTGGGAAATATCCTTTTGAAAGCAAGGCTTGTTGTATCGTCTTACTTAGCACGTAGGCACCCCACAAATCATCCGACGGCAGTTAAGCGCAACCCTCGCACTTCATCAACATGCTTGCGGAAACCTGTGTCGCAATTGCGTCGGTAATCGCCTTCCATGCATCTACAATGTAACGCACACCATCGGTATCTGCCTATAGCCGCCGTTTGTGGATCACGCAGCGAAAGACTACTTCACGCCCAGTTCGGCAGATAAGTAGTCCAGTGACTAAAGCCGGAGTGAAAAGTAATGGCGCCTCCGCAGGGATTTAAGGCACGTTCGGCATCGCCTTGCGGGTATGACCCGGCCCGGTCCATAGTGCCCAATATCACTTTCCGCCCAGCTCAATCTGGCGCAAAAATTCAAGGCAGCAAATGGCTATCAAGAAAAGCGACATCTATCGATCTCTATGGGACAGCTGCGACCAGCTCCGCGGCGGGATGGATGCCTCCCTTTACAAGGACTACATCCTCACGCTGCTCTTCCTGAAGTATGTGTCGGATCGGGTCGGGAAGCCAGATGCGCTCATCGAGGTCCCAGAGGGGTGCTCATTCGAGGACATACGGAAACTGCGCGGCACCAAGGACATCGGCGAGAAGATCGACATTGCCATCGCCGGGATCGCAGAGGCCAACGATCTCAAGAATGTCATCGACCGCGCCTACTTCAACGATACCGAGAAGTTCGGCCGCGGGGCCAAGATGGTCACCACGCTCACCGCTCTGATCAACATCTTCAGCCGGGACGAGCTCAACTTCAGCCGCAACCGGGCCGACGGCGACGACATCCTGGGCGACGCCTACGAATATTTGATGCGGAACTTCGCAACGGAGTCTGGGAAGAGCAAGGGCCAGTTCTACACCCCAGCCGAGGTCTCACGAGTGGTGGCTGCCGTTGCAGGGGTGAACCGTGCGGATAGCCCCCAGCAGACCGTCTACGATCCAACTTGCGGGTCCGGCTCCCTGCTTCTCAAGGCTGCCGACGGAGCGGATGTCCCCCTGACGATTTACGGACAGGAATTCGACATCACGACCCGTGGCCTCGCCAAAATGAACATGATCATGCACGGGCGAGAGGACGCGGACATAGCCCAGGGAGATGTCATTGGTGAGCCTCAGTTCACTGACACCAAAGACGAGACAAAGCTTCAGACCTTTGACTTCGTCGTCGCCAACCCGCCGTTCTCGGCCAAGGCCTGGGGTTCCGGTCTGACGCACGACACCAAGTTCGGGCGCTTCGAGCTCGGCATGCCGCCCGAAAAGAACGGCGACTTCGCGTTCCTGCTGCACATCCTTGCGTCCATGAAGGCCACCGGTTCGGGCGCGGTTATCCTGCCTCATGGCGTGCTCTTTCGCGGCAACAAGGAAGCGGAACTGCGCGAGAAGATCCTCAAGCGCGGCTATATCAAGGCGATCATCGGCTTGCCCGCGAACCTCTTCTACGGCACCGGCATCCCTGCATCGATCATCGTGCTCGACAAGTCTCAGGCCAGCGCCGAGCGACCGGTCTTCATGATCGACGCCTCCAAGGGCTTCGTCAAAGACGGCAACAAGAACCGGCTGCGAGAGCGGGATATCCACAAGATCACCGACGCCTACACCAAGCAGGCCGAGATCGCCGGATACTCTCGTCTCGTCCCCTACCAGGAGATCAATCGCAACGATTTCAACCTGAACATCCCGCGCTACATCGATGGCTCCGATCCGGAAGATCTTCAGGACATCGAAGCCCACCTGAAGGGGGGCGTTCCGAACCGGGATATCGACCTGCTGTCAGAGTTCTGGGAGGTCATGCCGGGCATCCGCGCGACCCTCTTCGGACCGAACCCGCGCAATGGCTACTCCGACCCTCTGGTTGAGCCGGGGGAGGTCCGCACGACCATCCGCAGCCATCCCGAGTTTGCGGCGTTCCGGGACCGGGTGCATGCGATCCTGGATGGCTGGGCCGGGCAAAATGCTCCACTTCTGGACAGCGTCCAGATCGGCGACAAACCCAAGGCGCTTATCCACACGATCGCAGAGGACATGCTGACCCGCTTCACCGGGGCGCCGCTGATCGACCCATACGAGGCCTACCAGCGGCTCATGTCCTACTGGGCCGACACGATGCAGGACGATGTTTTCATCATTGCGCACGACGGGTGGGACGCGGCCAAGGAGCTGCGTATCGCGCGGCATGAGAAATCCGAGGACGGCAAGAAGACCAAGTGGCTGGAAGAGGCTGATCTGACTGTGAATGGTCAAAGGCTCGTCGCGGATGTCATCCCGCCGAAGCTGGTAGTCGCCCGCTTCTTTCCGGAGATGCAGAAGACACTCGACATGCGCCAGGCGGAGGTCGAAGAGCTGGGGGCCGAGCTTGCCGAGCTCGTCGAAGAATATGCTGTGGAGGGAGGCCTTCTTGAACATGCCCTCTCCAGCTCTGGAAAGCTGACGGCAGCCTCCATCAAGGAACGCCGCCGGTATGGCCGCCCGGACTCGGAAGAGGATGCCCTTCTCACCCGCGTTAACAAGCTCCTAAAACAGGAGAAAGACGCGAAGAAGCTGGTCACGGAGGCTGAAGCAGCTCTGACAAAGGCGATCCTGGAGAAATACCCCGAGCTGACCGACGAAGAGATCCGGTCTCTGGTCGTGGATGACAAATGGCTGACCGATATCGCCGACCTGATCGAAACTGAGGTCGAGGCGCGAACCGAGCAGCTGACAGCCCGGGTGCGGGTGCTGACTGAGCGGTATGGGCATACACTTCCTGAATTATCCGATCAGATCTCAACGCTGGAAGCAAAAGTGTCCGCCCATCTAAAATCTATGGGCGTCTCGGTATGAACGAAATTAGCGACCTTGTCTCGCGATGGCATATCGGGCGTATTCACCCCACGCCTGACCTTGAACCCACTGGCTGGACGCTCGAAAAATTGTGTGACATCGCTCGACTTGAAAGTGGTCATACACCCAGCCGAAACCGCCCGGACTTTTGGGATGGGGACATCCCCTGGTTGTCTTTGCACGACTCTAAAACCATCGAAGGCAAGACGCTGCATAATACCAAAATGACCGTGTCTGCGCTTGGACTTGCGAATTCATCGGCACGGTTGTTGCCTGAGGGAACCGTTGCTCTGTCGCGGACGGCGACCATCGGCAAGGTCGCGGTCCTCGGACGCGAGATGGCGACCAGTCAGGACTTCGCTTGCTACATCTGCGGTCCACGCCTGTTAAATTCTTACCTCGCGCACCTGTTCAGGGGTATGGATGTGGAGTGGGAGCGACTGATGGCGGGCAGCACCCACAACACGATCTACATGCCGACTTTCGAGAACATGCAGCTCCTTGTTCCCCCCATGTCCGAACAGGAAGCCATCGCCGAGGCGCTTTCGGATGCGGATGCGCTGATCGAGGGGCTGGAGCGGCTGATCGCCAAGAAGCGGCTCATCAAGCAGGGCGCGATGCAGGACCTCCTGACCGCCAAGCGCCGCCTCCCGGGGTTCTGGGGGGAGTGGATGGAGACCAGCCTCCGCAAGCTACTCAAGAGCGCGCCTTCTTATGGGATCAATTCGGCCGCCTGCGCACTTGGATCAGGTGGATACGACTATCTTCGTATCACTGACATCAACCAGTATGGTCAATTGCACCAAGACGGGCGAGCGGAGGTCCTGCACCCCGCTGCCGAGCACTACTTTCTTGAGCCCGATGAAATCGTTGTCGCGCGAACCGGCGCAAGCACTGGCAAGTCACACCGTTATGCTGGCCCGAGGGAGCGAACGGTTTACGCCGGTTTCCTTATCAAGTTGGCTCCTGCGACAACCGAAATTGTCTCCGGGTATCTTTTTCAGTTCATGCAAACAGACGCCTACTGGGCATGGATCGGGGAAAACTCTGCGCGCAGTGGACAACCGGGCATCAACGGCCAGCAGTTGGCAGGGATGACCTTGGTCATTCCGCAGGACACCGATGAACAGCAGGCAATTGCCGATGTCCTGAACGACATGGACACCGAAATCCGAGCCCTCGAAATCCGCCTCGAAAAGGCGCGGCAGGTGAAGGAGGGCATGATGCAGAACCTTTTAACCGGACGGATCAGGCTGGTCTGACCGCATTCTTCAAAAAGTAGCTTTAGAGTGGAGGCAGGGACATGAGCGCAATCGGCGAGGCGGAACGCAGGGCGCAGAACCGGGTGATTGACCTGCTCTCGGACAAGCAGACGGATGCCCCCGGGGGCCTTGGCTGGCGCTACCTCGGCGACTGGCAAAAACGCGACGGCAATGCCAATATCGAAGAGGAGCTGTTGCGCCCGTGGCTCCTGTCCCGCGGCTATGCGCCTGAGGTCGTGGCCCAAGCTATCACCCTGCTGAAGCGCGAAGCGCGGATGGAGGGCACGAAGCTCTACGAAGCGAACCAGAGCTTCTACGAGATGCTCCGCTACGGTGTCCCCGTCGCCCCGGGACCGGGCGAGGCCCCGATCACCGTTCGCTTCGTCGACTGGACCGATCCGGCCGCCAATGACATGGGCATCGCTGAAGAGGTCGCCATCAAAGGCAAGGACCCCAAGGCCTGGAACAAGCGCCCCGACCTGGTGCTCTATGTCAACGGCATCGCGCTCGGCGTGGTCGAGCTGAAAAAGTCCACCGTCGGCGTGGGCGAAGGCATCCGCCAGACTCTCGACAACCAGCGGCCGGAGTTCATTCGCCATTTCTTCACCACCGTTCAGATCACATTTGCTGGGAACGACAGCGAGGGGCTGCGCTACGCCCCGATCCAGACCCCTCAGCCCTACTGGCTTGCCTGGAAGGAGGAGAGCGACATCTCCGCCCGCCTTGACCGCGATGTCACCCAGATGATCGCGCCCGCGCGGTTCCTTGAGCTGATCCACGATTTCACTCTGTTCGACGGGGGCATCAAGAAAATTGCCCGCCCCAACCAGTATTTCGCCGTGAAGGCCTCGCAACAGCGTGTGAGAGCCAAGGAGGGGGGCATCATCTGGCAGACCCAGGGTTCGGGTAAGAGCCTCATCATGGTGATGCTGGCACGCTGGATACGGGAAGCCTTTCCCGACGGGCGTATCCTGGTGGTGACCGACCGAAAGGAGCTGGACAGCCAGATCGAGGAGGTGTTCGGCAACACCGGCGACAAGGTGCGCCGCGCCCGCAGTGGCAACGACCTCATGGCCGCTCTCGCCGATCCGAAGGACCGGGTTATCTGCTCGCTGGTCCATAAGTTTGGCAAGCAGGAAGAAGGCGAGATGGAGGCGCTGATCTCCGACATCCAGAGCGCAAATATCGGGGCTCCCGTCGGTGAGTTCTTCGTCTTCATCGACGAGGCACATCGCACGCAGTCCGGAAAGCTGGCCAAGGCCATGCGGAAGATCCTGCCCGAGGCGTTGTTCATCGGCTTTACTGGCACGCCTCTGCTACGGTCGGACAAGGGCACCTCGCTGGAGACCTTCGGGCCGTATATCGGCAAGCCATACCGGTTTGACGAGGCCGTCGAAGACGGCGTGGTGCTCGACCTCCGCTACGAAGCCAGAGATATTGACCAGAGGATCAGCGCACCTGAGAAGATCGACGCGTGGTTCGAGGCGAAGACGAAAGGTCTCACGCCTATCGCGAAGGCCACGTTGAAGCAACGATGGGGGACCTTACAGCGTGTGTTGTCGAGCCGTGATCGCCTCGAAGAAATCGCCAAGGACATCATGGTCGACATGGAGATGAAGCCGCGCCTTCAAGCGAACATGGGGAACGCCATGCTCGTCGCGGGTTCTATTCCTGAGGCATGTAAGTTTTTCGAGGTTTTCCGGAGGTCAGGTTCTGTCCTCGCCGACAAATGCGCAATCGTTACTTCCTACAAGCGTGCGGCCCCCGAGTTGACCGGCGAAGAGACCGGCATGGGCGAGACCGACAAACAGTATGTCCACCGGGTTTACACCGACCTACTGGGCGAAGCATCGGAGGAGGAATACGAAGAGGAGGCGCTAAGGCTCTTTAAGAAGGAGCCAGGGCGGATGAAGCTCCTGATCGTCGTTAGCCGCCTCTTGACCGGCTTTGACGCACCGTCAGCTACATACATCTACATCGACAAGCAGATGCGCGACCATGGGCTATTTCAGGCCATATGTCGTGTGAACCGACTGGACGGTGAAGACAAGGACTTCGGTTACATCGTCGACTACAAGGACCTTTTCCGAAACATCGAGAGCGCCGTAGATGACTATACCTCCGAAGCTTTCGATGCCTTCGATAAAGAGGATGTCGACGGGCTGATAACCGACCGTTCGGAGCAAGCGGATCTGGACCTTCGAGCCGCAAGGGATGGTTGGCTCGGCCTTATGGACCGTGTGGAACAGCCGAAAACAGACGACGAAATCTACGCGTATTTCTCCAGCCCGGATGGGATCGACACTGATCCTGACGCGGAAGAAAAAGCGCGGCGTCGTCAAGCTCTTTATAAAATCGCAGGCAGCTACGCGCGCGCCTACGCTAATGTCGCAGCCGAAGCCGCGGCTTCGGGGTTCAATGATCTGGAGCTTGCCGAGTGCCGAAAGGAAGTCGAATATGCGATCGGCATCCGTGATGCCGTTCGGCTGCATAGTGGCGATGCTGTCGATATGAAGCTCTACGAGCCCGCCATGAGGCATCTGATCGACAACTACATCCGGGCAGAGGATTCGGAGGTCATATCGCACCTGGATGACATCAGCTTGATTGACCTTGTCGAGAGCAAGGGTGCCGCGATGGAAGATGATCTTCCGGCAGCTTCAAAGCGCAAACGCGAGAACATCGCGGAAGCAATCGAAAACAATGTCCGAAAGCTCATTATCGAAGAAACCCCGGTGAACCCTCGCTTCTACGAGAAGATGTCCGATTTGCTTTCCGACCTTGTAATCCAGAGGCGAAACGAGGCCATTGAATACGCCGAGTATCTTGAACGCATCAAAGAGATGGTAACGCAGGCGAAAGCCGGCCATGGCAATGCGTATCCGGAGAGCATGTCGACAGCGGGGAAGAAGGCACTCTATGACAATCTCGACAGCGATGAGGACTTGGCGATCAAGATCGACCGATCTGTCCGAGACACCGCGCCATTTGGTTGGCGGGGCAACGCCATGAAGGAACGAAAAGTCCGCCGTAATTTGGAGCCATTCTTCGATGACATAGCGAAAATGGAGAGGATCTTCGAGGTCTTGAAGAATCAGAATGAGTATTGAGATCGCTGAGATTGGCGGCGTTGACGTTGAAATCGTCCGCAAGAACATCAAGAATCTGCATATAGGGTGTTACCCTCCCGCCGGCAGAGTTCGGGTTGCTGCACCGGAACAGGTAAGTGGCGAAGCCATTCGCATCGCCGTGCTAACAAGAATGTCTTGGATACGAAGGAAGCAGGCTCAGTTCCTGGGACAGCCTCGTCAGCCAGTTCGGAAATATGTATCAGGCGAAACGCATTTCTATTTTGGTCGTCCGCTTCGGCTCGAAGTTGAGGAGTGGGACAAGCAAATCCATCGTATCGTTCGATCCGGGTCCGACCGCTTGATCCTTAAAGTTCCTTCTGAGACCGATCCGCTTCAACGGGAACGCTGGGTGGCCTCCTGGATGAAGAACCGTCTTCGTGACTGGGCGCTTCCGAGGTTCGACGCTTGGACCGCACGGCTGAGAGTGCATCCAGATTGGTGGGGCATTCGGCCCATGAAAACGAAATGGGGCAGCTGCAACGCCGAGAAGCGGATCATCTGGTTGAACTCTTCGCTCGCGAAGAAGCCAGAGGGCATGATCGACTATGTGATTTTACACGAACTTGCCCACCTGATTTCGCCTCGGCATGATCATAGATTTACTGCTGTTCTTGACCGTGAAATGCCCCGATGGCGCAATGTGCGCAAAGAGCTTAACGCTCTTCCTCTGGAGGCATGGATCGACTGAACTTTCCGACGCTCCGCGCGGTTTTGAGCAAATACCGCTAACCTATGAGAAGTGCTAAATATTATGCGCGAAACGACAACGAGCGCGCTTGCTATGTCTCGCGATCGTGGTGCTACCAATACCCGACGGCCTCGGTCCGCGAAAGATGGGTCTCCAGTCTGGCGGAAACAAGCATTTCAGCAATGCTGGTCTGCAAAAAGTGCCGCGACCTCCTCGTCGCTGAAACCTTTCAGGAGCAATTCGTTGCTTTTCAAAAGGAGCGCGTCCGTCATAGCCATGTCTTGGTAATATTTAGCCGTGGTTGGGTCTCGCTGTGCGCACAGGGCCAAGGCTTTAGCAACACCTTCCGTTCCCATGCGCCCAAGTTCAGTATGGACAAGAGTCCGTGCGATGTGCGGTTTGCAGCCAATGTGCCGGGCCCAAAGGTTGGCGACGCATTTGTCGGACAAATGTCCTCTATCAGAAGGTTCGAAAAGGTGCGTTTGGTTAAATTCTGCCGTTCTCCGGAATTCGTCCAAGTAGGTCCTGTCACAGCCGCGCAATAACAAAGCATCCAGAAACGGCGTAACGAAACCTGCCAAGGGGCCCTTGAATACAGTCCCCTTTTTTCTGGTCCGGACATATAAGCGATAGTGATCTCCGTCATATGTCACGTTCTTCCCCCACTGTAGGTTGGTGTCACTCACCCGCAGAGGCACCAATGCGAATAGCGCAAGGGCACATGCACCGTTGAGATACGACACGCGGAGTTTAAGCGATTTCTGCATTTGGGCCTTCTGGAGGAGTTCGGCGGCTTTCCCGAGGACGTTTTCGACCGATCCGACCACGGCCAGCCTCTGGAATTTCCGCGGCACGTCACCTCTGGCTTCGCGCTTCAACTGCCTGTGAACGGCTTTCATTTCGTCTAACTCGGTCTGATTTACCCCGTGGTAGCCCGCAAAGCGCATCAAGAATCCTACGTTGATCTCGCATGTCGTCGCGCTGCATCCCCGTGCCCTCATCGCCCGTATGTGGTTGATGAAGGCAGCCGTGGTAAGTGACACAGGCAATCCGCTGCTATCGCATGATTTCGCCAGTTCGCGCAGGCGGGTTTCTTGAGAGGCGATAGACTGGAAAGACAGCATCTTCATGCTGGACATCTCGTCACGTGACCGCAGAACGCTCAACGTGTCTCGCCAATCAAAGGGCAGGTCTTCAGCTGTGACCGAGAGATTGCGCGACCAAGATGTGCGCCGGCTTGGCATTCCTGAACTTTTAGTCATCGCCCGTTTTTTGGCGATTGCCGCAGGTAGTGCCAACACCAGTGCGGGGATCTCGGGTAAGCCCAGTTTCGCAATGGCCGCTTGCAAGGACACGAGGGGCACCTCGGAACCGGCGTCTCGACAGAATTCGAGAAAGTCTTCCGCTGATGGGTCGGCCTTGCCTCTTTCGTGCATCCAAGAAAGCCAAGCATCGAGCCGCTTGAATTCGAGAATGGTTAGGCAATCCAAATCGCAGGGTGCAATGAATGGTGCCCACCAGGGTGCCCGGACCATATCGACAACCATTTGCAGCCCATCCACACGCCGGCGATGATCAAGGACGGCGGCCCGCAATTCTTTCCGGACGCCATCCTGGTCTGGCAGGCAATCGTCGAGCGCTCTTTCAAGGTCCGCGAGAACAGCACGCGTGCCGCGTGTGGCACCGTAGGCGAGGAATTGGTGCCGATCGACGCTTTCCACCGGGTTTTGTGAAAGCCAAGCGCAGAAGCGGCTCACGTGCCGACGCTTGCGGTTGTCCAAAGTGTCGCTCAAGTCCTCGAGAACATCTGTGAGGTGCTGAAGAAGATCAGACATTGGGCAGACCTCGCGTGAGCTTTTTCTGGCCCTCAAGGATCAAGCGTTCCTCATCGATCCATCCGTAGTAATCCATGCAGGTGCTAAGGGCGTCCCCAAGGCGCGCCATCACGTAGCTCCAGTCCCCAGGGTTATTCGCGACCAGGATTGAGGCCTGTCCGTGGCGGAACATGTGCGGCGTCATCCCGGGAAATCCGAATTCCGGGATCGTTTTGTTCCACCACTTATTGAAGGTAGCGTATGAAAGGTGCTCGTTCCGGGCCTGAACGCCTGGAAAGAAAAAATCATTTTGCTCAGCATGTGGATAGAGAGGTCGGATGTTCCGTTCAAACCAACGTAGCGTTTCGAGCCCGCGTGTTCGATTCTTTGCCGAGATGGGCGCACTGATAGCTTTTTTCTTGGTTTTCGTCCTCTCAGCAGGCACAATTAGATGCCCGTCACTGTTCTTGCGCGAGCCAAGGTTCAACCAAGGGTCCTTACCCCGAAATGTCATGGGGAGGGCACTGCCAATGCGCAGTGGAGCGGCGTCGGTTTCTATAGCAGCGAACGCCGCGATCGTTCCGTAGGACCGGGCCGCAATGAGGTGTTTCACGGCATTTGAAGGAAATTTCTTGGCTTTTCGCAGTTGAAGCTCGGCAACCTTACGATACTTCACATGCAGGCCAAGGAAATCCCCGCGAGCTTGAAGATCGCGCACTACCCGTCGGCAAAATCGCTCTGTGCTGGGCGACATGTCATTGCGGTGACCGGATAGCCAAAGGTCAGTTTTCAGCAGAATATCAACATGACTACGGTCCTCACCATTTCGTTCGAGAAGTGTTCGGACGCACTCAAGATACCCGATCGCTGTTTTTGTCGTCAGTGCTCGCGGGTCAGCACCAAAGTGCCATTTCCTCCAAGTGCGGACTACCTCCGTCATGGCTGCGTTGGCGAAGACATGTGCAATCGTCTCGGTATCACTTCTGATCGCGTGGATCGCGAGGGCGGTCTTTACAACCTTTCTGACGGCTGAACGGTATGTGCCCGCTGCAACGCCTGGTCCATAATCCTCATCCGTCGGAGACCATTCGCCGCGCGTCGCAACATACACCCAGACATCGATCTCTTCGCTGAGTGTCGTGGGAATTTCAATGTGCTCAGGTCTCCGAGGGCGGGCAAACAATATTGGCGTTCCTGGGAGAGCAGCCATCAGTTCTCCGTCGTCGAGCTCCCTCACGGCGTTCATTAAGGCTATTGCATCCTCGCAGGCATCTCGCTGCCCGGCATCCTTCGCGGCCCTGTAGAGCTCTCGGGGCACATCGCCTGTTAAATCGCATGCGTCGATATTCAATGACCGGGCCAAAGCCGCCAAAGCTTGAACGGAGATGATTTTGTGGGGGTTGAGGGCGGGAGGCGGCTCCGAAATGGTCGGCAGAAGGACGCGTAGGCGCGAAATCAAGCGGCACCACCCATCAATTTGGGACGCTCGAGCAGCTCTCTCAGCAATAACGCCCGTTGCCCCATTGATTGCGGCTGACAGGTTCTTCTTTCGGGCCCGGATAGTGTCCCAAGGAATGGTGTAACTTTGTTCTTCGGCCATGGCTTGGCCGCAGTTACAGGACGGCGATTGTCGCCGGGTCCATGGGGGTAGTGTCGCAAATGGCGGCGACGG
>Ga0207906_1000131_pt1 | contig 52096 bp, 53 predicted proteins | sample LinPmetageLP37_FD_184050 | JGI IMG/M metagenome (GOLD analysis project Ga0207906, IMG submission 184050) | Marine viral communities from the Pacific Ocean - LP-37 (SPAdes) | ecosystem: Environmental > Aquatic > Marine > Oceanic | place: Pacific Ocean | collected 2010-06-16 | reverse complement strand
GCGGCACAAGTCCGCGCATTTTGCGCCTGCTTCGTGCTCGCCAAGGATGCCGATGATCTGTTCGTCCGTGAATCTCGTTCGCTTCATTGTCCGTCCTCAAGTTGGGCCGGACTCTAATCGACGGTGGGGGAAAAATCCCGTGGCAGGTCACGCGCGTCAACTGGGAAGTCATGCCAGCGCAATCCGGAGTATTCTATCAGCTCACGGGATTTCGCCCCAGTTCGATCCTGCCTGGCTCGGAGCGCGTATCTATCGGCGTGATGACGTCTCTGAGTTAATTTCTAAACACCAACAGTTAAGGCCCGCAAAAACGCACCAAAGTAATAGCGCCGAACCTATTGCCGCAGCGAAAGCAGATATCAGTAAATCCCCAGAAAATGCAGAATTCTGTGAATCCGATGATGTCATTTTGTGAATCCGATGCTTCTCTTTCGCACAAGCGGAATATCAGCGCTAAATGAAATCAACCACTTACGTCAAAAAATGTGTTTTTTATCTTAGTATTTACAGTTCGACCCAGATCGGCACATGGTCCGAGGGTTTGTCACGCCCGCGCACATCTCGGTCAATCTGGCAATCGCGCAGCCGGTCGGCCACAATGGGTGACAATAGGAAGTGGTCAATGCGGATACCGTTATTGCGGTTCCACGCACCGGCCTGATAATCCCAGAACGAATAATGCCCCGGCCCTTGGGTGCGCGCCCGAAAAGCATCCGTAAGCCCGAGGTTCACCAGCCGCCGCCACGCCGCGCGGGATTCGGGGCGAAAGAGGGCGTCTTCGCGCCAGCTGTCGGGTTTGGCCGCATCTTCGGCCTGCGGGATGATGTTGTAATCGCCCGCCATGAGGAAGGGCGTTTCTTCGGCAAGCAGCGCTTCTGCACGGGCCTGAAGCCGGGCCATCCACGCCAGTTTATAATCATATTTTGGCCCCGGTATCGGGTTGCCGTTGGGCAGGTAGAGCCCGCAAACCCGCAGCGCCATATCGTCGCCGACAACCGTCGCCTCGATCCAGCGGGCCTGATCGTCTTCGTCATCGCCGGGCAGGCCACGGGTCACATCTTCCAGCGGCAGTTTCGACAAGATCGCCACACCGTTGAAGGATTTTTGCCCATGGGTTTCTACGTTATAGCCGCGCTCTTCGAGCATGTCGCGGGGGAAGGCCTCGTCGACCGACTTGATCTCTTGCAGCACAACCACGTCCGGCTGCGCCTCGTCGAGCCACTCGGGCAAGGCCGCGGCGCGGGCTTTGATACCGTTGATGTTAAAACTCGCGATTTTCATGTCCGGCCCTCTTTCGACGTGGGTCTGCTATCGCGCAAATGCGGTGGCGGAGCAAGGGGGAGGGCTGCGCGCTTAGGGTGATTCTTGGGCGGCAAGTTCTAGTATAGCTAGAGCCGCGGAAATCTCCCGCGCTGCATTGTTCTATAACAGCCCTGTGGAAGGTTTTTAGTTGGCACCATGCAAAGGACGGAAAGTCGAACAATTGGTCGAAACTGTGGCGCGACACTAATGTGGATAACTTAACCAGTACAATAACTTAGGCGAAAAATCCTTGGCGAAACAATTTTAAAGTGCATCAGTAACTGGACTACATCTTTAAATTGCAAAGCCCTTTGAAAGGACACCACGATGACCGCTATTTCCGCACGTAACTTCGCCCCCGTAACAGCGCCTGAAACACAGGACAAGCCGATGATGCTCGGCGCGGGGGTTGGCCTTTTCACCACCGGTCTCAACCGCGGAGGCGGTGACATGCTGATGGGCGAGGGGACCGAGATGTTCACCACCGGTCTGCACCACGACAGCGGCAGCATCGCGCAGGGGGCGGGGGTCGGTCTTTTCACAACCGGCCTCGCGCCGACCGAGGCGCAGGTGCTGCGCTTTGATGCCTGAAACTGGTTCAAGCGGGCGGCCCCGTCGCCCGCTGTTTCCCATCTGGAGGCGCTATGATGACCAATGTTGTTCTGCTGAGACCTATCGACCGCTGTGCCCCAGCCACTCAAACCGCCCGCTTGATCCGCAGCTTTGCGAAGGAGCGTCGCGCTCAGGGGGATGTTTTTTGGCTCAAGGAAAACGCCGAACTGCTGGGGGTGCTGGCAAGCACGGGCGCCGCGCTGGAGGCCGAGGCGCTAGAGCCGCTCGCCGCCTTCCACGCAGGGTGCCGCGATCTGCTGCGCGATTTCCCACAATACTACCGTTTTATCCTGTCGATCTGCCTCGACCTCGAAGCCATCGGCCTGCCAAAGCAACACGGCGCGGCGCTCTGCGGCAGGGTTGCGCGGGCGGAGCTGGAAGGCGCGGAACTGTCGGACCTGCAACGCGCCGAGGCCCGCCGTCTGCTGCGCCGTCGGGGTGTCGGGCCGCAGGTCGGTGACGGGGCGCTTGGCCAGCGGCTGCGCGACTTCGTCTCGCGCAGTGTCACCTTTGCCATGCCCAATCGAAAGGCGGCTTATGAACTGACACATATCATTTTCTACCTGTCGGACTATGGCCGCCAGATTCCCGAACTGCCAGATGGGACACTAAAGAGCCTGCATTTCACCGGGCTGCTGGCCTTTCTGGATCAGGACATGGATCTGCTGGCCGAGGTCTGCGCCGCGCTGCGTTTCAGCGGCCATTGTCCAAGCCCACTGTGGGAAGATGCCATCGCGGCCTACCACCGCGCCCTGCGCGTTCAAGCCGAGCCCGATGCGCCCATGCAGGACGATTATCACGAATTTCTTGTCACCGGCTGGGCCATGAAAATCGCAGACCGTCCGTCGCAGGCCCAAACCATGCCACAAGGCGCGCTGCGCTTTCACGCCGCCCGCAGCGGGCAGGGTGCGCTGCGCCCGCTGGCGGCTTGCCTGAATGATATGGGGGCGCAGCGGCGCGCGGATTGGGGGTATATGCGCCCCCATGTTCTGTCTTATCTCGGACCTGACAGCCATGCGATCTTGCTCGCAGCCGAACGCTCTGGCCCGCATTTCGAACAGTTTTTCGAGGGGTTCGCACGGGCGCGCGCCTGAACGCGCCCGGATGTGCTCACATCGAAAAGGACGTGCCGCAGCCGCAGGCCGCAGTGGCATTGGGGTTCTCAATCGTGAACCGCGCGCCAATCAGCTCTTCGGTGAAGTCGATCACCGCATCGGCCAGAAACGGCAGGGACACGCTATCGACCACCACCTTCTGACCGCTGCCTTCCAGAACGAGGTCATCCTCGGCAGGTTCGTCCAGCGCAATGTCATATTGAAACCCTGAACAGCCGCCGCCTTCGACAGCGACGCGCAGGGCTTTGCCTTCGTCGGCGGCCCCGATCTCGGCGAGGCGTTCAAAGGCGCGGGGGGTGACTTTGGGGGGCAGGTTCATCTGCGGGCTCCGATGCATCGGTTTTCTTTCGCGTTCCCCTAACATATAGAAACCACAAGGACAGGTCACAAGGACCGCGAGAGAGGACCAGCCGCAATGCGCGCAGAATTCGCCTCGGATCCGGATACCGCCAAGGGACGGTTGGTGCCGGAGGAGGAAAGCACGTTTCGCTCCTGCTATCAGCGGGACCGGGACCGGATCATTCACGCCTCTGCCTTTCGGCGGCTCAAACATAAGACGCAGGTCTTTGTGGAGCATGAGGGCGACTATTTCCGGACCCGTTTGACCCATTCCATCGAAGTGGCGCAGGTTGCGCGCACCATCGCGGGGGCGTTGCGCCTGAATGGCGAGCTGACCGAGGCCGTGGCGCTGGCGCATGATCTGGGCCACACGCCCTTTGGCCACACCGGAGAAGACGCGCTGCACAAGCTGATGGCGCCCTACGGTGGGTTTGACCACAACGCGCAGGCGATCAAGATCGTCACCACGCTGGAGCGTCACTATGCCGAATTTGACGGGCTAAACCTGACGTGGGACACCCTCGAAGGGATTGCTAAGCACAATGGGCCGGTCACGGGCGACGTGCCCCATGCGCTGGCTGACTATAACGCGCGCCATGATTTGGAACTGCACACCCACGCCAGCGCCGAGGCACAGGTGGCCGCGCTTTCGGATGATATCGCCTATAACAACCACGATCTGCACGACGGGCTGCGGGCGGGTCTGTTTACCGAAGAAGAGATCGCTGAGCTGCCCATGGTCGGCGCGGCCTATGCGGAAGTGGGCCGGCTTTACCCCGACACGGACAGCTATCGCCGTCGCCACGAGGCGCTGCGGCGGGTCTTTGGGGTAATGGTCGGTGATGTGATCGAAACATCGTCTAAACTGCTGAAAGAGACGAGGGCCACATCGCCCGATGATATTCGCCATCTGGGCCGTCCGGTGATCCGCTTTTCGGATCCTGTCTGGCAGGATCTGCGCGAGATCCGAAAGTTTTTGTTTACCCGCATGTACCGCGCCCCTTCGGTGATGGAGAATCGTGAGAAGGTCACCAAGGTGGTCGAAGACCTCTTTCCGCTGTTTCTGTCTCAGCCCAACCTGTTGCCGCGCCACTGGGCGGCGGCAATTGAGGCGGCAGAGGATGAAACCACGCTGGCGCGGATGGTCTCGGATTACATTGCGGGCATGACGGACCGTTTTGCGCTGCAAGAACACGCCCGTCTCTTTGGCAGTGATTTGCGCAGCTTCCGCTAATCTTTGCGGCATGGTAGCCTGCCTTTTGTGATCCATAGGTGACCTGACATGATACAAACCCCCGTTCTGCCGGAAAGCCTTGCCGGTGACGCGACTTTCGCGATCCTCTCGGCAGGGCAAGCGCCGGGCCCAACAGTGGCCAAGCGCGCGGCTGGTCTGGGGGCCGAAGTCGTGGCGATGGACCGCGACCCCGCCGTTCTGGCACGGCTGATGAGCCAGTCGCCCGCACGGGTCGAAGGGCTGGCGCTTGCCGGGGATCTGGTCAGCCGGTTCGAGCCTCTTTACCGCAACTGGGGCGGCACGCCGCTGCATTTGGTGTTGAACCTGATACCGCTGGACCCCGACGATTGCGCCAAGGGCATGGACGCGCAGATCCGAGGGCTGTCTGCCATGGTGCGGGCTTTGGGCCGGGGTTTGGTGGCCGGGCAGGGGTCCGTTGTAACCGTCCTGCCGCGCCCCAGCCAGCCACTGGCGCTCGCCGGACATGGCATGATCGGCGCATTTGAGGCCGCCAATGCCGCGCTCGATAAGGTATTTGGCGCACGCGGGCTGCATTTTCACCTGATTACGGTGCCCGAGGGGCAAGCCGACCTCGCGGCAGACAGCGCGCTGTTCCTGGGGTCCGAAGCTGGCCGACGGCTCCGAAGTGGGCGTTTGGACCTCGGCTGACAACGCCGCTTCAAACGCCATTCCCTCACATGGGCCATCGCGGCCCGCCGCTTCATTGACTGCACCCCCGCACATGATAAACGGGCGGGGAACAAGGATACCCGACATGAACCTATTTGCCGAAATTCGCCATCTTATCATTGCGACGCTGGAACAGATGGTCGCGCAGGAGGCCCTGCCTGCGACACTGAACTTTGACCCGATCACCGCCGAGCCGCCACGCGACGCCGCGCATGGCGATATGGCGACCAACGCCGCGATGGTGCTGGCCAAGCCCGCGGGCATGAAGCCACGCGATATCGCCGAAGCATTGGCCGCCCAATTGCAAAACGATCCGCGCATCACTTCTGCCGAAGTGGCCGGCCCGGGCTTTATCAACCTGCGCCTTGCGCCTTCGGTCTGGCAAAACGTGGCACGGCAGGTCTTGAGCCAAGGCACCGACTTTGGCCGCGCGATCCTTGGCGCGGGTCAGCGGGTGAACGTCGAATATGTCTCTGCCAACCCCACCGGGCCGCTGCATGTGGGCCACACCCGTGGCGCGGTCTTTGGCGATGCGCTGGCGAGCTTGCTGGATTTCGCAGGCTACGACGTGACGCGCGAATATTACATCAACGACGGCGGCGCGCAGGTCGATGTGCTGGCACGCTCGGTCTACCTGCGCTACCTCGAAGCCAATGGCAAAGAGGTGGCCTTCCCCGATGGCACATATCCCGGCGACTACCTGATCCCGCTGGGCGAGGCGCTTGCCAAGATGTATGGCGACAAGCTGGTCGACCAACCTGAGAGCGAATGGCTCGATCATATCCGCGACTTTGCGACCGATGCCATGATGAACCTAATCCGTGAGGATCTGGCGGCTCTCGGCGTTGAGATGGATGTCTTCTACAGCGAGAAATCTCTCTACGGCACCGGCCAGATCGAAGCGGCGATTGCCTCGCTCGAAGCCAAAGGGCTGATCTACGAAGGCGTGCTGGAGCCGCCAAAAGGCAAGAAGCCCGAAGATTGGGAACCGCGCGAACAGACGCTGTTCAAATCCACCGAACACGGCGATGACGTGGACCGCCCGGTCAAGAAATCCGACGGGTCCTGGACCTATTTCGCCCCTGACATCGCCTATCACTACGACAAGGTCAGCCGCGATTTCGACATGCTGATCGACATTTTCGGCGCGGATCATGGCGGCTACGTTAAGCGGATGAAAGCGGCTGTGTCGGCATTGAGCGATGGTCATGTGCCGCTCGACATCAAGCTGACGCAGCTGGTGAAACTTTTTAAAAACGGCGAGCCGTTCAAGATGTCCAAACGGGCAGGGACCTTTGTGACCCTGCGCGATGTGGTCGATCAGGTCGGCCCCGATGTGACACGCTTTGTCATGCTGACGCGCAAGAACGACGCGATGCTCGATTTTGATTTCGACAAGGTGCTGGAACAAAGCCGCGAAAACCCGGTGTTCTATGTGCAATACGCCCATGCGCGGGTGGCTTCGATCCTGCGCAAAGCCCAAGAGGCCGGGGTCGAGGTTGCCGATGCCACGCTGATGGATGCGGATCTGACCAAGCTTGACCATGATGCCGAGCTGGGCCTGCTGCGCAAACTGGCCGAATGGCCGCGTCTGGTCGAAACCGCCGCGCGCAGCAACGAGCCGCACCGGGTGGCCTTCTACCTCTATGAACTCGCGTCCGATTTCCACAGCCTCTACCACTTGGGCCGTTCCGAAGACGGGCTGCGTGCGTTGCAAGAAGGGGACGCTGCCACATCGCAGGCAAAAATCGCCCTGTCGCGTGCCGTTGCGATTGTAATTGCGGCGGGTCTTGGTATTCTTGGGGTCACACCGGCGCAGGAGATGCGATAACCGCACCAGCGCGCCGAAAACAGGCAACCCCATGACCAGACCCGCGTGGCGATGTATCACGCCGGGCAAAGAGGCAGAGATGGCAGATTTCACGTCTTCCCCGACGACGGCGGGCTATGCGCCCGATTCCGCGCATGGCTACGCAGTGGGCAGCGGGCCCAAGACCCTGACAACGCTCACCAATATCGCAGGCGCTGTGGTTTCCTTGGCGCTTGTCGCGGGGATTGGTGTTTGGGGCTACAAGCTGCTGGTGCGTGATGTGACCGGCATCCCGGTGGTCCGCGCCATCGAAGGCGAAATCCGCGTGCGCCCAGAAGAGCCGGGCGGCGAATTGGCACGCCATCAGGGCTTATCGGTCAATGTCGTTGCCGCCGAAGGCAGCGCCGGTCGCCCCGCAGATCAACTGCGCCTCGCGCCGCGTCAAATGGAATTGCAAGACGAAGACCAGCCCGTTCAAGTGGCGATGGTTGCCGCAAAGACACAGGGCAATGCGACCCCCGCCGTCGCCCATGAGAATGACGGCGACCTCATCGATGCCTCCGCCGCGATCCGCTCTGGCAATGTTCAAGACCTCGTGGCGCAGCTGACCAATGGTGTCGCACCGCTCTCCGGGGCGGGCGCCTCTGGTGATCCGGTCGATGCCGCCGTGGCGATGGCGCTGGCCGATACCTCCGTGCAGCCGAAAGTGGTCAAGGCCGTATTGAACGCGCCCGGCGTGCGCAACTCCCTGCGTCCGCGCCGCCGCCCGGCAGGCGGTGCCGTGGTGACACCCGCCGCAGTCCAGAGCAATCCGGTCGCAGCCGCCGCCCAAGAGGTTGATCCCGCGGCCCTTCCCGCTGGCACCCGGATGGCCCAGCTTGGTGCCTTTGACAGCCCCGAGGTTGCCCGCGAACAATGGGACCGTTTGCAGGGCCGTTTCGGTGCCTATCTCGAAGGTAAGAATCGCGTTGTGCAAAAGGCCACCAGCGGCGGGCGGGTGTTCTATCGCCTGCGTGCCATGGGCTTTGACGACATCGCCGATGCGCGGCGCTTCTGTTCGGCACTTGTGGCCGAAAACGCGGATTGCATCCCGGTGGTGATGCGCTGATGCGCCCCTTCGGGGCCACGATCCTCGACGCGACGGGCCATCAACTCAGCGTCGAGGAAAAAGCGTTCTTTCGTGACGTACGGCCCTTCGGCTTCATCCTTTTCGCCCGCAACATCGACAGCCCGGATCAGGTCCGCGCGCTATGTGATGAGATGCGCGAGGCGGCAGGCCATGAGGCAGTAATCACCATCGACCAAGAGGGCGGCCGCGTGCAGCGGATGCGCGCCCCGCAGTGGCGCGATTGGATGCCGCCGATGGAACTGGCCGCGCGCGCCGGGGAACGGGCGACGAAGGCCTTTTACTTGATGTACCGGATTATCGCCCATGAGCTGCACAGCGTCGGCATCGACAGCAACTGCGCGCCGCTGATCGATGTGGCGGGGCCCAAGACCCATCCGTTTTTGCGCAACCGCTGCTACGGCGAAACGCCGGGGCAGGTGGCCGAGATTGGCCGCGCCGTTGCCAATGCGCTGCTGGCCGGGGGCGTGCTGCCGGTGATGAAACATATGCCCGGCCATGGCCGCGCGACGCTCGACAGCCATCACAATCTGCCCCGCGTGGATGCCCGCCGGATTGATCTGGAGGCAGTCGATTTTGCGCCCTTCCGCAGCCTGCGGGACCTGCCGATGGGCATGACGGCACATCTGGTCTATAACGCATTGGACGACACCCCCGCGACCCTGTCGTCAGAGGTGATGCGGATCATCCGCGATGATATCGGCTTTGATAACCTCGTGATGACCGACGATATTTCGATGAAAGCCCTGCAGATGACGCCGGCGGAAAGCACCCGTGCGGCCATTGCAGCGGGCTGTGATGTCGCGCTTTTTTGCAATGGACCGCTGGAAGAGCGCCGCGCCGTGGCCGAAGCCGCAGGCGAGATGACTACCGCCGCCCAGACCCGTGCCCTGCGGGCCATGGATGCGCGGCAACCCCCCGACGACGTTGACATCGACGCCCTCAGCGCCCAGCTTGAGACGCTTCTGGGCGGGGCTTTGCATGGCTGACACGACATTCGAGGAAGACAGGGGCGGGGCCGGTGGCTCCGTGGCCGACCGGCTGGCCGCCGAGGCGTTCATCATTGATGTCGAAGGCTATGAAGGGCCGCTTGATCTGCTGCTGTCGCTGAGCCGGACGCAAAAGGTCGATCTGCGCAAGGTTTCGGTTCTGCAACTGGCGCGGCAGTATCTGGCCTTTGTCGAGCGTGCCAAAGAACTGCGGTTGGAACTGGCGGCGGATTACCTCGTCATGGCCGCATGGCTGGCTTTCCTGAAATCACGCCTTTTGCTGCCGCCGGACCCCACCGAAGAAGGCCCCTCAGGCGAAGAAATGGCCGCCCATCTGGCTTTCCAACTGGAACGCCTGCAGGCGATGCGGGACGCTGCCGCACGCCTGATGGCGCGGGATCAACTGGGCCGGGATTTCTTTGCCCGCGGCCAGACCCAAGAGATCACCACTGTCAAAAAGGTCACCTATACCGCGACGCTGCTGGACCTGATGCAGGGCTATGCGCGCACCCGCACGCGGGAGGATTTCCGCCCCTTCGTGATGGACCGCGACAAGGTCTTTACCATGGAAGAGGCGCTGGAACGGATGCGCGGGCTGATCGGCTATGCGGGCGATTGGGGTGATCTGAACAGCTACCTGCCCGAGGGCTGGGAAAGCGACCCTGAGCGCCGCCGCTCAGCAACCGCTGCGACCTTTGCGGCCTCCCTGCAATTGGTCAAAGAGGGGCATATGGAGATCCGGCAAAAAGAGATCTTCGCCCCCATCCAACTGCGCAAGAAGGATTGATGCGTGTCGGAAGAGATTGAAACGAAAGAAAAGAAACTGTTCGACGCGCCCTCGCTGGCCGAGCAGGAGCGTATGATCGAAGCCGTGCTTTTCGCCAGTTCCGAACCAATCACGCTGCGAGAATTGGAACAGCGGCTGCCGCGCGGCTCTGACGTGGGCGAGGCGATGGCCTTTCTGCGCCACCGCTATCAGGGGCGCGGCGTGCAGGTGATGAAAGTCGGCGACGCCTATGCTTTTCGCACCGCGCCGGACCTTGGCTTTTTGATGCATCGGGAAACGGTCGAGACCCGCAAACTCAGCCGCGCTGCGATCGAAACGCTTGCGATCATCGCCTATCACCAACCCGTCACCCGCGCCGAAATCGAAGAGATACGCGGCGTGGCCGTGTCACGCGGCACGGTGGATCAACTGCTTGAGATGGAGTGGATCCGCTTTGGCCGCCGTAAGATGACGCCGGGCCGTCCGGTGACCTTTGTGGTCACGCAGGAGTTTCTGGATCACTTCGGTCTGGAAAGCGCGCGGGACCTGCCGGGGCTCAAAGAACTGCGCTCTGCCGGGTTGTTGGAAAACCGCCCGCCCGCCGGTCTGCTGCCCACCTTGGGCGATGGCGAGGACGAGCCAGAAACCACCGAAGGCCAGAGCGAGCTGTTCGAAGATTAATCGGGGTCGGGGCTGACTTACGCCCCGCCGCCACTACATCAGTTTTGCTGATCCAAGGGAGAGGGCTGATGAAACCGATCGTCAATATGGTTCTGCGCCACGTCATGCGCCGCTTGGTGTCGCGGGGTACTGGCGCGGGAAAATGGCCTGCCGACAAGGGCCGCTCGCGCGGGGGCACCGCTTTCAATGCGCGCAATGCGCAGCGAGGGGTCCGCTTGCTGCGCCGGTTTCTTCGCTCGCGGTAGGCGGTCAGACGGAGCGGAAATGCTTCGACAGTTTCAGACCCTGACCTTGGTAGTTCGACGCGATGTCAGCGCCGTAAAGCTGGCTGGGGATCTGCGCCATATGCTCATAGACCAAGCGCCCCACGACCTGCCCATGCTCCAGCACAAAGGGCGCCTCGTGACAGCGCACCTCAAGCACCCCGCGTGAGCCTGCACCACCTGCTTCGGCATGGCCAAAGCCCGGATCGAAGAAACCCGCGTAGTGCACGCGGAACTCTCCGACCATTGCCAAATAAGGTGCCATTTCAGCGGCATAGGCGGGCGGGATCGTCACCGCTTCGCGGCTGACAAGGATATAAAACGCGCCCGGATCAAGGATGATCTGGCCATTGGTGCTGTGCACCTCTTCCCAATAGGCGGCGGGGTCGTAATGGCCAATCTTGTCGAGGTCGATCACCCCGGTATGCGGCTTCGCGCGGTAGCCGACAAGGCTGGTGCCGGGCAGGCACAGATCGACGGAAAAGCCCAACCCTTCGTCGATCACGGCAGTGCCGTCCACCAGTGGCGTGGTGTCATGCAGCGCGCGCAGGGCGTCATCGTCGAGCGTCGCATCCCCGCTGCCAAAGCGGATTTGATTCAACCGCATACCGGGGCGCACGAGCACCGAGAAGGAGCGGGGGCAGATCTCGGCATAGAGTGGGCCGGTATAGCCCGGCGCGATCCGGTCAAATTCGGTGCCGCCGTCGGTGATGGTACGGGTCAAGAGATCAAGTCGCCCGGTGGAGCTTTTGGCATTCGCCACGGCAGAGACACCTTCAGGCAGGGCCAGCCGCTCCATCAGCGGCACCACATATACGCAGCCTTTTTCAAGCACGGCCCCGTCGCTGAGGTCGACGCGGTGCATCTCGAATTCTTCCAAACGATCCGCGACCTTGGCCCCGTGCCCCGCAAGGAAAGACGCGCGCACGCGGTAGGCGACATTGCCGAGCCGCAGGTCAAGGCTGGCGGGCTGGATTTGCGCCGAGGTCACCGCCGGATCGGCGGCAATGGCACCGCTGTCGATCATCGCTACAATCTGCTGGTTGGGGAGCACCCCGTTCATCGCATTGGGCATCAAACGGGGCCTTTCAAATGACAAACGCCCGCGCTTTACCGGCGCGGGCGTTTTGTTGTAGTCGGTTGGTCGGGCTAGCAGGACTCGAACCTGCGACCTTCCGTCCCCCAGACGGACGCGCTACCAGGCTGCGCCATAGCCCGACTACGTGGGCTTCATACCCGATCTCGCAGGGGGCGCAAGAGGGAATTGCCAAACTTTTCATCGCGATTAGTAATTTGTTTCGGTGCCGGGTTCCGCGGCCATACGCGCGCGCAATTCGGCCAGGTCCAGCAGCAGACCGGCGACCCGAGGTTGCACGTCACGCGGCAGACGGTGGACACGGGCGCCCACGCTCAGCAACCCCGGGCTGGCGGGGAAATCGGCTTCGGGGGTGAAATCAGGTAGATCGATGATCGCGGGTTTGGGCGTGTCGTCAACCTCGTCTTCTTGGGGTGCGGCTTCTGCGGGCTCAGGCGCGGGGTCGGGCGCCGCTTCGATTGCCTGTTCAGGTTCGGGAGCCAGTGGGCGTTTGAGAAAATCGGGGAGGCTGGCGTTTGATGCCGGTCCCGGCTTGGATGGTTCTGGCTCGGACTGTTCTGGCTTGAGCGGGATGGACACCGCCGGGGCGGGCTCATCCGCTGTATCAACGGCAGGTTCATCCAATTGCGGCGCATCCGGCGTCGCGCTGTCAGACGGGGCCAGTGGATCAGGCGTGGCCCGTGGGTGGTCAGAGGCGGGCGGCACGGGCGAGCGGCGCGGCATCGCCATAGGTGCGGCCTCCAGTGCCTTTTCGACAGGCGTTGCCTCCGCTGCGCTTGCGGGTTCTTCGACGGGCAGGGCGTTCTCATCCAGATCGGCGGCAGGCTCTGCCTCTTCGGCGTCTGCGTCCGAGACATTGGCCTCGGGCACGGCGTCAGATTTTGCGCCGCCAAAGTTCAGAACCACCCCGGTTTCCGGGCGGATGATGTCAGGTTTGGGGGCGGGCCGCGGCTCCGCAAAATCCAGTTCATCAAGCGGGGCGGAGAGGGAGGACACATGGGTCATCCCTTCCTCGCGGAGGATCTTTTGGACGCCTTTGATGGTCAGCCCGTCATCGTGCAGCAGTTTCTTGATCCCACCCAACAACAGCATATCGGCCGGGCGGTAATAGCGCCGCCCGCCAGCCCGTTTGATGGGTTTCACTTGGGTGAACTTACTCTCCCAGAACCGCAGAACATGGGCCTGAATACCGAGCCAGTCAGCGACTTCGGAGATGGTGCGAAAAGCGTCCGGCGATTTGACCATGGGTCAGGACTTGTTGCCTTCAGCAACGCGGTCTTTCATCAAATGCGAGGGGCGGAAGGTCAGCACGCGGCGCGGGTTGATCGGAACCTCTTCGCCGGTTTTCGGATTACGGCCCACACGCGCGGTCTTGTCGCGTACCGAGAAGGTGCCGAAAGAGGAAATCTTGACCTGTTCCCCGTCGACCAGAGCGTCGGACATATGCTCAAGCACTGCTTCGACCAGCTGAGCACTCTCATTACGAGAAAGACCGACTTCACGAAATACAGCTTCGCTTAAATCCATGCGCGTCAATGTCTTGTTCGGCATTATATCCCCCATGCTTTCCAATAGCATATGCTGCTCAGAAATTTAGAGTCAACATCAATGCCCGGATCAAGCACGATTCGGCAGAGATTTTCCGCGTTAGCTCAGGGACTTACCAGCGCAGCACAACAGAGCCCCACGCCAGACCGCCGCCAATGGCTTCGGTGACGATCAGATCGCCCTGTTTGATCTGGCCGCGCTCACGGCTCACAGACAGCGCCAGCGGGATGGAAGCCGCCGAGGTGTTGCCATGGTCCTGTACGGTGACGACCACGCGCTCCATCGGCAGGTTCAATTTCTTTGCAGTGCCTTGGATGATGCGGATGTTGGCCTGATGCGGCACGATCCAATCGACATCTTCGGCGCTGACGCCGGCGCGGTCCATTGCGGTATTGGCGGTGGCGGCAAGTTTCTCGACCGCGTGGCGAAACACCTGATTGCCCTGCATCCGCAGGTAGCCGGTGGTGCCGGTCGACACGCCGCCATCGACGTAGAGCAGATCGCGGTAGCGCCCGTCAGAATTCAGATCCGTCGCGAGAATGCCCCGGTCGGACGGACTGTCGCTGCCGTCTTGCGCCTCAAGCAGCAACGCGCCTGCGCCATCGCCAAACAGCACACAGGTCGACCGGTCGGTCCAATCCATGATCCGGCTAAAGGTCTCGGCCCCGATCACCAGCACATTGCGCGCCTGACCGGATACGATCAACGCATTGGCGTTTGCCAGCGCATAGACGAAGCCCGCGCAGACCGCCTGCACGTCGAAGGCAAAACCACTGGTCATGCCCAATTCGGCCTGCACCATGGTCGCGGCGGAGGGGAAGGTAAGATCAGGTGTGGAGGTGGCCACGACGATCGCATCAACGTCAGAGACATCGCGCCCCGCATCTTCAAGCGCCTTGCGCGCCGCGGCGCTGGCCATGGTGGAGGTCGTCTCTCCTTCGGCGGCAAAGTGGCGGCGTTCGATGCCCGAGCGCGAGCGGATCCATTCGTCATTTGTGTCGAGGGTCGCTTCAAATTCAGCATTTTCCACGACACGGGCGGGCAGGTAGTGGCCACAACCAGTGACAACGGCGCGCAGGCTCATTTGACAGACTCCTCGGCTGGCAGCGTCGCGGCAACGCGGGCGGCCAGCTTGTCATTGAATTTATTCTGCGACAACTGCGCGGCGAGTTTGATCGCAGCAGAGATGCCGGTCGCATCGGCAGAGCCGTGCGATTTCACCACTGTGCCGTTCAGACCCAGAAAGACGCCACCGTTCACACGGCGCGGGTCGATCTTTTTGCTGAGGCGGCGCAGGGATGTATAGGCCAGCAGAGAGGCCAGCCGCGACAGAGGCGAATATTTGAACGCTTCGCGCAGGCGGTTGCCGATCATGCTGGCGGTGCCTTCGCCGGTCTTGATGGCGACATTCCCGGTGAAGCCGTCGGTCACGATGACATCTGCGCGGTTGCCCGAGATATCGCCGCCCTCAACGAAACCGACGAACTCAAACCCGGTAGCATCGCCTTGGGCCCGAATCAGATCGTAGGCTTCTTTGAGTTCAGTACGGCCCTTATGCTCTTCGGTGCCGACGTTCAGCAGACCGACGCGGGGGCGTTCCAGTTCCATGCCGTTGCGGGCATAGGAGGTGCCCATCAGCGCAAAACGCAACAGATCATCGGCGTCGGCGCGCACATCGGCGCCCACATCGAGCATCACGTTGAACCCCTGGGGGTTGGAAGACGGGTAGAGCACGGCAATCGCAGGGCGGTTCACGCCCGGCAATTTACGCAGCCGTATCATCGACATCGCCATCAGCGCGCCGGTATTGCCGCATGAGACAGCCACAGCTGCCTCTCCGCTGCGCACGGATTCGATGGCAGACCACATGGAGCTGTCTTTGCCGGTACGCACAACTTGGCTCGGCTTGTCGTCCATCGTGACGACATCCGTGGCGTGACGTATCTCGCAACGGCCCGACAACTCGCCACGTTTGGCGATCAGAGGCTCCAACTGATCGCGGGGACCATGCAAGATAAAACCGATGTCGGGATTTGCTGTCGCAGAAAGCGCACACCCGGCAACAACTGCTGCCGGGCCTTCGTCACCCCCCATCGCGTCGACCGAGATCAGGGTGTGTCCGGCTTTCGCGTTGGGGTGATCGGGCTGGGCCGTCATCAGTGCGAATGCCTCACTGCCTTAGAGAAAACCTTGGAAACAACCGTAGCTTATGCTGCGTCGTCTTCCAGGTCTACTTCTTCGGTCAGGGCGACAACTTCGGTGTCGTCATAGTGACCGCAAGCAGCGCAGATGTGGTGGGGGCGCTTCAGCTCACCGCAGTTCGAACATTCGTTCGGGTTCGCTGCGGACAGCGAATCGTGCGCGCGGCGGTTGTTGCGGCGGGATTTGGATACTTTATTCTGTTGGACAGCCATGTCTGGTGCCTTTGCCTTCGGGGTTGCTGACCTGTATGTGGCAGGCCGCAACCGTGTTTCAATTCGGACCCCGTTTCGGGCGTGACGACGCTTTAGGGCCGCAGCCGCGCAATGTCCAACCTTAATTCGGGTGAGGGCGGCAAAATAACGCGAATTCGCCGCGATGCAAGCGCGAATACCCGCGATTTTCCGCCTGTTTCTTTAGGTTTCGTCTTTCTTTAGCGCATCGCGCAGAGCGCCCAAGCCCGCAAAGGGCCGCGCGTCTTCGTCGGTCATCGGTTTTTGCCCGGGTTCGGCATGGACCATCTGGCCCAGTTCGACATCGCCCTTGCGGGGGTATTCCGGCACTTCCAGCGCCAGCGCCTCAATCATCACCTGCGCAGGGTCGATCCATTGACCCAGCGGTTCGGTGGTGTCGTCCTCGGGCATTTCGACCTCCTCCTCATCGGGGAGTTCGAAATCATGGACGAAGCGGCGGGTGATATTCGCGTCGATGCGCGTGGTGACGGGTTCCAGCGTGACCACGCAGGGCTGCACCACGGTCGCGCCCAATTTCCCGTCAAGCTGCCAGTCCTGCTTGCCGAGGGGTTTGATGCTCCCTGAAAAGCTGAGTTTGCGCAGCGCGGAGAGGGTCAGCTCCTCGGCGATCTGCGCCAGCGCCTCTGCCTCAGGGCGCAGCGCAAAGCCGTCTGGCTCCGTCTGGGACAGGTCAGCAACCCGTAGAGCGGTGGGCGTAGGTGATTTGCGCGACATGAGATCCGACTTTCGTTTCTTGTACACTTGGGGTGCCTTGGTGTATGCGAAATAAAAGCCATAATCCGTCAGGGCAAGAGGGCAGAGCAAATGCGCAAAACGAAACAGACCGGCAAGACCAGTCTCCGGCTCGCAGGTATGGGCCTTGCACTGCTTCTCACAGCCTGCAGCCCGCAGTATGAAAACCACGGTTATGTGCCGCCGCAAGACCAGCTTGAGCAGGTCGTCGTTGGCAGCGATACCAAAGAAAGCGTCGCCCAGAAGATCGGTGTGCCCACCGTTTCAGGTGTTTTGAGCGATGATAGTTACTATTACGTTAAAATGCGCAAACGGGCTCTGGGCTTTCTGGCCGCCAAAGAGATCGAGCGTGAAGTGGTCACCGTCAGCTTCAATGAGGCCGGTTTGGTGTCGAATGTCGAACGCTTTGGGCTGGAACGCGGGCAAGTTGTGCCGCTATCGCGCCGCGTGACGACATCTTCCGTAGCCGATAACACCTTCCTGCGTCAGCTTCTGGGCAACATCGGCCGCTTTAGCCCCTCGGCATTCGGCAGCTAAGTTTCCCCCGGCATGTCCCGCCGGACGGTCGGCGGGACAGCGGACAAGCGAAGGCGACCTCGCAGATGACCCATGCGCCCCCGGGCCGATATCTGACGCGCGAAGCCATCACGCCTGCTGACATCACCCGTGCGCAGACGCTTCGGGCGCAGTGTTTTCAGACCGGAACCACCCCAGACATAGACCCCTTCGACGCGGCTGCACGGCATTTTCTGGTCGAGGACCGCGCCAGCGGTACGCTGATCTGCTGCTTTCGCCTGACGCGGTTTCAGGGCCCGAGCCTTGGCCAAAGCTATGCCGCGCAATTCTATGACCTGAGGCGCCTATACCGGATGGAGGGCGCCATGCTGGAACTTGGGCGCTTTTGCATTCATCCAGATTGGCACGATCCGGATATTCAGCGCCTCGCTTGGGGGCAGTTGGCGCGAGAGGTCGACCGCAGCGGTGCGGCGCTTCTGTTCGGCTGTTCCTCCTTTGCGGGCACCGATCCTGCCGCCTACCGCGATGCCTTTGCCCTCTTGAAACAGCAGCACCTTGCCCCGGCACACTGGCGGCCTGCCGCCAAAGCCGCGGATATCCACGCTTACGCCCGCGACAGCCATACCGCAGATCCCCGGCGCGCGCGCCAGCAGATCCCGCCGCTGCTGCGCAGCTATCTGGCGATGGGGGGATGGGTCAGCGATCACGCCGTGATCGACCGACAGATGAACACGCTGCACGTCTTTACCGGGCTTGAGATCGCCGCGATCCCACCCAACCGCGCGCGGCTTTTGCGCGCATTGGCCTGACGCGGGCGCGCCTTTGGACATTGACCTTACCCGCGCCGAGAGATAGCTGGCGGGCATGGCACGCGCACCCCTTTTACAACTCACCGACATTTCGCTGACCTTTGGCGGCGATCCTGTTTTCGAAGACCTCTCACTGGTGATTCAGACCGGCGACAGGCTGGCTTTGGTCGGCCGCAACGGCTCGGGCAAATCGACCCTGATGAAGGTCATGGCCGGGCTGGTCGAGCCTGACAGCGGGGCGGTCATTGCCGGGCCCGGCGTGTCGGTCGGCTATATGGAGCAGGAACCCGATCTTACGGGGTTCGAGACGCTTGGCGATTTCGCCGCACACGGTCTTGATCCGGGCGAGATGTACAAGGTCGAACGCGCGGGCGAGGGGCTGAAGTTCGACCCCGCACGCCCCGTCGCCACCGCTTCGGGCGGCGAACGCCGCCGTGCGGCACTGGCGCGGCTGATGGCCGAAGAGCCTGAGCTGATGCTGCTGGACGAACCGACCAACCACCTCGACATCGAAGCCATCGCTTGGCTCGAATCCGAGCTAAAGGGCACCCGCACGGCCTTTGTCATCATCAGCCACGACCGCGCTTTTCTGCGCGAATTGACCCGCGCGACCCTTTGGGTGGACCGCGGGGCCGTGCGCCGACAGGACATCGGTTTTGAAGGCTTTGAGGCTTGGCGCGATCAGGTCTGGGAAGAAGAGGACATGCAGCGTCACAAGCTGAACCGCAAGATCAAGGCCGAGGCCCGTTGGGCGGTCGAAGGTATCTCTGCGCGGCGCAAACGCAATCAGGGCCGGGTGCGGGCGCTTCAGGATCTGCGCGCCGAACGGTCGGCCCAAATCAAACGGCAAGGCACGGCGGCCATGGCCTTGGAGGCCGGGCCGAAGTCTGGCCGCAAGGTGATCGAAGCTGCGGAGATCGCCAAGAAATTCGGTGACAAACAGATCCTGCGCGATTTCTCGATCACTGTGCAACGCGGCGACCGGATCGCGCTGGTGGGGCCGAACGGCGTGGGCAAGACCACGCTGCTGAACATGCTGATCGGGAAAGAACAGCCCGATTCAGGCGAGATCAAGCTCGGCACTAATCTGGAGCTGGCACTTTTCGATCAGGCCCGTGCGCAGCTTGACGGGGACATGACCCTTTGGGACAGTCTGACCGGCGATCCTGACATGCGCGTTTCGGGCAAGGCTGATCAGGTGCTGGTGCGCGGACAGCCCAAACATGTGGTCGGCTATCTAAAAGAATTCCTCTTTGACGAGGGGCAGGCCCGCGCGCCTGTCCGCTCGCTCTCAGGCGGGGAAAAGGCGCGGCTGCTGCTGGCCAAGATCATGGCACGGTCCTCGAACCTTTTGGTGCTCGACGAGCCGACAAACGATCTGGATGTCGAGACGCTTGACCTGATGCAAGAACTCTTGGGCAACTATGACGGCACTGTGCTGCTGGTCAGCCACGACCGTGACTTCCTTGACCGTGTGGCCGCCACCACGATCGCCATGGAAGGCGACGGGCGTGCCACGGTCTATGCCGGCGGCTGGAGCGATTATCTGGCGCAGCGCGGCCAGGATGATTTTTCCGACAGCGTTGTAAAGTCCAAGCCCGGCAAGGCCGAGCCGAAAGCAGAGAAGAAACAAGCCGCTTCAGGTCTCAGCTTTACCGAAAAGCACCGGCTCGAAGCGCTGCCGGGTGAGATCGAGCGCCTTGAGGCGGAGATCGGCAAGCTCGAAGAACTGCTCAGCGACGCGGAGTTGTTCACCCGCGAGCCGGTGAAGTTCCAGAAGGCCACCGATGCGCTGGTGCAGCGGCACGAAAAGCTGTCCGACGCCGAGGAAGAGTGGATGACGCTGGAGGAAAAGGCGCAGGGTTAACCCCCCGCGTCTTTCAGGGCGATCTGCGGCCGGTATCCATTGAGGAAGGCGGCGACGCTGCTGGGCGGGGTGAGCAGGGTGACACGGCCCCGAGGGCGTGGTTGCGCCGGGCCGTAGCCTGAGGGCTGATAGGGGTGGAAAGCGTCGCCGAACAGCACCCCACTTTGGCCTGCGTGATCCAAGATGAAGGCCCCGTCCGGTAGATCGTGCACCTCCACGCCCGTTTGACGGCGCTGTTGAAAGACGCGCGGCACGGCGCGTTCGCTGTGCAACTGACGGTCAAGGGCCGCAGCAGGCCCCGACACATCGCAGCACGCCCGAAACCGCCGGTAATCCGCGGCGCGGCATTCCGCGCAGGGCCGGTGACCGGCAGCAAAGGCCACGGCCTCATCCAGAAAGAAAAGCTCGGTATAGTGACGCGGGGCCATCAACTGCCGCCGACGGCCCTTGAAGCTGAGCACACAGCACACCCAATTCTGATGCGCCCAACGGCGTTTGGGGTGCAGACCGTTTTCATCGTGCAGGATACCGCGATTGCCCATGAACCCACCCCGCGCGGGGTGGGCGATGATCTCTCCATCGGGCAGGACGCGGTTCTGCAGAGGCATCAGCGCATCCGCAGCGCCCCATCAAGGCGGATAACCTCGCCGTTGAGATAGCCCATTTCAACGATGAACCCGGCCAACCGCCCGTATTCCGAAGGATCGCCAAGGCGCGGCGGGTTGGGGACATCCTTGGCCAGATCCGCTTGCACTTCTTCCGGCAGCCCCGCCAGCATCGGCGTTTTGAAGATGCCGGGCGCGATGGTCATCACGCGGATGCCGTCTTTGGCCAGATCCCGCGCCATCGGCAGGGTCATGCCTACGATCCCGCCTTTGGACGCGGCATAGGCGGCTTGGCCCTTCTGACCGTCGAAAGCGGCGATTGAGGCGGTGTTGATGATCACCCCCCGCGCCCCATCGTCTTCGGGAGTGTTCTTGGCCATGGCCACCGCTGCAAGCCGCGCGACGTTGAAACTGCCGACAAGGTTGATGTCGACCGTGCGCTGAAAGGCGTCCAAGGGGTGCGGCCCATCGCGGCCTGTGGTCTTGATCCCAAGCGCAATGCCTGCACAGTTCACCGCCGCCGTGATCCAGCCCATCTTTTCCTGAGCATGGCCCACCGCTTTTTGGACCGAAGCCTCATCCGTCACATCGGTCATGACGAAATGCCCGCCGATTTCCTTGGCCACAGATTCGCCCCGTGCGGCGTCACGATCCAGCAGGGTGACCTGTGCCCCCTGCGACGCAAAATAGCGCGCCGTGGCTTCGCCAAGCCCCGATGCGCCCCCGGTGACGATGGCGGCTGTACTGTCTAGTTTCATGATGGCTCCCCCCGATATGAACGCTTGTTCAGTTCAACACGAAGTCTCGCCCCATGCAAGCGATGCCGTTGCGGCGGGGGGCGGGGAAGGCCGTTGCCTTCCCCCCTTTGGCAATCAGCCGACCTGCACCAGCGCGTGGCGTTTCTTGCCCGCGCTCAGCTTGATTGGAGAGGACAGCGCGCTCGCATCCAGCATCATGCCCGCATCGGTCAGCGGCTGGTCATCGATCCGCGCGCCGTTCTCGGCAATCAGGCGCTTGGCCTCTTTGCCGGACCCAGCAAGGCCCGATTTCACCAGCAGTTGCACGATAGAGACGCCATCGCCCACATCCGCCGCCGAGAGGGTCAGGGTGGGCAGATCGCCGCCCACGCCGCCTTTTTCAAAGACTTCACGCGCAGTGGCTTCGGCGTTCCGCGCCGCTTCTTCGCCGTGCAGCAGGCCAGTGACCTCATTGGCCAAACGCACCTTCGCCTCGTTGATCTCGGACCCGGCGAGCGCGCCCAAACGGTCGCATTCATCGACCGGCAGCTCGGTGTAGAGTTTAAGGAAACGGCCCACATCGGCATCGGTGCAATTGCGCCAGAACTGCCAGAACTCATAAGGGCTCAGCATATCGCCGTTCAGCCAGACCGCGCCGCCTGCCGATTTGCCCATCTTCTTGCCGTCGCTGGTGGTCAACAGGGGCGAGGTGAGGCCGTAGACTTCCCCGTCGATCACGCGGCGGGTGAGGTCGATGCCGTTAACGATATTGCCCCATTGGTCGCTGCCGCCCATCTGCAGAATACAACCGTAGCGGCGGTGAAGCTCCATAAAGTCATAGGCTTGCAGAATCATATAGTTGAACTCGAGGAACGACAGCGACTGCTCCCGGTCCAACCGCGATTTCACGCTTTCAAAGCTGAGCATCCTGTTGATTGAGAAGTGCCGCCCGATGTCCCGCAGGAAATCGAGATAGTTCAACTCATCGAGCCATTCAGCGTTGTTAAGCATCAGCGCGTCGCTCGGCCCATCGCCATAATCAAGGTAGCGGGCAAAGACCTGACGGATGCCTTCAATGTTGTCGTCAATCGCTTCTGGCGTCAGCAGGGGGCGTTCATCCGACCGGAAGGACGGATCGCCCACCTTGGTCGTGCCGCCGCCCATCAGGGTGATCGGCTTGCCGCCGCACTTTTGCAACCACCGCAGCATCATGATATTGACCAGATGCCCCACGTGCAGCGATTTGGCTGTGGCGTCATAGCCCACATAGGCAGGGGCGGCACCTTTCATCAGGGCGTCGTCCAATCCCTGATAATCGGTGCAATCGGCCAGAAAGCCGCGCTGCATCATCGTGTGGATGAACTCCGATTTGGGATGGTATGTCATGGTGACTTGCCTCAAAACTGTATTGCGGGGCAATCTATATGCGCACGAGCGGCAAAGGAAAAGGCCATGAATAGGGCCATGCACAGGCAACATGTCGGAACCGGTGTGGTGACGGCTCTGGGAATGATGTCGGGCACCTCTCTAGATGGGGTGGACGCCGCGATTTTGCGCACCGATGGGCAGGACATCGCCAGCTTTGGCAAAAGCGCCTACCGCAGCTATTCGGCCGAGGACCGCCGGTTGATTGCCGCCGGATTCGGGAAATGGCACGGGGCCGAGGTTGAGGCGGCAGCGCAAGCGGTCGAGGCCGCGCATCTGGCGCTGTTGGATGATCTGTTGAAAGATGAGCCCGGCGTTGAGCTTGTCGGTTTCCACGGCCAGACCCTTGCCCATGCGCCCCGGATGCAGGGCACGCTGCAGGTCGGCGACGGGGCGCTATTGGCGCGCACCATCAACTTGCCCGTCGTCTGGGATTTCCGCAGCGCCGATGTCGAACTGGGCGGAGAGGGCGCGCCTTTGGCACCGTTCTTTCACCATGCCTGCGCGCGTTTTGCAGGGCGGGAGGGCCCGGTGGCCTTTTTGAACCTCGGCGGCGTGGGCAACCTGACTTGGGTCGATCCGCGCGTTGCGCGCCCAGAAGAAGAAGGCGCGCTGCTGGCTTTCGATACCGGCCCGGCAAATGCGCCGATCAACGATTTGATGCAGGCCCGCCTTGGCCAAGACTTCGACGAAGGCGGCAAACTGGCCGCGCGCGGCAGGGTGGAGCATGGCGCGTTGGAGCTCTTCCTTGCCGAGCCGTACTTTGCCCGCATGCCGCCAAAATCACTCGACCGGAATGATTTCGCAGAAATGGTGGCACTGGTCGGTGAACTGTCAGACGCCGATGCCTGTGCCACCCTGACCGCCATGTGCGCCGCTGGCGTGGCCGAGGCGATGCAGCACTGCCCAGCCCCGCCCGAGCGGGTCTATGTGACCGGCGGCGGACGGCATAACCCGGTTCTGATGCGCATGTTGGACGTGAGCCTTGATTGCCCCGTCGCCCCGGTGGAAGAGATCGGGTTGGATGGCGATATGCTGGAGGCACAGGCTTTTGCCTATCTCGCTGTGCGCGTGGCGCGTGGCCTGCCGACCTCATGCCCTAGCACGACCGGCGTGCGTGCAGCAGTGGGTGGCGGTACTGTCAGCCGAGCATAGCCGCGTTCAGGTAGGTCCGGCGCTTGCCGGGATGTCGGTCAGCGGCAACTCATAAAAGCAGATCGCGTCGCGTGTGAACTCAGGCATCGGTTGGTAGGCACCGCGCTCAATGAATCCCAATGATGTATAAAGCGCGCGGGCAGGGGCAAAGGCGATGGAGGTGTCGAGATAGACCTTCTCAAACCCATCCTCCCGCGCCTGATCTATCAGCCTTTGGCAGATCGCCCGACCCGCACCTGTGCCACGGGCGGCATCCGTCACGAAGACGCGCTTGATTTCGCTCTCGGTATCGCTCAGCGCATGGGACATGCCGCAGCCTAAAGGAATGCCGTCACGCTCGGCCAGCAGGATGATCCCACTCGGGCGGGCGTGTTCTTCGGCCAGACGGTCCATCAGGGCGCTGTATTTGTCGTGGGGATAGAAGGTCTCGACAATTCGCCGCTCGGTCGGGGCGAAGTTGTACAGAAAGTCACGGTAGGCCCAGCAAAGTTCAACCACCGCCGCGAGATCCGCAGCGGTGGTGACAGGACGAATATCAACTTTAGACATCAGCCGCGCAGGATCGAGCGGCCCGCGTATTGCGCGGTCTCGCCCAGCATTTCCTCGATACGGATCAACTGGTTGTACTTCGCCAGCCTGTCAGAACGCGCCAGCGAGCCGGTCTTGATCTGGCCGCAGTTGGTCGCCACGGCAAGGTCTGCGATGGTAGCATCCTCAGTCTCGCCCGAGCGGTGGGACATGACGTTGGTGTACCCCGCGCGATGCGCGATATCGACAGCCTTGAGCGTCTCGGTCAGGGTGCCGATCTGGTTGACCTTCACCAGCATGGAGTTGGCGCAGCCGCGTTTGATGCCGTCGGACAGACGCGCGGGATTGGTCACGAAGAGATCATCGCCAACCAGTTGCACCTTGCCGCCCAAGACCTCTGTCAGCGCCTTCCAGCCGTCCCAGTCATCCTCGGCCATGCCGTCTTCGATGGAGATGATGGGGTAGTCGTTCACGAGGGCTGCCAGATAGTCGGCATTCTCTTCGCTCGACAGGGTTTTGCCCTCACCGGAGAGGACATATTTGCCGTCTTTGTAATATTCCGTCGCCGCGCAATCGAGGGCAAGGTACATGTCTTCGCCGGGCTTGTAGCCCGCTTTTTCGATCGACTTCAGGATGAAATCAAGCGCGTCGCGCGACGAGCTGATGTTGGGGGCAAAACCACCTTCGTCGCCGATCCCGGTCGACAGACCCGCGGCGGAGAGTTCTTTTTTCAGCGTGTGAAAGACCTCGGCGCCCATGCGCACAGCTTCGCGGATGTTATCCGCGGCTACCGGCATGATCATGAATTCCTGAATGTCGATCGGGTTGTCGGCATGTTCGCCACCGTTGATGATGTTCATCATCGGCACGGGCAGAACGCGGGCGGTGGTGCCGCCGATATAGCGGTAAAGCGGCTGTGTGCAGTAATCCGCAGCGGCTTTGGCAGCGGCCATCGACACGCCAAGGATCGCGTTTGCGCCGAGGCGGGATTTGTTCTCGGTCCCGTCGAGTTCGATCATCATCTCGTCGATCTCGACCTGCTCGGTCGCGTCGATCCCCACCAGCGCTTCGGCGATTTCGCCGTTCACGGCGGCGCAGGCTTCCAACACACCTTTGCCCATGTAGCGGGACTTGTCGCCATCGCGGCGCTCATTCGCTTCATAGGCGCCAGTGGATGCGCCGGAAGGAACCGCCGCACGGCCCATTGTGCCGTCTTCGAGGATAACGTCGACTTCGACCGTCGGGTTGCCCCGGCTGTCGAGGATTTCGCGGGCGTGGATGTCGATGATCGTGCTCATGGGCTTTGTCCTCATGTTCGGGTTTGCAGCGGTTTACCCCGGCAGGCCCGGCTTGGAAAGACCGCGGCGGGGCCGGGGGGTGATTTTGCGTTCGCGCAGGAGGGTATAGACCCCCGAGGCGATGATGATCGCGGCCCCAACCAGCGTCAGTGTGTCGGGAGTTTCTTTAAAGACCAAGATCCCGGCAACCAGCGCGAATAGCATCCGCATGTAACGAAAGGGCGTGACGAAGCTGACTTCGCCCACGCGCATGGCGGCCACGATGGCGTAATAGGCCATCACACCGATCACCATCGCCGCGGTAAGATAAATCACCTCTGCACCGCCCGGCATCACGGCGGGGGTGCCAGCGGCGGCCATCAGGATCAACCCCGCCGGGACCAGCACGATAAAGGCAAGAAAGCTCAGCTGCATGGAACTGATGCTTTTGGGGACTTTACGGGTCGCCAGATCGCGCAGCGCAAGGCCGATGACACCTGCCACGGCAAAGAGCGACAGCGCGTTGAACCCCTCTAACCCCGGGCGGACGATCAGCAGCACGCCGAGGAAACCCACGACAATCGCGCTCCAACGGCGCCAGCCGACGGGTTCTCCCAGAAACAGCGCCGCACCAAGGGTCACGGCCAGCGGGGTCGCCTGCAAAATAGCAGAGGCTGAGGAAAGCGGCGTCAGCACGACGGCGGTCACGAAACACAGGGTGCCCAGCACCTCACCCACGGCGCGCAGCAGGATCGGCCCGGTGAGCATATCCGCAGAGAACAACCGCCGCCCCTGAATGCGCAGGATCACGGCAAAGATCGCCCCGCCGCCCGCGCCCAACAGCGCGATGATCTGCCCCACGGGGAGGGCATCGCTCGTCAGTTTGACGAACATATCCTCAATGGCGAAACCGGCCATGGCCAGCACCATCAGCATCGCGCCGCGCAGATTGTCCATGTTATCGCCCTTTCACACCGGATATTGCCAATCGCGCATGAACCTTTTGCGATGAAAGGGCAAGAGCCCAAAATGCGCGTCATGCGTGTGGCTCTGGCGCCCGCTGCGGCAGGGTGCTAGCCATCATGCATGAGATGGCCCAGCCTTTCCCTTGCCCCGCGTGACACCCTGCTGACCCTTGCCACAGGGGGTCTTGGCGCGCTGCTGTTTTGGTGGCTCAACGCGCCTGTCTATATGCTGCTGGGGCCGGTGATCGCGGTGAGTGGTCTGGGGCTGGCCGGTCTGCGCACGGCAGTCGACCCGCGGCTGCGGGATGCCTGTTTCGTGGTGCTGGGCATCGCTGTCGGCGCGGGATTTAACCAAGATGCTGTCAACGCCATGGTGCGCTGGCCGCTGGCCTTTGTATTTATGACGGGGGTGATCTGGGGGATTATGGCTGTCTGCCGCTGGATGCTGGCGCGGTATTTCGGTTTCGACGCGCGTTCCGCGCTTCTGGCCTCGGCTCCGGGGCATCTGAGTTTCGTCATGGCGATTGCCAGCGACGGAGGCTCTGACGTGCCGCGGATTTCGATCACCCAGTCGGTCCGGCTTTTGGCATTGACCATTGTCGTGCCTTTTGCCGCTTTGCTGATGGGCGTCGATATGACCGGCAATATCGCCCCGGCGGGCGCGGGGATGGAGGTGCTCTCAATCTTCGTGATGATCTTTGCGGCCGTGGTTGTAGGGCTGATCTTTGCCCGGCTTTCGGTGCCCGCACCGCTTTTGATGGGGGCGATGGTGGTCTCTGCCATCGCGCATCTGACCAAGTTGGAGACCGGGGTGCTGCCGGGTTGGCTGACCCTTATCGCCTATCTGGTGCTGGGCTGCCTGATCGGCACGCGATTTTCTGGCATTACGCCCGCGCGGTTTGTCAGCGGCCTTGGTGCGGGACTGGCGATTACCGGCGTGGCCGTCGGGCTGGCGGGGCTGGGTGCTGTGCCTGTGGCTTGGGCGCTCGGCATGCCGCTGGGCCATGTGTTGGTGGCCTTCGCGCCCGGTGGGCTTGAGACGATGATCGCGCTTGGCGCGGTGCTGGCCGTGGTGCCGGGGTTTGTCGCCGCCTGCCACATCATGCGGCTGGTGGTGCTGAGCGTGCTGTTGCCCGCCATGCTGTCGCGCGTGGCGAAGCAAGAACAGCGCGCCGCCGAGTGATTCCGTCCTAGCTTTTCAGCCGCACCATCAACCGGTTGCCGGTCTTGCGCGTCTCCAACGCTTTCAGGTCCGCCGCCAAAGCGCTCAGCTTCCCATGACCGTATGTCCGGCTGTCAAAATCCGGATGCGCTGCCTGAATCGTCTGGCCAATCTGGCCGAGGTTGTACCAATCGTCTTCGGTGTCGATCTTATCCATCGCCGCTTTGAACAGGGGCAGGGCGTCGGCCACTTTGGCGCTGGCGCGTGACGTTGTGTCCGGCTCGGCTCCGTCAAGGTTTTCGATCAAGATGAAGCGGTTGTAGACGTTGCGCAGCGAATCGTGGGTCTTCTTTTCACCGATGCCGATCACCGTCACCCCATCCTCGCGCAGACGGTTCACCAGCGCGGTGAAGTCACTGTCGGAGGAGACGATCACGATGATATCGAACCGGCGGCTGTGCAGGATGTCCATCGCCTGAATGACCAGTCCTATGTCGCTGGCGTTCTTGCCCTTGGTGTTCGCGGTTTCCTGATGGGCCACCAAGCCCAACTCGCGGATCGGCGCCTTCCATCCTTTGAGGTGATCATTCGACCAATCGCCATAGACGCGGCGCAGGGCCGGCTCTCCGATGGTTGTGACCTCCCGCATGATGGCCGCGGCATGTTTGGCCGGAACATTGTCGGCATCGATCAACACGGCCAGCAGGGGGCGGTCACGTTCGGTCATGGGTCATCCTTTTTTATCGACACACCGTAGAGTTCCATCCGATGCCCCTGCAATCTGTAACCCAGCTTGCGCGCGATACGTTCCTGAAGCTCTTCGATTTCGGCGTCGACGAATTCGATCACCTCGCCGGAATTCACGTCGATCAGGTGGTCGTGATGTTCGCGCTGCGCATCTTCATAGCGCGCCCGGCCATCGCCGAATTCTAACTTGTCGAGGATGCCTGCCTCTTCGAACAGTTTCACCGTGCGGTAAACCGTGGCGATAGAGATGCCGTTGTCGATCTCAGTGGCGCGGGCCAGCAATTCCTCGGCATCAGGATGGTCGTCGCTGTCGTGAATCACCTGCGCGATGACCCGGCGTTGACCTGTCATGCGCAGGCCCATGGCCTCGCACCGTTTGATGATCGGGTTGCGCATCGTTTCGCCCTTCGTCCGTCGGACCACGTTCCTAACATTCTAGCGCGGCCAGACGCCACCGCAATTGAACCCTACCGGTTGACTTTTGCCCGCGCGCGGCCCATGTGGGGGTCAAGCGAAGCCTTCTGCCGCGTGAGCAGTATCAGCGCCAAGTCCCATAAGGGGCCTCTGGGACGCTGACGACAAGGCCCGCTGATGTTCCCAAAATCACGCGTGGGGCCAAGCGCGACAGACGGGTGTGAGGCATGTGGCCTGCGCCCGCGATCTGGCTTGCGCGACCCCGTGGCGCCTGAAATGGGCGCGGCGACTAAGGATGGTGCGCGCTCTTGCGTGCCGGAAAGTGAACGAATGAGCGATTTTGACATGATGGGCCTGCCAAAGAAACTGGTGGCCCGGTTGAATGAAATGGGTCTGAAAGATCCAACCCCGATCCAACGACAAGCAATCCCCCAAGCCATGAATGGCCGCGACGTGATGGGCCTTGCCCAGACCGGCACCGGCAAGACGGCGGCCTTTGGTGTGCCGCTGATCGCGCAGATGATGGAGCTTGAAGGCCGCCCCGCGCCACGCTCCGTGCGCGGGCTTGTCTTGGCCCCGACACGCGAGCTGGCCCAACAGATCGCCGTGAACCTGCGCGGCTATGCCGAAGGCACGCCGATCAAAGTGGCGATGGTTGTCGGCGGTCAGTCGATAAACACCCAGATCAAGCGTCTGGAGCGCGGTGTCGATTTGCTGATCGCCACGCCGGGCCGTCTGCTCGACCTGCTGGACCGCCGCGCGGTGAAGCTCGACACGACGACCTTCCTCGTGCTGGATGAGGCCGACCAGATGCTCGACATGGGGTTCATCCATGACCTGCGCAAGATCTCGAACCTGATCCCAAAAGAGCGTCAGACGATGCTGTTCTCGGCGACCATGCCCAAGCTGATGAATGAGATCGCCAACAGCTATCTCAGCAGCCCGATCCGCATCGAAGTCTCACCTCCGGGCAAGGCGGCGGACAAGGTGACGCAAGAGGTGCACTTCATCGCCAGGGCTGAAAAGACCGAACTGCTGAAAGAGCTTTTGGCCAAGCACAAAGGCGAGCGGGCGTTGGTCTTTGGCCGCACGAAACATGGCTCGGAAAAGCTGATGAAGACGTTGGTCAAAGCCGGTTTCGACGCCGCCTCGATCCACGGCAACAAAAGCCAAGGTCAGCGGGACCGGGCGATTGCGGGCTTTAAAGGTGGCGAGATCACTGTGCTGGTGGCCACCGATGTGGCGGCGCGGGGTTTGGACATTCCGGATGTGAAACACGTCTATAACTTCGACCTGCCGAACGTGCCCGACAACTATGTGCACCGCATTGGCCGGACCGCGCGGGCGGGCAAAGACGGCGCTGCCGTGGCCTTCTGCGCACCGGATGAAATGGGCGAGTTGAAGGCAATCCAGAAGACTATGGGGATTTCGATCCCGGTGGCTTCGGGCCGTCCTTGGGAAGTGATTGATGAGCCGTCCAAACCCAAAGGCCGTGGCCGTGGGCGCGGTGGCCGTCCCGGTGGCGGCGGTGGGCGTCCCGGTGGTGGTGGCGGCGAAGGCGCTGGCAAGCCAAGCGGTGGTCGTCGCCGTCGGCGCGGTGGCGGCGGCGGGAAGCCGGGCGGCCAGCAGGCAGCCTAAGCCGACACTTAGAAGTTGAACGATCCAATGGCGTGCTGTGACAACCACAGCGCGCCATAGCCTTATCCGGCCCGCGTGGCTGCGGTCTTTGCGGTGCTTTTAAGCGAGCTGATCCTGTCGGAAGACATCGGGCTTACCGTTTGGTTCGCCCTGATGCTGGTGGCGACAGGGATCCACCTGATCAACCGCAAACCCCGGCGTCGTTAGGCTCAGGTGCCGCAGAATGTTGCCGGGACGATCTCATCTTCGGTCGGGGGGCGCTGAAGCTCGGGATCGGTCTCTTCAAAGGGCGTCGCCAGCGCTGTCATCAACCGCTCGAACAGGGCCATGTCGCCCGCAACGGCGGCTTCGATCATCTGCTCAATCCGGTGATTTCGCGGGATCACGGCAGGGTTTGCCGCTCGCATGACCGCCTGCGGGGCCGGCTCATCCTTGATCCGGCTGCGCCAGTTTTCGGCCCATGTGTCAAAGGCATCGCGGTCGGTGAACTGATCACGCGCTTGCTCGGTCCCAAGGGCGCGGAACGTGTTGGTGAAATCCGCGCCGTCCGTTTGCATCAGGCTCAGCAGTTCATTGATCAAATCAACATCCTCGGGCCTGGGGTTAGAGATGCCGAGTTTGGCCGCAAAACGGCGAAGCCATGCGGCTTCGATCAACTCGGGCATGTCATGCACGATTTCGGTGGCGTCTTCGACGGCAGTCTCTTTGTCGTCCATCTGCTGTAAAAGCGAAGTCGCAAGCTGCGCCATGTTCCACACAACGATCTGCGGCTGATTGCCGTAGGCATAGCGGCCCTGCCGGTCGATGGAACTGAACACACGGCCCTGATGAAACGCATCCATAAAGGCGCAGGGGCCATAGTCGATCGTCTCGCCCGAGATGCTGCAATTGTCGGTGTTCATAACACCGTGGATAAAGCCGAAGGACATCCATTGCGCCACCAGTTCCGCCTGCGCGGCACAGACCGCGCGCAGAAGGCCAAGCGGACCCTTGGCATCAGGATAATGCCGCGCGATGGCATAGTCGGTGAGGGTTTTGAGCGCCTCCGTCTCACCGCGATGGGCAAAGACCTGAAAAGTGCCAACACGCAGATGGCTTGCGGCGACGCGGGTGACGATGGCGCCGGGCAGAGGGCCGCTTTCGCGCAGGATCGGCTCCCCGGTGGCAACGGCGGCGAGGGCACGGGTGGTCGGCACGCCGAGCGCGTGCATCGCTTCGCTAATCAGATATTCGCGCAGCACCGGCCCAACCCATGCACGGCCATCGCCCATACGCGAATAGGGCGTCGGGCCGGAACCTTTTAGCTGAATGTCACGGCGCTTGCCGACGCTGTCGACGACCTCACCCAGCAGGATTGCACGGCCATCGCCAAGCTGCGGGTTGAAGTTGCCGAACTGATGCCCGGCGTAAAGCTGCGCCAAGGGGGCCGCCCCTGCCGGCACCGCATTGCCGCCGAAAACCTGCGCGCGGGTCTTTGCATCGCCGCCTTCGATTCCCAGTGACGCCGCCAGATCGTCGTTCCATGCCAAGAGCTTGGGCTCTTTTACCGGCGTCGGGTCGAGCCGGGTAAAGAACCCGTCGGGCAGGGAGGCATAGCTGTTATCAAAGGGAATACGCATCACAGTTTCCGAGACATCAGCATGTAATCCTCGCGGGGCCGGAAGCCCGCACGGGTGTAGACTTTGAGCGCCGCTTTATTGGTGCGGTCCACCTCAAGATGAATGGCGCGCAACCCGCCCGCGGCAAGCGCCCGTGGCAAAGCGATCAGCGCTTCCGAGGCAATGCCGCGCCCCCGCACGCCGGGACGGACGTAGATTTCATCAATGATGGCGTCCAGCCCGCCGAATTCAACCGACCAGCCGAAACAGATCACCACATAGCCAATCGGCGCGCGGGGCGGGCCGATCAGATAGGCGGCCCCATGGGGGATCCCCTCCAGCAGCGGCGCCAATCCGTTGCGGCGCTGCTCGTCGGTCATCTCAATGCCCGCTTCGGCGTGAAAGGCCGTGACCAGCCCGACTAATTTATCAAGATGCTCAGGCGCGCCGAGGGTGAGATGTGCGCTCATAGACGGGCCAGCCTTTCGGTAAGCAGGGCAAAGAACCCGTCGGCGTCAAGGTCGCCTACGAAAAGTGCGTTGGGCGCACGGTCGGTCACGCCCCACCAGTCGGCCACGGTCATGCCCATGGTCAGCTCTGACTGGGTCTCGATCTCGACGTTGATATGGCGGCCTTTGAAAAGGTCGGGGTTGATCAAATAGGCGGTCACACAGGGGTCGTGCAGCGGCGCGCCTTCGGAGCCGTATTTTTCCTTGTCGAACCGCTCGAAGAAATCGGTCATTTCGGCCACGGCGACGCCCACCGGCGTGCCAATCGCGCGGAAGGCATCGTTGCGTGGTTTGGTGACCAGTGCCTTGTGAGTCACGTCAAGCGGCATCACGACGATGGGAATGCCGGATTTAAACACGATATCAGCAGCATGCGGGTCGACGTAAATGTTGAACTCTGCCGTGGGGGTGATGTTACCCCCTTCGAAATAGCCGCCGCCCATCAACACGATCTCTTGCACCTTTTTGGCGATATCGGGTGCTTTTTGTAGGGCGGTTGCGATATTGGTGAGCGGGCCCAAGGGGCAGAGGGTCACGCTGCCTGCGGGATGGGCGCGGAGCTGTTCGATGATGAAATCGACACCATGCCCCTCGGCCAGCGGCATGGTGGGGTCGGGCAGGTCGGGGCCATCTAGGCCGGTCTTGCCATGCACATGTTCTGCCGTCACCAAGTCACGGCCCAGTGGGCGGTCGCAACCGGCAAAGACCTTTACATCCCGGTGCCCCGCCAATTCACACACGATCCGCGCGTTTTTCGAGGTGAGATCCAGCGGCACGTTGCCCGCGACACAGGTGACGCCCAGAACGTCGATCTCTTCGGGGCTGGCCAGCGCAAGGAGGATCGCGACGGCGTCGTCCTGTCCGGGGTCGGTATCGATAATGATTTTGCGCGGGGTCATGGGCTTACTTTCGTCAAATTGCTTGGGGCAGAGCCTTGCCGGAGGCTCATGTCTTTGTCCAGCCGCAGGCCCGGCGATTAGCCGCGTTCCGCCAGTTTCACCGCATCCCAAAGCGCATCCATCTCGGCTAGATCACTGTCTTGCGGGGTTTTGCCCATGGCCGCGAGCCGGGCCTCAATGCCCTCAAACCGGCGGGTGAATTTGGCGTTTGCAGCGCGCAGGGCGGCTTCGGGATCAAGCCCAAGGTGGCGGCCCAGATTGGCCATGACAAAGAGAAGATCGCCGTATTCCTCCTCAACCTCGGCTTGGCTGAGCTGGTCCTTCGCCTCGACCAGTTCTGCGGCCTCTTCGGTGATCTTATCCAACACCTGCGTCGTCTCGGGCCAATCAAACCCCACCCGCGCTGCACGTTTTTGCAGCTTCATCGCGCGCAACAGAGCAGGCAGGCCAATCGCCACCCCGTCCAGCGTGCCACCCTGTGCTTTGCCAGCGCGCTCTGCGGCTTTGATCTTTTCCCAGTCGGCGGTCTGCTGTTCGGCGCTCTTGTCGCGGGATTCGTCGCCAAAGACATGCGGGTGGCGCGCCACCATCTTATCGCTGATGTTGCGCACCACAGATTGAAAGGAGAAATACCCCGCTTCTTCGCCCATGGCCGTGTGATAGACCGATTGCAGCAGCAGATCGCCCAGTTCGCCCTCAAGTTCCGCCCAATCGCGGCGGGCAATGGCATCGGCAACTTCATAAGCCTCTTCAATGGTATAGGGGGCGATGCTATCGAAATCCTGTTCGATATCCCAGGGGCAGCCGGTGTCGGGATCACGCAGGCGGCGCATGATTTCAAGCAGCCGTTCAATGCCCGCATCGGAATCGTGAATGAGATCGGCTTTTGTGTTGTCCGGCATTGCAGGCCCCGTATGTCTGGTGTCAGATGCACCCTGACCAAACCAACCCTAAGGAGTCCAGCCCATGCCCGTGGTAAACCGCATTAATGCCTTTGCGGAGGATATGACAGCGTGGCGGCGCCATTTGCATAGCATCCCTGAGTTGGATCTGGAATGTCATGAGACGGCGGCCTTTGTCGCCGAACGGCTGCGGGAATTTGGCGTCGATGAACTGCACGAAGGCATCGCGACAACCGGTCTGGTTGCCATCGTCAACGGGCAGGGCGCAGGGCCGACGATCGGCCTGCGCGCCGATATGGATGCCCTGCCCATACATGAAGCGACGGGCAAGGACTACGCCAGCACCCGCATGGGCAAAATGCACGCCTGCGGACATGACGGGCATACCACGATGTTGCTGGGGGCCGCGCGTTATTTGGCCGAAACACGCAATTTCTTGGGCCGAGTGGCGCTGATCTTTCAACCTGCTGAAGAGGCCAGCGGCGGCGCTGGTATCATGGTCGAAGAAGGCATCATGGAGCGGTTCGATATCGCGCAGGTCTACGGCATCCACAACATGCCCGGGTTGGACAAAGGCGCGTTTTTCACCACCCCGGGGCCGTTCATGGCAGCGGTGGACGAGTTTCACATTCACATCAAGGGCAAAGGCGGCCATGGCGCGATGCCCCATGACACCCGCGATCCTGTGGTGGCGGCCTGCGGCATCGCCACAGCGATCCAGACCATCGTCAGCCGCAATCATCTCGCCTCGCAGGATTTGGTGGTCTCGGTCACGCAAATCCACACCGGCAGCGCCGATAACATCATTCCAGAGACCGCCTATATCAACGGAACCGTGCGCACCTTTGACCGCGAGGTGCAGGAGATGGTGATGCGCCGCATGCAGCAGATCGTGGACGGGCAGGCGGCAAGCTATGACGTTTCAGCCGAGCTGGTCTATGAGGTCGGCTATCCCGCCACGGTCAACGATCCCGCCAAGACTGAAACCGCCATCGCGGCGGCAAGCGAAGTGGTGGGCGCGGACCGCGTGCATGGCGACTATGGCCGCGAAATGGGCGCGGAAGATTTCAGCTTTATGCTTGAAAAACGCCCCGGTGCCTATCTGTTCCTCGGGACCGGTAAGGGCGCAGGGCTGCACCACCCCGAATACGACTTCAACGACGAGATCGCGCCGCTCGGCGCATCCTTTTTCGCCCGTATCGTTGAGCGGGCACAGCCAGCAGGAGGCAAGTAATGGCACTGGAAGACGCGGCCAAACAGATGGATATGGCCTTTACCCGCGAGGACCTCAAAGGGCCGAGCTATGAGTTGACCTTTGGCGGGGCGACCTCTTTCCTGCGACGTAAATACACCAAGGATTTGACCGGCGTGGACATCGCGGTAACCGGCGTGCCTTTTGATCAGGCCGTCACCAACCGCCCCGGCACCCGCCTTGGCCCCCGCGCCATCCGCGAGGCGAGCGCGCTGCAAGCGCCCGACGCGCCCTATGGCTGGGATTTCGATGTGCTGAGCGAGTTTGCCATCGCTGATTATGGCGATCTGGCTTTCGACTATGGCCATGTCAGCCAGTTTCCGGCGGCACTCACCGCGCATATCAAGACCATTCTGGATGCCGGTGCGGCCTCGGTCGTGCTGGGCGGGGATCACTATATCTCCTTCCCGATCCTCAAGGCCTATGCCGAAAAATACGGGCCGATCAGCCTGTTACAGTTCGACGCTCACACGGACACATGGCAAGACGATGACATGGACCGGATCGATCACGGCACCATGTTCTACAAGGCCGTGAAGTCCGGTATCGTCGATCCCGCGACCAGCGTGCAGGTCGGCATCCGCACCACCAACGAAGACACGATGGGCGTCAACATCATTGACGCACGTGAGGTGCATGAGAAAGGGCCGCAGGCGACCGTGGCAAAGATCAAGGAGATCCTTGGCGATCGTCCTTGCTATCTGACCTTCGATATCGACGCGCTTGATCCGGCCTTTGCCCCCGGCACCGGCACGCCGGTCTGGGGTGGGCTGACCTCGGCGCAGACCTCGATCATGCTGCGCGATCTGGCCGGGATCAACATCATGGGCGGCGACGTGGTTGAGGTCTCTCCGCCCTTCGACACCACAGGCGCGACGGCGATCGCGGGCGCGCATGTCGCGACCGAGATTCTGTCGTTGCTGGGCCACCGCATGAGAACCGCGTGAGCGAAGGCCACAACATCATCGGGCGACCCTCAGGCTGGGGGGCCGCCCACCTGACCGCGACCACCTGCGTCGCCTCAAATCGCCGACCTTTGAAAGGTGCTTAAAATGCTGTTCTGGATCATCGTGATCGCCCTCGTCGCCTTGGTGGCCTATGTCCGATTTGCGCCAACCGATATCGCGCGTTGGCATGCGCAGGCCGAAGGGCAAAAGATGGGCAAGACCCAAGGCACCAACAGCTATATCTGGCGCGCACCGGTTGACGGCGACGGGCAAGAGACTTTGGCGCAGCTTGATAGTGCCATCATGCAGACCCCGCGTACCGAGGTCGTCGCCGGATCACTGGTCGAGGGGCAGGTCACCTATGTTACCCGCACCAAATTGATGGGCTATCCAGATTTCACCACCATCGGCGTCTATGGCGCTAATCCGCGCTACGTTGAGGTCTATGGCCGCTCGCGCTTTGGCCGGTCAGATCTGGGGGTCAACGCCAAGCGGGTGAACGGATGGCTCGATCAGATCGAGGCGCGATGACAGGCAGCCTTGCTGCACTTCGCGCCACATCGGCACGTTGAGCGACATCTGGCACTGGGCCATGAACATGCGGCCACCGACCTGCAGGCAGATGGTTTCACCCAGTTCCACACGGGCGCCGGTGCTGTTGGTGCAATAGCAATCAATCGTCTTCCCGCCCGGCGCTTTGACATCCGCAAGGGCAGGGTGCAGGGCCGTCAGGGCCACAAGGCAAGTGAGCGGCATGATGCGTTTCATAGCCCATGATAGCATAAGCCGCCTCTTGACCAAAGCATTTGCATAAGCGACAGGAACCTCATGATCCCGATGCACCGCCTCGCGCAAATCTCGCAACGCTTCCAGTTTCTGGAGGCCAGCATGTCTGCGGGCTCCGATGGGGCCGATTTTGCAGCCCTCGCCAAGGAATACAGCGATCTCAAGCCCGTGGTGGATCAAATTGATCTCTACCAGCAGCTTCAGCGCGACCTTGAAGAAGCCGAGTTGATGCTGAAAGATCCCGAGATGGCCGAGCTTGCCCGCGAAGAACTGCCGCGTCTGCGGGCACGTCTGCCGGAGGTGGAGCAGGGGTTGCAACTGGCGCTTCTGCCGCGCGATTCCGCCGATGCGAAGCCCGCGATGTTGGAGATCCGCCCCGGCACTGGCGGCGATGAGGCCGCTTTGTTCGCAGGCGATCTGCTGCGCATGTACCAGCGCTATGCCGAAGCGCGCGGCTGGGGATTTGACCTTATCGAAAGCCAGATGACCGAGTTGGGCGGCGTCAAAGAAGTCGTGGCCCATATCACTGGCCAAAACGTTTTCGCCCGCCTGAAATTTGAAAGCGGCGTGCACCGCGTGCAGCGCGTGCCCTCGACCGAAAGCGGCGGGCGCATTCATACCTCAGCGGCAACCGTGGCGGTCCTGCCCGAGGCCGAAGACGTGGACATCGAGATCAACGCCAATGACCTGCGGATCGACACGATGCGCTCTTCGGGCGCTGGTGGTCAGCACGTCAACACCACCGATTCCGCCGTGCGCATCACCCATATCCCAACTGGGATCGTGGTGACCTCATCCGAGAAATCCCAGCACCGCAACCGCGACAAGGCAATGCAGGTGCTCAAAGCGCGGCTCTATGACATGGAGCGCAGCCGGATCGACAGCGCACGGTCCGCCGACCGCGCGGCGCAGGTGGGCACGGGCGACCGGTCCGAGCGAATCCGAACCTATAATTTCCCCCAAGGGCGGATGACCGATCACCGGATCAACCTAACGCTCTACCGTCTTGAGGCCGTGATGCAGGGCGATCTGGATGAGATCGTCGATGCGCTGACCGCCGACGCCCAAGCGCGGCAACTGTCGGAGATGGAGGGGTGAGCCCCCAGACCGCGGCCCAAGCCATGGCCGCCGCGGCCGGGCGGCTCCGGGCGGCAGGGGTGCCCGATCCGGCGCGGGATGCGCGGCTTTTGTTGGCCCATGCCGCCGCCGTGGATGCCGCCCGCGTGACCCTGATCGCGCCCGAGGAAATCGCCCCCGAAGTGGCCGAACGCTTTGAGCAACTCATCGCTCTGCGGGCCGTGAGGGTGCCGGTCTCACAACTCATTGGACGGCGGGCATTCTATGGCCGCGACTTTGCGATCAGCCGCGATGTGCTTGACCCGCGACCTGAGACGGAAACCCTGATTGATCTGGCCCTCGGCAATGATTTTACCCGCATTCTGGACCTTGGCACCGGGTCGGGTTGTATCCTCGTCACCCTGCTGGCCGAGAGGGCGCGCGCGACGGGGCTGGGCGTTGACCTTTCCGAAGCCGCTTGCCTTCAGGCCAGCGCCAATGCGGTGCAGCATGGGGTGGCCGAACGGGCCGACATCCGTCAATCCGATTGGTTCAGCGCCGTTGATGGGCGCTTTGATCTGATCTTGTCGAACCCACCCTATCTGGCTGCCGATGAAATGGCGGCGGTCTCTCCAGAATTGCGTCAGCACGAGCCTGAGATGGCGCTGACCGATGGGCAGGACGGGCTGAGCATCTATCGCATTATCGCTGCCGAGGCGCAGGGCTATCTCACGCCCCAAGGCCGGGTCATGGTCGAAATCGGCTGGCAACAAGGCGAAGCGGTGCAGGAAATTTTTGCCGCCGCCGGCTGGGGACGGGTGACGCTGGCACATGATCTGGATGGGCGGCCAAGGGTCGTTTCAGCCGATAAACCGGCGTGAAATCGCGAAAAATCCGCCATTTGGCAGGCCAAACGGCAGTTTCTTCTTGCCCAAGCCTGTCTGGCATGGTTAGTCAGGGGTGTTGCAGCGGTGGATGCCATAGGCGGTCCCGCGCGGCACTATGCCCAACATATCGCTTAGGCCGGGTTCAAGACGTGCTTTGCACCCCCCGGTGAACGACACACAGCACACAAGGCTGACATCATTCCATGAATTCTCCCAGATCACGCTCCCGGTCGAAGAATAACCGCAAACGCTCGTCGCAAGGTGGCGGCGGCAATGTCGTCAACCGTGTTTTTGACAGCTCCGGCCCCGAGGGTAAGGTGCGCGGCACGCCGCAGCAGGTTATCGAGAAATACAACCAACTGGCCCGCGATGCACAGTTGAGCAATGACCGTGTTGCAGCCGAGAACTTTCAACAGCACGCCGAGCATTATCTGCGTCTGCTGAGCGAAGCGCAGCGCGAGGTGGATCAGCGCCGCGAAGAGCAAGAGCGCCAGAACCGTGAGCGCCAAGCTGAGCGGGATCGCGAGCGCGCAGAGCGTCAGGAGCGCGAGGCGCAGCAGGGCGGAAATCAACCTCAGGGCAATCAGTCTCAGGGAAACCAACCGCAAGGCGATCAGCCAAAAGCGGAGAAACAGCCCGAGCAAGAGCCCGCTCAGCAGCAAGCCGAGGCCGAGACGAACAGCGAAGAGAGCACGCTGGTCGACACGCCCGAGAGCAAGCCCAAGCCGAAACGCGCTCCGCGTCGCAAGCCCAAGCCGAAAGCGGCAGAGACACAGCCGCAGGACAATGGCAGCGATGGCGACGGTAACGACACCGCCAAAGCCGCAGAATAACAAAAGCCCCGCAAATTGCGGGGCTTTTTCGTGTGGGCCATTGGTAGGGCGCGCGGAGTGGGCTTACCCTTCCATCCCCGCCTGCACATATCTGACACGCCCGTTACGCCGCAGCACTTCTTCACGCGGCTCCCAGTCGTAGCGCGGGTCGCTCATGACCGGCGACCAGAACAACTCGCCGCCCTGCCGCCATGGATCAAGGACAAGCCCTGCCTCCATCTGGGCACCCGCCGCCGAGATGATGGCCGTCGAATGATCCAGCAACAACCGCGAGTCGCCATTGGCGATGGCCCGATGCATGTCGAGCGTGGCAAAACCTTCGGCCAACAGCCGTTTCTCCAGATCCTCTGCCCAATGCCAACACAGGCCCCGTGGCTTGCTGCCGTTGTTGACCTTCACGTTATGGATCAACGGCGGGTCGGTGATTTGATAGGCAATCGCCAGCTCATGGGTATGACGGTAGGCGATCTGCGCCGCACGGGCGGCCTCTGCCGGGTCTACACTGGGCGAGAGTTCTGTAATGGCACGGGTCAGCGCCGAAATATCGGCCTCAGTCCCCAGTGGTGGTGGCCCGTTGCGGGGCAAGGCACAGGCGGAAAGCGTCAGCAGCAGCGTGCAGACGAGCAATAGACGGTAGAACATTTTCACCCCTTGGCGATTTCACGGGCAAGGGCGCAGAAGCCCTCTAGCGGCACCTGCTCGGCCCGGTCGGTGGGTTTCAGTCCGGCGGCGTGAAGGCGATCTTCGATATCCGGCGCGGCGCCCTTGAGGGCCGAGCGCAGCATCTTGCGACGTTGATTGAACGCCATCGCGACCACGCGGCTGAGCACGGCGGGATCAGCCGGATAGCGCGGCTCGGGCAGGGCGGTCAGATGCACCACACTCGACGAGACCTTTGGCGGCGGCGTGAAAGCCCCCGGCGGCAATTGCATGACGATCCGCGCATCACTGCGCCACTGGGCCAGCACGGCCAGCCGCCCGTATGCTTTGGAGCCGGGCGTCGCGACGATCCGCTCGGCCACTTCGCGTTGGAACATCAGGGTCAGGCTCTGCCAAAACGGCGGCCACTCAGGCGGGGTGAGCCAGCGCACCAGCAACTCGGTCCCGACGTTATAGGGCAGGTTGGCGGCCACGCGGATCGGCGGGGTCAGATGGCTCAGCGGGTCGATCTCCAGCGCGTCGCCTTCGATCACCGTCAGGCGACCGGGGTAATGTTCTGCGACCTCGGCCAGCGCGGGCAGGCAGCGGCGGTCCTTCTCGATCGCCAGCACGTGCCGCGCGCCCTCGGCCAGCAGACCGCGGGTCAGGCCACCGGGGCCGGGGCCGATTTCCAGCACGTCGCAATCAGCCATATCCCCGGCCTGTCGCGCGATCTTGGCCGTGAGGTTCAGATCCAGCAGAAAGTTCTGGCCGAGCGATTTCCGCGCGGCCAGTTCGTGTGTGTTGATCACCTCGCGCAGCGGCGGAAGGTTGTCGATTGCACTCATGTTTTCTGGCCCATCTGCCATGCCAGTTTGATCGCTTCGATCATGCTGGTCGGGTTGGCGCGCCCTTGGCCCGCGATGTCAAAGGCGGTGCCGTGATCGGGGGAGGTGCGCACGAAAGGCAACCCCAGCGTCACATTCACCCCCCGGTCAAAGTCCAACGTCTTGATCGGGATCAGCGCTTGGTCGTGATACATCGCTACTGCCGCGTCATAGCCTGCGCGGGCGCGGGCGTGGAACATCGTATCGGCGGGCAGCGGCCCGGCCAGGGCATAGCCTTCGCCATGCATTTCGATAATCAGCGGCGCGATCCAGTCGATCTCTTGCTGCCCCATACTGCCGCCTTCGCCCGCGTGGGGGTTCAGCCCGGCCACAGCAATGCGCGGACGTTCAACACCGAAACGGCTCTGCAATTCCTGCGCCGTGATCTCAATCGTGCGGCGCAGGCCCGCGGCTGTCAGCGCCTGCGGCACCTGATCCAACGCGATGTGGATCGTGGCGGGCACGACGCGCAACTGGTCAGAGGCCAGCATCATCACCACGTCGTCGACACCAGCAAGTGCTGCGAGATATTCGGTATGGCCGGGATAGGCGAAATTTGCGCCGTCCTGCAGCGCCTTCTTGTGGATCGGCGCGGTGCAGATGGCACAAGCGGCCCCCGTCTGCACCAGATCGACCGCGCGGGCGATCACGTCAATCACCCCCTGCGCATGGCCGGGCTGCGGTACCCCGGCGAGCGCGGCACTGTCAAAAGCGTGAGGCAACACAGGCAGCGCATCGGTGCTCGGTGCACCTACATCATCCGCACTGTCGATCACACGGTGGGGCACATCCTTGGGCAGGTGGCGCGGGTCGCCGATCCAGAACATCGGGATGTCAGACGAAAGCGCCGCCCAAGCACGGGCGGCGATCTCTGGGCCGATACCTGCGGGTTCACCGCAGGTGATGGCCACCGGCCGGGAGGGGCTGCTCATTGGCGGGTGATACGGGCTTCGGCGCGGGCCTGTTCCAACAGTTGCGTGGCGTAGCCCTCAAGCTTGCGCTGCCGGATTGAGCTTACCACCGCGTCGCGGTTCACATCGGCATTGGCCGCCGTGGTGCGGTTGCACAGCATGAGGAACACCAACGTCTCCCCATTGGCGCGGGTCAGCGTGGTCGAGACTTCGCCGGGGTCGAGTTTGGCCAGTTCGATGGCCACGTCCTGTGGAATCTCTGCCGGTGCCTTTGAACCGCGGTCGAGCACATTGGCAGGCTGGCCCTTGGCAACACCGTAAAGGTCATCACATTGATCTACCTGACCGCGCAGCTGCGCTGCGCGCGACAGGGCGGCCTCGGACCGGCCACCGGGGATGTAATAGGCGGCGTAGTCAATCTCGGAATATTCAACGCTGGGCTTGCCAGTCTCTTCGATGCCGCGCAGCTGGAACAGGGCCACGGCGTTGGGGATCGGCAGCGGGGCCGTCACCTCACCGGGGGCAAGCGCCAGCAGGATCGGGCGCAGGCTGGCGGGCAGGTTTTCAAGCGGGGTCCAAGGCATCTTGCCGCCGCGCCCGCGCGAGGCGGTGGCGGAATATTGGCTCGCATAGGACGAGAACTCAGCCTCAGTCCGGCTTTGCGCGATCCGCTCGGCCAGCGCATTCACCTGATCGGCGTTTTGCGGCGGGGCGGGGATGATGATCTCGGACAAAAGCACGCGCAGGCCATTGTTGCCCCGGCTGCTGCCAAGGGCGCGGTCGACCTCTTCGTCGGTAATGTCGACGCGGCCATTATAGCGCGCGCGGATCAGATCACGCCACGCGGCGCTGATCACGATGAAGTCGCGGAAGGTCTCTTCCGAGATCTGCGCTTGGCCCAACACTTTCAGGAATTCCTCGGTGGTCAAATCCGCACGGCTGGCAAATTCGGCCATGCCGGATTGAATGCCTTCGGGCGTGACTTCAAGCCCGGCTTGATCAAGGATTTGGCCGCGCAGCCGGTCGTCGATCAGACTGTCGATCACGCTGTTGGTATCCGTTCCCGGTGCGCCGATCAGCTGCATGAAACGCTGCCGCTGCTGGACTTCGTAACCGGTGATGACCTCATCGTTGACACGGGCCACGGGCGCAAAAAGGTTCTGCGCCGCTGCGGATTGGCCGACCACCACAGCAAAGGCGAGTGCCGCAGTGCCACGGATCCCGGCACGGACTGTCTGTTTCGTTACTTCCCACATGAGCGTACGTATCTTTCTGTTCCGGTGTTTGCGGCAAAGCCCCTGAGGCCGATGTTAAAACCGATATCCGTTGAGGGCTCAACACTTGTTGAGGATGAATAGCTGCGGTTAACGGAAAGGTCGACCTGCACGCATTCATTGTTGTAGCTCAGGCCAAGACCTGCCGTTGCGGCGCGTTCATCAGCGAGGTCGAACCGCCATTCGGCCGAAGCTTGCCATTGGCTGTTGATCGAATAGCTGCCGTCAAAGGTGATCTCTGACACATCTTCGTCGCGGTCCTCTGCGGCGTCTTCGTGCAGCCAGACATAGCTGCCCGCGATCTGCCCGCGTTTGAAATCCCAGATGCCGCGCAGCTCGGCCTTGGCGACTTCGAAATCATCATCGATCAACCCGCGCCCAATGAGCGCCAAACCCTCGTCGCTGCGCAATTGCCCGGCCAGCAGGAAATCGGAATGGGTGCCCTGCAAGCCCGAGCTAAAGGTGAAAGCATCGTCGGCCTTGGCCCTGATGACCTGCCCAAAAGACAAGCTTGTATCCAACCCGGTCGGATCAATCCGCGCCCAGTTTACACCAAAGGCCGCGACCGCACCGCGTTCACGCCGGTCGGGGCGCGGAAAACGGCTAAGCGACAGGAAGTTGCCCTCGTCATATTCAACCAGCGTGCTTTCCTCATTCGGGATATTGAGCCGGTCACCCCCAGTCCATCCGAATTGCACAATCGGTTCGAACTGTTGCACCACACCGCGCGCCTCACGGCGCTGCATGGGGTAGCGAAATGCAACAGAGGCCTGTGGTACGAGGTCGTAGTGCCGCTCACTGTAAAAAGCATCCTGCGCGATGTTGAACAGACCAAAGCTCGCCCCAGCCTGGAGATCGGTGACCAGACCGTTGCCAAAGGTAAAGCGCCGCAGCCATTCAGCCTCGCCATTGAGCCGCGACACGTCCCGCCCGTCGGCCTCGCCATCGCCGTCGCCATCGGTGCTGAGATCAGAGGTCCGGCGGTGGCTATGGGCCTCAAGCGTCAGGCGAACCTCACCACCAATTGAGGTGGGGAAATAGCGCCGCTGGTGTTCGCCGTCTAAAACCAGATTGGGCAACAGATCATTATCTTCGCCATCACGCAGCGATTGGTAGTTCAGCAGGCTTGCCCGCACATATTGATCCCGCCGCGCGCGGCTGACGGTCAACTCGCTGGTCAGGCGGTCTTTGTCGGAATAACCGTAGTCACTGAGGTAGGACCGGTCGCTGGTGACCTCAATCCCGAAGTAAAGTTTGTAGTCCCGCCGCAGATCGAAGGTGCCGGTGCCAAACAGGTAGCCACGGGTTTCACCCGGCTCCAATTCGTCATCGGTGATCGCGCCGTCAAAGTCGATCCGGCCAGAAACGAAAGCCTGACGGTAGCGGAATTCAAGCGTGCGGGTTTCGGCGGAAAGATAGGGCGTCAGCGTCAGATCGCGGTGATCGCCAATCTTAATGAAATAGGGCAGTTTCAGCCCCACGCCCAATTGCGAGGTTGAGCGGACAGACGGGGCGAGGAAGCCGGTCGCGCGGTCCAATGTCGGGTCGGGCAGGCGGAGGCGCGGCAGATAGGCGACGGGCACGTTCTTGATGCGGAACTGCGCCTCGTCAAAGTAAAGCTGCTGGGCCAGTTGGTCATGCACCACCCGTTTGGCGCGGATTTGCCAAAGTGGCGTTTCGCCATCTTCGCATACTTTGCAAGAGGTTACGGCGGCTTTGTAAAGTTGACTATAGCGCCCTTCGACACGGTTGATCTGCACGGCAGCCAGTTGCAATTGCTGTTCAAGGATCATCCGCGCGCCGCGCAGCAGCCCTGATTGCAACCCCGCATCGAGGGAGGCCGCATCGGCGAGGATCGTGGTATTCTCCCCCTCCGACAGCACAATCGGTCCTTCGATGCTTAAAGCGCCGGTGGCCTGATTATAGCGGATCGCCGTGGCACGCAGCCGCGTCTCTCCTTGGAAGGCTTCGACGTTTCCCTGCGCAACCAATACCTTGTCACGGGTAATGAATACCTGATCGGCCACCAGAACGGCCGGTCGGTCGGTAGCGGGGGCGGTTTGCGCGCTCATCGTCAGGGGCGCAAAAGTAAGGGCAAGTCCAACAAGGGCCGCGCGCATGTCAGCCATCCTCCGCGTGCAAAAGCAGGCCTAATGCCAGAAAAATCGCTGCCACGGGCGGTGCCCAAGCGGCGAGGGTTACGGGGATTTGGCCGTTTTCGCCAAGGATTTGTGCGAAACTGCGAATGAAATACAAACCGAACCCCAGCAAAATCGAGGCCAGCACAGCAACGCCGGTCCCCCCAAAGCGGGTATGGCGCATGGTGAATGCGCTCGCAACCAGAACCATGGCGACCAGAAAGAAGGGCCGCGCCAGTTCGGCCTGCAACCAGACCTCATGCTGGCGCGTGCTGAAGCCTGCCTGTTCCAATTGGCGGATGAACTCTGGCAGCTCGTAGATGGACACGGCAGCGACCCGGCCAATGCTCTCGCGGATGCGCTCTACGGTCAGGGATGAGGGGATGGTCAGGGTCTCATGCTCTTCAGAGGCGCCTTCGGCGTTCACCCCGGCCTCCAGCGGCCAAATCTTGGCGCCGGTCAATTCCCAGTCGCCGCCGCTCAGCTGCGCGCTTTCGGCTTCGATCCGACGGATCGGACCTTTCTCGGCGTCATAGCTGATGATCGTCACATTATAGAGAACGGAGGCATCGCTGTTGGTGCGCCACGCGCGAATGACCGATTGGCCTTCTTCCGTGCCCTGACGCAGCCAAAGCCCCTCGTCGCTCACCGACAGGGCCGAGCGACCGTTGGAGCGGTATTTCTGGGTCAGTTGCTCGGCCCGTTCACTGGTCGCGGCGACGATGGGGTTGAGAAAGGCCACCGCCAACGTGCCGATGATCAGCGCCACCACCACCGGTGCCACCAGCGCGCGCAGGGCAGAGCGGCCTGCGGCACGGGTCACCACCAACTCCGAGGATCGCGCAAGACCGATGAAAAGCGCCACCGTGGCAAGGATCATGATCAGCGGCAGGATCATATTGATGGTCTGCGGCATGTGCAGCAGCGTCATCCCCAAGACCTGATCCCAGCCCACATCATCATCGGCAAAGCGCCGGGCCTGATCCACACCATCGACCAGCATCACCAACGCAGCCAGCACGCCGGTGATGACGAGAAAGCTCATGAAAAAGCGGCGGGCGAAGTAGAGATGAAGGATCATGCGGCCGCCCCTTTGCCACGTAGCCGCCGCCTTATCCAGCGCGGATGTGCCGCCTGCCAAAGCATTGCCAGCGTCAGCACGGCCCCGATAAGCGAGGGTAGGTAGGCCAGCGGCCAGAGGGCCGCGGTCTCACGGATTTGCACCACCATCGTGCCCCGCAGCCCGTCAATGGCGATGAGCAGGCCAAAGGCGATCACCGCCTCGCGCCAGACGCCAAAACGGGAAAAGCCGCCAAGGATCAAAGTGGCAAAACCGATCATCGCTGCGACGAGGCAAAACAGCGGTTGCGCAAAACGGCCATGCAGCTCTTCGGCGACGACGCCCGCTGTGGTGTCGGTTTGTGCCGCAACCTCGCCCCAATTCCAAAGCAGATCGGGCGTCACCATGGCGCTGACCGACGGGTCAATCGCATCGCCACTGCTCACCAAGGGAGAAATATCAAAGGAAAAGTCGCGGAATTTACCCGTTGCCAAACGGTTGCGTTCGGTGTCCAGCCGCTGCGCCATACCGCTGAGCATGATCAGCGTCGTGCTATCGCCATTGCGCGCCAGATAGGCTTCGGCGGCGGTATAGATCACCCCCTCATCGGCCTTGCGCCGATCCGACAGGAAAACATCACGCAGCACACCATCGTTGTCGATGGCCCGGGTGTAGAAGGTCACATCGTCAGAAGGGTGTAGAAAAGTCCCCTCTGTCAGCAGCCGCGCGGTGAGATTGCGCGAGATCTCGGCCTCGCGCTGTTTTAACTGACCCTGCGCCATGGGCACCAGAAAATGGCTGAGCACCGTCATCATCACCGCCACACACAGCCCAAAGACAAAGACAGGCCAAGCCAACCGCCACGGGCCGGCGCCTGCGGCCTGCAGCACGGTCAACTCAGATTCGCCCGACATGCGGTTGGTCACATAGACCGAAGCGGCAAAGGTCGCGATGGGCAGGACGGTGACGATGAGCTTGGGCAGGCCAAGGGCCGTGAACTCCAAAAATACCAGCGCAGATTGGCCATCGCCGATCAAACGGTCGAAAAGGACCACCGCACGGTTGATCCAGAACAGCGCCACCAGCACCAGAGCGAAAAAGCCGAACATAACCAGAAGTTGCGACAGCATGTAGCGGTCAATTCTTGCCACTCTGATCCCCCGAGATGCTCTGACGGCCTTTGCGCAGATCCTAAAGCAATTCGCGGGGCGGGAAAACTGCTATCTGGCCATGGGCGGCGCGGCGCGCTAGGTCTGGGCAAAATCAACCATGAGGCATGCCATGACCGATCTGACCCCCATTACCTTCGCCGAGACCGACATCGACCGTATCGCGGGGCATTCCGGTCGGGTCGCGGTGTTTCTTGAGCCTGAAGGGCGGCTCGATGCCGGCGCGCGGCGGGTCAATCGGCTGACCAAAGGCGCCTTGCAGCGGCTCGTGGAAAGCGAGCGTTTCGCGGCGCTGAAGCCCGGTGACATGCTCAGCCTGGGCTATCCCGCTGGCATGGCGGCAGAGGCGGTGGATGTGATCCACATGCCACGCCGGGCCGATGTGATGACCGCGCGCAAAGCCGGGGCCGCGCTGGCCAAGCGCCGGGGCGACAGTGATCTTTTGCTGCTTACCGCCGCGACCCGCCGGGTAGCGGATGTGGCCTTTGGGTTGGCGATGCGGGACTATGGGTTCGAAGATCACAAATCCGCGCCCAAGCCGCGTAAAGGCAGTGTTGAGGTGATGTGCTCCAAACCCGAGGAGGCCCGCGAGGCCGCAGCGCCGTTGATAGCGGTGGCCGAGGGCGCTTTCATGACGCGCGACCTGACCAACGCGCCTGCCAACATCCTGACCACAACCAATTTCGCCGAACGTCTGGCGGAAATGGAGAGCTTGGGCCTTGTAGTTGAAGTGCTGGATGAGGAAGAGCTTGCAAGCCTTGGTATGCGCACGCTTTTGTCTGTGGGGCAGGGGTCTGACAGCCCTTCCAAAGTCGTCGTGATGCGGTGGGATGGCGGCACAGATGATGCGGCCCCGCTGGCGCTGGTCGGTAAGGGCGTTGTCTTTGACACCGGCGGCATCAGCCTCAAACCCGGCGCGGGCATGGAAGACATGACCATGGATATGGGCGGCGCGGGGGTCGTTTCCGGCGTGATGCGCACGCTGGCGCTGCGCAAGGCCAAGGCGAACGTCGTGGGGCTGGTGGGCATCGTCGAAAACATGCCCTCGGGCAATGCGACCCGTCCGGGCGACGTGATTACCACTATGAAGGGCGACACGGTTGAGGTCATCAACACCGACGCCGAGGGGCGTTTGGTGCTTTGCGATGTCATGTGGTACGCGCAGGACCGCTTCAAACCTGCCGCGATGATCGATCTGGCCACGCTGACCGGTGCGGTCATTATCGGGCTGGGCCATGAAAACGCCGGGGTCTTCTCGAACGATGATGGGCTGTGCAACGATTTCCTGAAAGCCGCCGAGAGTGAAGGCGAGGGCGCATGGCGTCTGCCGCTGGGGCAAGGCTATGACGATCAGTTGAAAAGCCGGATCGCCGATATGAAAAACATCGGCGGGCGTCCGGCGGGGTCGATCACGGCGGCACAATTCCTTAAGCGTTTCGTCAAGGATGAGACGCCATGGATCCACCTCGACATCGCCGGGGTTGCCTCGCTGAAGTCCGAGAGCACGCTGGCCCCTGCAGGTGCGACCGGCTGGGGCGTGGCGGCGCTGAACCGACTGGTCGCCGACCGTTTCGAGAAGGGCTGAGCCGGAGATGGGGGCGGCTTACTTCTACCACCTGACCCAGCGACCTCTGGTCGAGACGCTGACGATGCTGCTGGAAAAGTCGCTCGCCAACGGTTGGCGCGTGGCCTTACGCGGGAGCGACCGCGAAGGGCTGCAAGCACTCGACCGGGCGCTTTGGACCTATTCGGACGACAGTTTTCTGCCTCATGGCATGGCGGGCGGGCCGCGGGATGCGGAGCAACCGGTGCTGCTAACTTTGGAAGACGGCACGCCCAATCGCGCGGACTGTTTGATGGCGGTGCATGGTGCCGATGTCACCGCCGAAGAGATCGCGTCGCTGCAACGGGTCTGCGTATTGTTCGACGGGCATGACCCCGTGGCGCTGGATCAAGCACGCGGCCTGTGGAAGCGGCTGAAATCCGAAGGCGCGTCGGCGCAATATTGGTCTGAGGAAAGTGGTCGCTGGGAAAAGAAGGCCGAGACCTAAAGGCCAGCGGAGCAGGGGCAGGGCCGCAAGGCCGCCGCCCCTGACTGCTGGTCAGGCCGCTTTGTCGAGGGCGGGTTTCGCGGCAGCCGTGGCTTTGCTTGCGGTGGCCTCTGGCGCATCCGGTTCGACCTTGCTGACGTAGGATTTGGCAGCTTCGACCGCGCTGTTGTTCACCGGTGCGATCGTATCCAGCAAGGCGCGGGTGCGCTGGCTGTCGACGCTGCGCTGTGCGGCCGCACGGGCAAAGGCTTCGTTATCCGCTGTCGTGGCCTTTGGGGCCGTCTCGGTCGGCTTTGCCTGTGCTACGGCTTGCACCGCTTCGGTCTTGGCCGGGGCTTGCACGGACTGAGGTTTGGGCGCCTCTTGGGCTGCCGCGCTGTTTTGCGTGGTCTGCCCTTCGCTGGCGGGTTTTGCTTCTGCCTGCGGGGCTTCGTTCTTGGTTTTCTCAGGCTTTTCAGCCTTTTCCGCCTTGGCGGGTTTGTTGCTTTGTTGGTAGGCAGTTGACCCACCCATAATATTGGTCAGCATAGCAGCACGTTCTCCAAAATTGGGTACAGTTGTGCCTTACAGGTATCTGCCCAAAAGGGCGGAAACCTGTTCAATTCACGGCGAATGCGGCGTCATTTTGCGGCGAGTTTGGTTCTTCTTTTCGCATTTCGGGCAAGGTTCTCCCCAAATCACCGGCTCAAGCGCAGCTCACCGCCGCTGATCTCGATCCGGCCCCAGCGTTGCAGGTATCCCATCCCCAAAAGTGATTGGGACATGACCCCGTCATTCACCACCGCGGGAACATTGCGGTCAACCGCCTCGCCCACCACGACCTCGTCCAGCCGCACGAAAGCGGTGCGCGTCTCGCCATTGGCGGTGCCCGCGCGGCCAAGGTAATCAAGCCCCTCGGGGTCAATGCCAATCCGCGCGGCGTCGGATTTGGTCAAGACGATATCAGACGCGCCGGTGTCGACGACGAAACGCACCTGAGCACCGTTGATCTCAGCCGTCAGGTAGTAATGCCCATCGCGCCCGCGCGGCAGGACAATCTCACCCTCTTCGCTGATGGTAAGCTGTTGACGGGCAGTGTCACGGGTGATGTCTTGCCACAGACCAACGCCCGCCGCCGCGCCGGTAAAGATCAGCCCCCAGACTGCCGCCTGTTGCAGCGTCTTGTTCATATTGGGCCGGCTTTGCAAAAAGAACCAGCCCGCCAGCATCGCCAGCAAAACGATGAGGTAGATCAGATGTGCTGTATCGATTTCGGCCATGAATGCGCCCCCTTACACCTCATATAGGAAGGGGCCGGGCAAATGTCAGCCGGGCGTGGGGCCGGGGCCAAAACCAAAGGCCGCCAGACCGTCGAGCACGAATTGAACCGAGAGGGCCGCCAGCAACATGCCCAGCAGACGGGTGATGATGTTGATGCCGGTCTTGCCCATCGCCCGCTCTAGCGCGCCGCTGACCTGCATCGTCAACGCCATGACCACCAGCGTCAGCGCGGTGATCACGATGATGGTCAGCAGCCCTTCGCCGCCCGGTTTTTCACCCGTTAGCAGGATCACCGAGGCAATGGAGCCGGGGCCAGCGATCAGCGGAATGGCCATAGGGAAAACCGACGGATCGTCGTGGTCGTCCTCATCCGCGCGGTCTTCGCGGCGTTTGGTGCGGCGGTCGAACAGCATGTCGAGCGCGGTGATGAACAAAAG